>Ga0181529_10000879_pt1 | contig 41590 bp, 34 predicted proteins | sample PEATcosm2014_Bin_36_FD_119763 | JGI IMG/M metagenome (GOLD analysis project Ga0181529, IMG submission 119763) | Peatland microbial communities from MTU Mesocosm Facility, Houghton, MI, USA - PEATcosm2014_Bin10_30_metaG | ecosystem: Environmental > Terrestrial > Soil > Wetlands > Peat | place... | reverse complement strand
GGTCATCTCGGTTTACGAGAAGAAGTACAAGATCAAGCTGGAGCACCCGGTTCAAGTGGAAGCCTATCCCGACCACGAGGATTTCGCCGTCCGCACGCTGGGCATGCCCGGTTTCGGCGCCCTGGGAGTGACTTTCGGCTACACCATCGCCATGGATAGCCCTTCGGGCCGGCCTCCCGGCCAGTTCCACTGGGCCTCCACGCTGTGGCACGAAATGAGCCACGTCTTCACCTTGTCGATGACCAATTCCCACGTGCCACGCTGGTTCACCGAAGGCGTCGCGGTGCATGAGGAGACAGCCGTCAACCCGGAGTGGGGCGACCGCCTGGGCCCCGATGAAATCGCCGCCATCAGAGATCGTCAACTGCTGCCGGTGGCCTCGCTCGACCGTGGATTCATCCACCCCACGCGGCCCCAGCAGGTGGTGGTCAGCTATTTTCAGGCCGGCCGCATCTGCGACTACATCACCCGGAAGTGGGGATGGGACACCATTCTGGCCATGCTCCACGATTACGCCAAGGGCGACGACACGCCCACGGTGATCCGCGCTGAACTCAAGCTCGAGCCCGCCGAGTTCGACAAGGAGTTTCAGTCTGCGCTCGAAGCCCAGACGAAGCGGACGGTGGAGCATTTCGACGCGTGGAAGAAGTCCGTGCGCGAACTGGCGGGGCTGGCGTCGAAAGCGGAGAAGAGCAAGGACAAGGCCGACGCCGAAAAGGCCATCCAGTTGGGCCGTTCCATTGAAGACTGGTACGCCGAATATGTGGAGGACGGCAGCGTCTATGAGCTGCTGGCGGCCACCTACCTGATCGAAGGCGACAGGAATTCGGCCATCGACCAACTGTGGCGCTACGTGCGCGCCGGCGGCCGCAGCCCCAAGCAGATCAAGCTGCTCTCGGCCAACCTGGAAGAGGCCGGCCGTAAGAAGGAAGCCGCCGACGTGTTGGAGCGGCTGAATTTCATCTATCCGATGGACCCGGAGCAGCATCAAAAACTGGGGGACCTCTGGCTCGACCAGGGCAATGCCGCCGGCGCCATCCGCGAGTACCAGGCCGTACTGGCGCGCAATCCCGTGGACCCCGCCCAGGCGCACTTCAACCTGGCGCGCGCTTACCGATCGAATCACCAGGCGGAATTGGCCAAGGATGAAGTGCTGGCCGCCCTGGAAATCGCGCCGGGGTTTCGCCCGGCCCAAAAGTTACTGTTGGAATTGAACTAGGAACCAAACCACACATGTCCACATCCACGCCGCAGTTGGATCCGGAAGTTTTGAAGTCGCGCATTGAGCGCTTCCGCCGTGTGCAGTCCGAGATCGTGACGCAGGTGCGCCGCGTCATCGTCGGCCAGGAGGAGGTGCTGGAACAGGTGATGATCGCTCTGTTCGTGGGCGGCCATTGCCTGATTACCGGCCTCCCCGGAACCGCCAAAACCTTGCTGGTGCGCACCATGGCCCAAACGCTCGGCCTGATTTTCAAACGCATCCAGTTTACCCCCGACCTGATGCCCAGCGACATCACCGGCACCGACATCATCGAAGAGGATCAGGCCACCGGACGCCGCACCTGGACTTTCGTGCCCGGTCCCATCTTCGGCAATATCCTGCTGGCCGACGAAGTCAACCGCACGCCTCCCAAGACGCAGAGCGCCCTGCTCGAAGCCATGCAGGAACGCGCCTGCACGGTGCGCGGCCACAACTACCTGCTGCCCGCGCCGTTCTTCGTCCTGGCCACCCAGAACCCCATCGAGCTGGAAGGCACCTACCCACTGCCCGAAGCCCAGTTGGACCGCTTCCTCTTCAACACCGTGCTCGATTACCTCAGCGCCGAGGAAGAAATGAAGGTGATCGACCTGACTACCGTGACCACCGTGGCCTTCGCCGACCCGGTCACCAACGCCGAGGAAATCCTGGACTTCCAGCAGCTTGTCCGCATGGTGCCGATCGGCGAGAGCGTGGCGCGCTACGCCGTCGAGATGGTCCGCGTCTCGCGCAGCAGCGACGAAAACGCGCCGGATTTCGTCAAGAAGTACGTGAACTACGGCGCCAGCGTGCGCGCCGCCCAGTTCCTGGTGCTGGCGGCCAAAGCCCGGGCGCTGATGAAGGGCCGCTATCATGTGACCTTCGACGACGTTCGCGCCCTCTACGTTCCCGTGCTGCGCCACCGCGTGTTGCTGAATTTCCACGCCGAATCCGACCGCCTGAAGCAGGACGATATCCTCAAGCGCATCCTGGAGTGGAAACCCGCGCCGCGGGATTAGGAGCCCCCACCATGCTGCAGCGATTCCTCGACCCGGCCACGCTGGCCTCCATCTCGGGTCTGGACTTAATTGCCAAAACGGTGGTGGACGGTTTTGTGGCCGGCTTGCACCGTTCGCCGGACTTCGGGTTTTCCCAGGAGTTCGCCGAATACCGCGCCTACTCCGAGGGCGACGACCTGCGCCATGTGGATTGGAACGTCTTCGCCCGCACCGACCGCTGCTACCTCAAACGCTATCGCGGCGAAACCAATTCGCAGCTCCTGGTGCTGCTCGATACCTCTGCGTCCATGGGATACGGATCGCACTCCGTGCACAAGCTGGATTATGCGCGCTTCGTGGCCGCATCTCTGTGCTACATGGGCCACCAGCAGCGCGATGCCGCCGGGCTGATCGTCTTCGACGAAGAGGTGGTGAATTACGTGGCGCCTTCCACCCGCCAGGGACAGCTCTTCCGCCTGCTGCATGCCATCGAAAAGGCCGAGGTGGGGACGCGCACGGACTACATCAAACCTTTCGTGCATTTCCAGAATTACCTGCACCGGCGCGGCATCGCCGTGGTGATTTCGGATTTCTACGAGGACCCGGACTTGATCGTGCGGACCATCGAACCCTTGCGCTACAAGGGCCACGAAGTGATCCTGTTCCACGTGCTGGACCCACAGGAGATCAAGCCCCGTTTCCGCGAGCCGGTGGTGCTGGTGGACATGGAAGACTCCGCGAAATCGCTTGAAGTCTCGCCCGAATATGCCAGCCACGAGTACCGGGAGAAGATCGACGCGCACATCGAAAACCTGCGCAGCAAAGCGCGCGGCGCCGGTCTGGATTATTTTCTGATGGACACCGCCCGTCCACTAGACGAAGGCCTGCGCGAGTACCTCAGCGTACGAAAGGGAATCCTGTGACCAGCGCTTATGTGGGGCAGGATGGCATCCTGCGGCCGAGTGGTACTCGGCCTTCCGGTGGCTGCGCGGAGTTGAGCAACGCACAACCGCGTCTTGCTTCTGAAAATCCTCGCCGCTGGTCCTCCCCGCACACCACTCCACAGGCCGAGTACCACTCGGCAGCAGGTTGCCAACCTGCCCCACATAAGAACACCGGAGACACTAGATGGGTTTCCTGACACCGTGGTTTCTCGCCGGCATAGCGGCGGTGGGGTTGCCCGTCTGGCTGCACTTGCTGCGCAAGCACAAGACCACCCCTCTCCCCTTCGCCTCGCTCAAATTCTTCGAACGCCGCGCGCAGAGCTCCATCAAACACCGGCGCTTGCGCTACCTGGTGCTATTCACGCTGCGCACCGCCCTGATCGTCCTGCTGGTGCTGGCCTTTGCCCACCCCTACATCGAGCGCCGGCTGATGCCGCTCGACCGCTCGGGCGCGATCACCGTGCTGGCTATCGACAACTCGCTCAGCATGCGCTCGGGCGATCTGCTGGCGCAGGCCAAGGAACAGGCCAAATCGGCGGTCGGCGGATTGCGCCCCGGACAGCGCGCCGAGGTGCTGGCCTTCGGGTCGCGCGTGCAGGCTATGAGCGAAGTCACCGACGACCATTCGGCGCTGGTGGCCGCCCTCGCCTCTATCGAAGCCTCCGATACGCGCACCTCCTTCGCCGAGCTGTCCCGCTCGCTGCGCTCCATCGCCAATTCGCTGCGCCTGCCCCTCACCGTGCAACTGTATTCCGACATGCAGCAGAGCGGCATGCCCTCGAACTTCAACGATCTGCGGTTGAACGCCGAGGTCAAGTTGGAGCCGCACTCGCTCGCGCCCAAGCCGGCCGCCAACTTCACCGTGGAAAACGTGGTGGCCCCGCGGCGCGTGTACGACGCCAAAAAGACCCGCGTGCTGGTCACGGTTGCGGGCTACAACAGCCCCAAGGCCACCCGCAAGGTCACCCTCAAGCTCAATGGCCGCGAGGTGGAATCGAAGAGCGTGGAAGTGCCCGAAAGTGGTCGCGCGTCGGTGGAGTTCCTCTCCATGGAGGTGCCCTACGGGCGCAACAAAGGCGAGGTATCGATCGACGCCGCCGACTCGCTTCCCGCCGACGATGTGTTCCACTTTTCCGTGGAGCGTGCCGATCCGCGCCATGCGTTGTTCATCCAGGAGCCCGGCAACGGCCAGGCGCTCCTCTATTTCAAAGCGGCGCTGGAGGCGTCGGGCCAATCTGCCTTCGCCCTGGATCCGGCCACTGCCGACCAGGTGGCCAACGTCTCGCCAGCCCAGTACGCCTTCGTGGTGATCTCCGACGTGGCCTCCGTGCCGCCCGCATTCGAGAACCAGTTGAGGGCGTATGTCCACGACGGCGGCAACTTACTCGTCGCCCTCGGCCACCTCTCGGCGGGCAGTTCCAAGGTGCCCGTAGCCGACCTGCCCATTGCCGGAATCAGTTACTCCGGCCGCGAAGGCGACCGCTTCGAAAGCGCCGCTTGGCTCGATCCATCGCACGCTTCCATCCTGAAGAACAGCCACTGGGAGGACGTCAAATTCTATCGCTCCGTCCGTGTCCAGCCGCTCGGTGCGCGCGTCGTTGCGCGCCTGGGCGATCAACTGCCGCTGCTGCTCGACCAACCGGTGGGCGACGGGCACGTGGTGATCTTCGCATCGACCTTCGACAACGTGGACAACGACCTTCCGCTGCACGCCTCCTGGGTGCCGTTCGTGGAACAGACGGCGCGCTACCTGGGCCGGCTGGATGCCGAACCCGCCAGCATGCAGGTCGGCATGTTCGCCGAACTGCGCGACTCCAAGGAAAAGGGAGCGGCGGTGGACGTAGTGGACCCCAAAGGCGATCGCGTGCTTTCACTGGAAGAAGCCACCAAAGCGCAGAATATCCAGTTCACCATGGCAGGCTTTTACGAGATCCGCCGTCCCAATGGACCAAGCGAACTGGTGGCCGTGAATTCCGACCGGCGCGAGTCCGATTTAACACCGGCTTCCCCGGAGACCCTGGGATTGTGGCAGAATACAGCCAGCGGGAATTCAACGGACGAGGGGACATCGGCCGAGAAGCAAAAAACCCATTCGCTGTGGTGGCAGGTAATGCTGGCCGTGTTGGTGCTGGCCGTGGCCGAAAGCCTACTGGGAAATCGACATCTCTCCGTTGACAATGAGGCGGCATGAAACCTTTGGATCGCTTATCCGATTACCTGGGCGCCGTTGAACGGCGTCTGCGGATTCTGGCATGGACGCGCGGGGCCGCCGCGACGGCCCTGGCGGCACTGGCTCTGACGGTGCTGGCGGTGCTGGTGGCCAACCGCTTCGCCTTCTCGGACGGAAGCGTTCTGGGGGCGCGCCTGTTTCTCTTTCTGGGGCTGGCCATGGCGATCGCCGCCGCCCTGGTGATTCCCGTGATTCGCCTCAACCGGCGCCACGCGGCCCGCAAAACCGAAGGCCGCTATCCGCAATTCGAAGAGCGCCTGCTGACCTTCGCTGAAAAGCTGGACGCCAATCCGAGCGATCCGTTCCTGCCGCTGCTGGCGGACGACGCCCTCATCGTGGCCCGCCAGGCGCATCCGGCCAGCGTCGCCAAGACCACCTGGATTCTCAGTTTCTCCTCGGCGGCCATCGCCTTCGCCCTGGCGCTGATCTGGCTGGGCGCCTCCGGCCCCGGATTCCTGGGTTACGGCACTTCGCTGCTGTGGGCCGGCCTGCCCAAGGGCGACATGAAGCCGTTCTACGCCATCCGCGTGGACCCCGGCAATCGCACCGTCCGCAAGCGCTCCGACCAGGTGATCTCGGCCCAACTTGTGGGCTTCTCTGCGCCGCGCGTGCGCTTCTTCGCCAAGTACGCCAGCGGTTCCCAGTGGGAGCAGGCGGAAATGCGCACGGAAGCCGGCGGCTCCTCCTACCAGTTCCTGATCGCGGGCGTTCCCGAGAGCCTGGAATATTATGTGGAAGCCGGCGGCGTGCGCTCGTCCTCGTTCAAGCTGACGGTAGTGGACCTGCCCGCGGTGAAGCGCATCCGCGTGACGTATCACTATCCCGGCTGGTCGGGGATGAAGGACGCGGTGGAGGACCCGGGTGGAGACCTGCGTGCCGTGGAAGGCACCACCGGTGAGGTTGACGTGGTAACCGACCGGCCGCTCTCGAACGGCATCCTGATGCTCGACGACGGGTCCAAGATTTACCTGCGCTCCGGCTCCGGAGGAATGCTGGTGGCCAGCGTGCCGATTCAGAAAGACGGCATGTATCACGTGGCCGCCATCGAGAATGGTGAAGACGTCCGCTTGAGCGACGACTACTTCATCGAAGCCATGAAGGACCGTCCGCCGGAAGTCAAGGTCTCGCGGCCCGGGCGCGATTTCCGCGCCTCGCCCATCGAGGAAGTCACCGTCGCCGTCGATGCCAAGGACGATTTCGGCCTGCGCAGCGTGGAACTGCGCTACTCCGTCAACGGTGGGCCGGAGAAGAGCGTGCCGCTGCTGCAATCGAAGGACGGTAAGACGTCGTCGGCCAGCACGGTTCTTGCCCTGGAAGATTTCAAGGTGGAACCGGGCGACATCGTGAGCCTGTACGCCGTGGCGAAGGACGCCCGGCAGACCACCCACACCGACATGTTCTTCATCGAGGCGCAGCCCTTCGAGCGGAACTACACCCAGTCCCAGCAGGATGGCGGCAGCCCCGCGGGTGGCGGCGACGACGACCAGGCCAACCAGCAGGACCAGATTTCCAAACGCCAGAAAGAGATTATCACCGCCACCTGGAACCAGGCCAAGGGCCAGGGCGCCAGGGGCACCGACGCCGAGAACGCGGCGTTCCTTTCGCAGGTGCAATCGAAGTTGCGGGACCAGGCGAGGTCGCTGGCCGACCGCATGAAGGCGCGCCAGTTGCAGGATGTGGGCGATTCGTTCAAAACCTTCGTCGCCGATATGGAAAAGGCCGCGGCCGAGATGCAGCCGGCGTCCGACAAATTGAAGGGCGCGAAGTGGCAGGACGCACTCGCGCCGGAGCAACGCGCACTGCAGTTCCTGTTGCGCGCGGAAGCGACATTCCGCGACATCCAGGTGGCGTTCGGCCGCCAGGGCGGTGGCGGTGGCGGCGGCGCCAATGGGGCCACGCGCGATCTGGAAGGGCTCTTCGATTTAGAGTTGGACACCGAGAAGAACCAGTACGAAGGCGCGCGCCAGAACCAGTCGGCGGACCAACGTCAACGGCAGGTGGATGAAGCCATGCAGAAGCTTCAGAATCTCGCCAGGCGCCAGCAGGAACTCGCCGAGCAGCAGCGCCGCGACGGACAGCAGACCGCCCAGCAGCGCTGGCAGCAGGAGCAATTGCGGCGCGAGGCCGAACAACTCCGCCAACAGATGGAGCAACTGCAGCGCAGCGGCCAGCAGGCACAGCAAGGGCAACAGGGACAGCAAGCGCAGCAGCAGGGTCAACAGCAGAGCGGCCGGCAGGGGCAGCAGAGTTCCGGCGGCCAACCGGGGCAGCAGAGCGAGTCCGACCGCCTTTCTCAGATGGCGCAGGGACAGGGACAGCCGGGGCAGCAGCAAAGCCAGCGGCAGCGCGCGCAGCAGAATCAGCGGATGCAGAACGGGGATTCCGCCGTTCTCAACAAAGCGATCGAACAGTTGCAGCAGTCTCTCGACGATATGCGTAGCGCCAATTCGTCGATGCAGTCGGGATCGCCGCAGGCCCAAACCGCGCAACGGCGCGCCGCCGACCGGCTGAAGGAAGCCGGGCAACTCATCGCCGGCATGAAAGGCCAGCAATCCACTAACCAGGTGGACGACGTAGTGAAGCAAGCCGAAGATCTGGCGCGCCAGCAGCAGGAGTTCGAAGGCCAGATGCGCCGGGCGTACGGCAACGATCAGAGTCCCAACCGCCAGCAGGCGTCTCAATTGGCGGATTCGAAAGACAAGGAAATCGCCAACCTGAAGAAGTTGGAGCAGGACATGCAGAACGCCGCGCGCGATTTGCAGTCCACCGAGCGGCAGGCGTCGTCCAAAATGCGCGATGCTCTGGGCACCATGCAGCAGCAGGAGTTGACGCGCGACATGCAGCGCAACTCCGAGTGGATCCGCCGCGGCATCGGGGAGTATGCGGTGATGTCGGAATCGCAGATCACGGCCGGCTTAAACCAGTTGCGCGACGAGTTGAGTAAGGTGCAGCAGGCGCTCGGCGCCGGCCAGAACAAGCCCGGTGCGGACGACAAGTCGGTGGGAGCCGCGCTCGACCGGTTGCAGCAGTTGCGGCAGATGTTGCAAGCCGCGCAGCAGGGGTCGCAACCGGGCCAACAGAACGGCGGCCAGCGGCAGCAGGGTCAACAGGGTCAGAGCGGCCAACAGGGCGGCCAACAAAACGGTGGCGCATCCGGCGCTGGCGGGAATATCTGGAACAACGGCGGCCAGTTCTATCGCGACACCCTGCAGAACCTGGGCCAGTTGCAGCAGCAATTGAAGGACGATCCAACTACCCAGCACGACCTGCAGAACGTGATTCGCGATCTGCGCCAGTTCGAGCCGGGCCATTACACCAACGATCCGATGCTCAACGAGCGCATCCAGGCGGCCCTGGCCAGCGTGGAACAAGTGGAGTTGGAACTCCGCCGCAAAGTGGACGCTTTGGTCGGCGGCGGCACCGTCCGGAGCCCCGGGAACCAGCCGATCCCGGAAGGATACCTGGACGCCGTGGCCGAATACTATCGCAAGCTGAGCCAGACGAAGAAGCCGTAAGTGGCTGGCTGGCTGTGGGTTGCATCCGGAAACGGAGCGAACGTCATTCCTGCCTGAGAGCCATCACGGGATCGATTGTTGCGGCGCGACGGGCGGGCAGCCCGGCGGCGATCAAGGCCGCGCCCAGGAATACCGCTATGGCCGTTCCGATGACAAGGGGGTCGGCAGGCTGGATTCCAAACAATAGGGACCGCGTGAGGCGCATCAGCGCTAGCGAACCGGCCAAGCCAACCGTCAACCCTCCTGCGATCATTGGCACCAAGTCCTTCAGTACAAGGCCATAGAGCGGCAATGGTGTCGCGCCCAATGCGGCGCGAATTCCGAATTCCTTGGTCCGCCGCACTACCGAATAGTTCAGAATCCCGAATAATCCGGTTGCGGCCAGGATGAGGCCGAGCGCAGCAAAGGCCCCGCCGATGGCGGCCAGCAGCTTTTCTCTGAGAATCGTGTTCCCAACCAGGGTCTCCACCGTGGTGGTGTCCCGCACGCGTACTCCCGACCCCAGCGCATGCGCCTCACGGTCCACCATCTTCGCCACCGAACCCGCATCAATCGTCGATCGCACATACAACGTGAACCCCGCGGGGGGCTTCATCGGCATGTACACGATCGGCTCCACTCCATGGTGCAGATCGCCAAAGTGGGAGTCGGCGGCGATGCCGACAATCTGGTGGCGAACGCCGTCGTCCCGTCGAAACTCGTTTCCGAGCACCGATTCGTCTCCGAAGTACCTTCTGGCGAATGCTCGATTGACAATGGTCGGAACAGGCTCGTCGTCGTTGTCCCCGAATCTAAAGTCGCGTCCGGCTACCAGGGGTGTCTGGAGCGTCGAGAAGTAGTTGGGAGAAACACGGTAGAACGTCTCCGCACTTTCGGATGGCTGCTTCCCGGGCAGAATCACTCTCTGTGCGCGGCGGGCTCCGGAGAAAATTGCCATCCAACCGGTGGCCGTCCCTTGTACCCTGGGCAGAGCGGCAACCCGCATTTGTAGCTCATGCATAAGCTGAAGCTGTCGCTCACGCTGAGGAGTATTGGCAACCGTCAGGACCGTTACGCTCCTCGCATTGAACCCCGGATCGACGGCAGACAGATTGCGCAGGCTGAAAAGAAATCCGGCCCCCGCGCTAATCAGGCAGAAGGCAAACGCCACCTGCACTCCCACGAAGAAGCGGCCCAAGCGCAGACGCCCAGTCTGACCGCTCGCCCTGCGAAGCGCGGCCATCGGGCCCGCGCCGCTCGCCTGCCAGGCTGGCAACAATCCGAAGAGCAGCGCTGACAGCGTGCAGATGGCGGCGCAGAACAACAGCATGCCGGTATCGAGTGCCATGTCGAGGCGGACCGGATCGGACCGCTTCGAGACCATTGCGACGAGGGCCGGGGCCGCTACTTGGGCCACCGCCCACCCGCAGAGGCCGGCCAGCGACGAGATAAGCAAACTCTCGGTAAGAAGTTGGCGCACCAGGCGGGCCCGGCCTGCTCCCAGGGAAACGCGCAGGGCCATCTCGCCCGATCGGGCGGTGGATCGGGCGAGCAGAAGGCTGGCCACGTTGGCGCAGGCGATGAGAAGAATGCAGGCAGCCACACCCAACAAAATCCATAACGGCCGCGAGAACGTCCGCCGGAACGCGGAAATCCCATTGGCTCCGGACCGCGCAAAAAGTGCGCTCGCCCGAAGTTGTTCCCTTACTGCCGGAGGTGTGGAGAGGCCGATGAGACTTTCCTGATGCTCGTGAAATACGGGTTGCAGGCGCGACATCAGTCGTTCGGCAGTGGCCGTGGGCGCAAGGCGTCCCATGATGTGGAACGGCTTGTACGAGGAGTTCGTGAAGACGTCGGAATCGGTGAGGGTGACGGGCAACCAGACGTCGATGAACCTCCCCGGCTCGACGCCGGAGAAACCGAGGCGGGCAACACCCAGGATGGTATAGGTCCTGCCACTGAGAACTAAGCGCTGCCCCACAATGGCCGGATCCGCTCCGAACCGGCGCCGCCAATAGTCGTAGCTCAACACCACTACGAAGCGCGGGGATGGGTAGAAATCTTCGGTTGAGGAGAAGAGCCGGCCCTGTGCGGGTGGAACGCCCAGAATATCGAAGGCATCCGGGGAGACGAACTGCTGGGTCACTTCTTCGTAGGGCGCATCCCCGGCTTCCGCCTCCACGCGATTTGGTGAATCGAAAAGGGCCAGCCGCGCGGAATCGCCGGCTGCGAGCCGAAGCCGCTCATAGAGCGGGTAACTGAAGGTCTCGCCGATTCCCGAGGGAGGGCCCTCGGATCGGCTGGCTTCCGGTACCGCCAAGCTGATCAGTCTAGCCGGTTGCGGCACGGGCAACGGACGGAACATGGCGGCATCGACGATTGAATAGATCGCCGTGTTCGCCCCAATCGCCAAGCCGAGTGAAAGCACTGCAGTCGCCGCGAAAGCCGGATTACGGAGCAACCCGCGCCATGCGAAGCGAACATCCTGGCAGGCGCCTTCGAGTGCCGCCCACAGCCGGAGGTCGCGGCTCCGCTCGCGAATTCCCGTGGCATTGCCGAACGCCAACGCGGCTCGGCGCCGGGCCTCCGCGGGGCTGAAACCCATATCTTGAAGATCCGCGGCGCGGCGCTCCAGGTGGTCTCGAATTTCGTCCGCCAGATCGTCGTCCAGCCCGTGTGGACTGATGCTGTTTTTGACTCTGCTAAACCAGGACACGATGGCTTACCTCCCCATAGTTGGTTGCGCCGCTGCTACGCGTGGCGCAGCACGCGCGTCACGCCGGCGGAAAAACTGGTCCACCGTTTCGTTTCCGCGGCGAGTTGCTTCGATCCGACAGGCGTAATTCCGTAGATACGCGCACGGCGCTTGTTCGCTGTAATCATCCATTCCGCGGCGATCCACCCGGCTTCTTCCATGCGGTGGAGGGCGGGATACAGCGACCCTTCGTCCACGCGGAGTGCCTCTTCGGAGATTTCCTGGATGGCGTTTGCGATCCCGTAACCATGAGATGGACCACGGCGGCTCAGAAGCGTCAAGATCAGCACGTCGAGGGCGGTTTGCGCGGAGTTTGATGAGGCCATATACTCAGTCTGCTAGGGTAGCTATCTGATGGAACCACATTCCGTCCGACACTGTCAATAGTGCATCGAGTAACCCAGCGCGAAGCGAAGCTTCCACTCCCTAAAGATTTGCATCATTCGGACAAAGCCAATGATCTCTAGAGAGTAATGGCAGATGAATTTCCATCGGCTATCAGGTGATTTATTGCGGCAGCTACAGAAAGTCGGCTGAATCTACGGGAAGTCTTTGATGTCGAACATGATCGAGTGGTGCGGCGAGAGATCGAGACTTTCCACCACCGGGCCGGGCAATTCCTGGCGGGAGACATCTCGGAGGATGACTTCCGGCCATTCCGGCTGAAGCATGGAATCTGCGGGCAGCGGCAACCGGCCGTGCGGATGGTCCGCTGCAAGCTTCCCAGTGGCATCGTGACAGGGCCGCAATTGGAACAACTGGCGCACGTGGCCGACCTCATCCACCTGATGGCCGACGCGGGTCTGACCACTCGCGAATCCCGCGACAACCCGGTCCGCCCGATCCCGGAAGGATACCTGGACGCCGTGGCCCAATACTATCGCAAGCTGAGCCAGACGAAGAAGCCGTAACGCGCCGGGATGTTCATACCTACAAGGCGCCGTCGAAAGGCAGCCATGACTTAAGTTAAGTCACCGAGAAACTGCAAACAGCTTAGTTTCATCCACTTACAATCCGACCGTGACTTAAGTTAAGTCACTCGACGCTACCGCCCTCCCCATGTCACGGTTAAGAATCCAGGAAGTTGTGGCGCACGCACTCATGCGTGCCGCGTCGCGACTCTTCGCGATGCCCGGCGGAGGCCCCGGAATTTACGGGTGTTCGCCGGGCATCCCGATGAGTCGGGATGCGGCGCGCACGAGTGCGCACGCCACGTCGGCAGCCCCCGCGCGGCCCTAAGCAAGCTATGAGAGAATCCTTCGTATGCTGGTACCCATGACGCCCGCCACGCTGCTGCTGGCCGATCCCATCAGCCGGGAACACCTGGCTGGGCATCGTCACCTCGAGTGTCCCGGCCGGTTCGACGCGGTGCTGGATGGGCTGCGCGCGGCCGGATTGCTCGACCGTTTGGGCACCGTCGAGCCGCGCGCCGCCACCATCGACGAACTGTCGCTCTGCCACACCTCCGGCTACCTGACCACGGCGCGCCGCGACATCGCTTCGGGCGTCCATTCCCTCAGCACCGGCGACACGGAGATCTCACCGGCATCCTGGGAAGTCGCCGAGCGGGCCGCCGGAGGCGTACTCAACGCCGTGGATGCGGTGGCCGCGGGCCGCGCGCGCAATGCTTTCTGCGCCGTTCGTCCGCCCGGCCATCATGCCACGGCCACTCGCGGCATGGGCTTCTGCCTGTTCAACAATGTGGCACTGGCGGCGCGATACGCCCAGCGAAAGCACGGGATGGAGCGCGTGTTGATTGTGGATTGGGATGTCCACCACGGCAACGGCACGCAGGATATCTTCTACTCCGACCCGAGCGTTTTTTTCTTCAGCGTCCACCAATGGCCGCTCTATCCCGGCACCGGCCGCACCGATGAGACGGGCGCCGGCCGCGCCGAAGGCACCACCATGAATTTCCCTTTACCGCCGGGCTCCGGACGCCGCGAGATTCTGGGAGCGGTTCGCGAGGCGCTGCTCCCCGCGGCTAAATCGTATCGGCCCGACCTGGTTTTGATATCCGCCGGATTCGATTCCCGCGCCGGGGACCCGCTGGGCCGTTTCACTCTCGCCGACGAGGATTTCACCGCGTTGACCGAGGCCGTGATGGAGATCGCCGACCATTCCGCCCGCGGCCGCCTGGTCTCGGTGCTGGAGGGCGGGTACAATCTGCAGGGCCTTGCGTCGGCCGCCGCCGCGCACGTGGCAGCCTTGAGCCGGTAAGCTTTCGCCGCCTAATGTGGGGCAGGTTGGCAACCCAATGCCGCATACTTTTCCCACAACCGGACACCGGTGTCGATTGAGATTCGCACGCCGCCTAATGTGGGGCAGGTTGGCAACCTGCGGCCGAGTGGCACTCGGCCTGGTCGGCATTTGCATGCCGGTCGGCGGGCCGAGTGCCACTCGGCCGCAGGATACCATCCTGCCCCGCAAATTCTGCAGCATCTTGAGTGCTGGGAAAAGTATGCGGAATTGGGTTTTCGACCTGCGGCCAGGCTCCGGGTGAGCCCCAATCAATCGGTCTTCAGATCCTTGCACATGACCATCCCCCGCACTCGCCCCTTCCGGGTATATCCGCGCCCTAATCCCAGCGTTTCACCTTGGGCCACACTTCGGGCAGAGGCCATTTCATGTACCGGCAGTAAAAGACGTCGAAGTGCTCGTACGGCATGGAGTACGGATGTTCCACTCGCGCCACCTTCTTCACCTCGCCAAACAATTCCTCAAGCCGTTTCTGTCGATCTGCCAGCACGATCATGCTCTCGCCGGTGTACCCGCGCGGACCCCACAGAAAGAAGTTCTGATGACCGCTGATGGCCGCCGGCAACCCGTACTTCGGACCGAACAGGTCGATGGCCCCGGCTTGCCCGTAATTCTGCGTGAAGATCGCGGTCTTCGGGCGAACCTCGGGCGGAAGGCCGTTATAGACGCCGGCCACGGTCGCGGCCATTTCTTCCCAGCCGAACTGGTCGGCGAACAACTGCGGCAGCGGACCCAGCCGGTGCATCTCCAGCCGCGGCTGTTGTAAATGCGTGGCTGCGGCGTAACGGATGTAGGTCTCGGGCGGCAGCAGCGGAATCACGGTAGGAGCCAGCATCGCGGCCATCGCGATCATTAGGACGGCATACACCGGCCCCACCCACCGCACCCGCGGAGCCGTCAGCCACCGCTCCCAGAGCACGGCTCCTCCGGCAAACAGGAGCGGAAACGCCGGGAAGAGATAGTAGACGCGCGGGCTCATCGCCATGATGATTCCGGCCGTCACCAGCCATGCCCATCCCAGCGTGCGATAGGGTTTGCCCTCGCGCTGGAAGAAAAAATACCACAGGCCGGCCAGCCAGACCGGCAGAGACAGCGGTAGCATGGCCAAGGTTTCCTGGACGAGAAACGAAAGCGGCGGGAGCGGCACGTCGCGGCCGCTCTGGCGGATGTTCCTCTGCAGTTCCAGGAAAGGAAAGTGGTGCTGGATGTTCCACCACAAGTTGGGAAGAAACAGCAGGAACGCGATTCCGCCGCCGGCCCACATCCACGGCGAAAGCAGCCACCGGCGCTCGCGCGTGAACAGCAGTCCGGCGACAATCGCAAATCCGAAGATCAGCATGGAGTGCTTGTTTTCCAGTCCCAGGCCGGCCAGTGCGCCAAACCATAACCACAGCCTCCCGTTTCCGGTCCGGATGATGCGGATCGCCATGTACGCGCAGCCCATCCAGAAGAGCGGTTCGAAGGCGTTCATGGTGAGGAAGTGGTCCATGGCGAGGATGCCGGGGGCCAGCAGGACGCCCAACGCCGCCAGCGCCTGCGCCCGCCGGCCGCCTCCCAGTTCGCGGGCCAGCGCGCCGGTCAACAGCACCAGGCCGGCGCCGGCCAGCGCGGGCAGCAGATGGATCGCCGGCAGCGAATCGCCCAGCGTGAGACGGATGAACCTGGTCACCAGCGCGATCAGCGGCGGCTGGTCCACATACCCCCAGTCGAGATGCTGCGCGCATGCCAGGTAATACAGCTCGTCCACGAAGTAACCGTAGTGACGGCCGGCATAGAGGTGGACCAACAGTTTGACCAGAGCGACGACGGCCACTGCGAGGCCGGCGCCCAGGAGCCAGGGCTTGCGGGATTCGGAGAGCGGCGTGGACATCCGACTATTTTACGGCGGGTCGGCGGTCAGTATCCCACCAGTTCTTCGAAGTCGATATTCCCACCCGAGAGCACCACGCCGATGGAGCGAATCCCGGGGGGCAATTTGTGGAAGAGCACGGCGGCCGCGGGAACAGCGCCGCTCGGTTCCACCAGAATCTTCAGGTGCAGCAGCAGGAACTTGACGGTCTCGCGGATTTCCGCGTCGTCCACCAGCACCACGCCCTCCACCAGTTCGCGAATTACGGGGAAAGTCAGCTCTCCGGGACACCGGGCGCGCAGGCCGTCGGCGATGGTGTCGGGGTGTGGCACGGTCACCCGTTCGCCAGCCTGCAGGGAGAGGAAGGTGTCGTTGGCTCCCACCGGCTCGGCGCCGAAGACCCGGATTCCGGGCCGCATGGCGCGGGCGATGGTGGCGCAACCCGAGAGCAGTCCGCCTCCGCCAACCGGGGTGATGAGAGCGTCCAGCGGGCCGACATCGTCAAGCAATTCCAAAGCGGCGGTGCCCTGGCCGGCCATGATCATGGGATGGTCGAAGGGCGGCGCCAGCGTGCCGCCGGTTTGCTTTAAAATGGCGGCGGCGATGGTCTCTCGGCTCTCCGTGAAGCGGTTGTAGGTGACGATGCGCGGCGAGTAAGCGCGCGTAGCTTCCATTTTGGAGCGCGGCGCGTCCTCGGGCATCACAATGTGCGCCTGCGCGCCGACGTGTTTGGCGGCGATGGCGACGGCTTGAGCGTGGTTGCCGGAGGAATAGGCCACAATTCCGCGGGCCAGCGCATCGGGCGCCAGCGAGAGGATCAGGTTGGAAGCGCCGCGGATCTTGAAGGCGCCGCCGCGCTGCAGGTTCTCGCATTTGAAGACGACGCGAAACCCGGCTTCCGCATCGAACACCGCTGAAGTCAAGATCGGGGTGCGGTGCGCCAATGGACGGATGCGGTCCGCAGCCGCGCGAACATCGTCAGCTTGAATTGCCAGGGGCATCTTTTTGACTATACGCGAAACCGCTAAGGCTGCGTTGCAAATGGCCCTATTCGTGCAAAGGTTTGACCTGACTCGATCAGGAGGGTCTTCATGGCCAAGGGCTCCGTCGCCATCACCGTGGAGCGTTGTAAAGGGTGCGGGTTCTGTGTGGAATTCTGCCCGACCCGCGTTCTCGCGCTCTCATCCGCCTTTAATTCCAAAGGCTATCATCCCCCACATGTAGTAGATGGACAGAAATGCAGCGGTTGCGACCTCTGCGGAATGTACTGTCCGGACTTCGCCATTTATGGAGTTCGCAATGCACGCTGACCCCAAAGGTGTCTTAACCGGTGTCCATTTTCTCGACGGCGATCATGCCTGCTGTGAGGGTACACTCGCAGCCGGTGCGCGATTTGCCGCAGGCTACCCGATTACACCCTCGACCGAAGTGGTCGAACGGTTTGCGTGGAGAATTCCAACAGTCGGCGGCATCTTCATCCAAATGGAGGACGAACTGGCCGCCTCCATCACCATCCAGGGTGCCGTTTGGGGCGGGGCCAAGGCGTTTACGGTGACCTCCGGCCCCGGATTCTCGCTGATGATGGAGCACATCGGTTACGCCGCCATGACCGAAACCCCCTGCGTCTTCGTCAATGTGCAACGCGGCGGGCCGTCCACCGGCTTGCCCACCCTACCGGCGCAGGCCGACATGATGCAGGCGCGCTGGGGGTCGCACGGGGATTATGGCATCATCGCGCTGTGCCCCAACTCGCCGCAGGAATGCTTCGATTTGACGATCCAGGGATTCAACCTCGCCGAGGAGTTCCGCGTTCCGGTGATGATGATGCTCGACGAGTGCGTCGGCCACATGACCGAGAAGGTGGTGATTCCCGACGCGGAGAAAATCGAGATCACACCGCGCCGTTTCACCAAACTGCCGCCCGAGGAGTTCCACCTGTTCCAGCCGCAAGCCGACCTGGTGCCCGATATGGTGCGCGCCGGCGACGGCTACCGGTTCCACGTTACCGGGCTGACTCACGACGAACGGGGCTACCCCAGCATGAATGTCGATACGCAGGATCGCTCCGTCCGGCGGCTGCAGGAGAAGCTGAAGCCACTCGCGAACGGCCGCGCGCTCTGCGAGACCGAGCACCTGGAGGACGCCGAAGTGGTGGTGGTCTCCTACGGCATTACGTCGCGAGTGGCGCAGCGGGCGTTGCAACTCGCGCGCCAGCGGGGCATTCGCGCCGGAAAGTTCCGCATCATCTCGGCGTGGCCGTTCCCCGAACAGCGCATCCGCGATCTGGCGGGCCGCGTAAAGGCCTTCGTGGTGCCTGAATTGAACCTGGGCCAGATGGTGCACGAGGTGCAACGGGCGGCGGAGGGCCGGGCGGCGGTGATTCCGGTATCGCATGCCGGCGGCAGCGTTCACGACCCGGACACGATCCTGAAGGCTATTGTGGAGGCAGCGCGATGAACGAAGCGATGATCGAAACAGCCACTCTGGAGGTTCCCTGCGAGGTCCCGGCCCACACCGTAAACCCCGTCGAACCTTTTCTGCGCATGGATCGAATGCCGCACATCTGGTGTCCCGCCTGCGGCATCGGCACCACCGTAAACTGCTTCACGCGGGCGCTGGAGGCGTCCAAACGGAACCTGGACAAGGTGGCCATCGTTTCGGGAATCGGCTGTACCGGGCGCGTGGCCGGGTATGCGAACCTGGACTCGTTCCACACTACCCACGGCCGCGCCATTCCCTTCGCCACCGGCTTGAAACTGTCGAATCCCGAGCTGGAGGTAGTTGTGTACTCGGGCGACGGCGACCTGTTCGCCATCGGCGGCAACCACTTCATCCACGCCGCCCGCCGCAACATGGATATCAAGGTGATCTGCGTCAACAATCTGACCTACGCGATGACCGGCGGCCAGACGGCCCCCACCACACCGGGGAAAGTGATCAGCGCCACGTCACCCTACGGCGTATTCGAGCCGGCTTTCAACCTGGTGGCGCTGGCGGAAGCCGCCGGGGCCGCTTACGTGGCGCGCTGGACCACCTACCACGTCAAACAGCTCAGCCGGTCGATGGAGGAAGTCCTCAATAAGAGGGGCTTCTGCTTCATCGAAGTGCTGTCGCCCTGTCCCACGCTCTACCAGCGCCGCAACAAGATGGGCGACGGGCTGGACGCCATGAAGTATTACAAGGCCGCCAGCAAGATCCGCCATGGCGCCCGCACCAGCGAGTGCGATCTTTCGCGCGATGGCGAGATCGTGGTAGGTAAGTTCGTGGACCGGGACCGTCCGGCTTACTCCGAGTTACTACAGGCTCAGATGACCGAGACATTGGGCGACCGCTACGCCGAGCCGGAGGTATCATGCTGCAGCGAGGGCTAGGCGGGGAAACAGCAGCTCGACACCGCGCGGACAGAGCCGTCTGTCCCGCTGTGTTCGGAGAGAGGAAGGACAAGTAATGTTCAGCGAAATCCGTATCGCCGGTTTCGGCGGGCAGGGCGTAATCCTGGCGGCGGCCGTGATCGGCAAAGCCGCGGCCATTTTCCAGGGCGCATACGCCACCATGACGCAGAGTTTCGGTCCCGAGGCGCGCGGCGGATCGTCCAGCGCGCAGGTGATTCTCTCGAGCGAGCCGATTCTCTACCCGTACGTCGCGCGCCCCGACATCCTGGTGGTGATGTCGCAGGAAGCCTACACGCGTTTCTCGCCCGACCTGAAACCGGGCGGCATTCTGATCGCCGAGCAGGACCTGGTCCGCATCGACCAGATCCCCGACGGCGTGCGCGCCTACGGTGTTCCGGCAACGCGCCTAGCGGAAGAACTGGGCCGCAAGGTAGTCCTGAACATCGTCATGGTCGGTTTCTTCGGCGCCGTGGCGAAGTTACTAGATCCGGATGCGCTACGGAAAGCCGTGGCCGATTCCGTTCCTCCTGCCATGCAGAAACTGAATCTACAAGCCTTCGATAAGGGCTTCGGCTTCGGCCAGGAACTGATGGTGCGGCTGGCCGAGAATGGCGATACGGATTCCGTGGTGGCGACGCTGGAGATGGTGTAGTTAGTCCGGCTTGAAATCGAGAGTTACGGACATTTCAACCTCCACGGGTTCGCCGTATATCGTCGGGGGCTCGTGGCGCCAGCGTTTCACAGCATCGAGGGCGGCCTTGTAGAACACTGGGTGGCCTGAAATTACTCTCGCCTCCTGGACTGTTCCATCATGTCCGATGAGCATAGTGAGATGCACCCGTCCGGGAATCCTGGCCTGCTTGGCCCAGCCCGGATAGACCGGGTCTTCGCGGTAGATGAGTTTCATCGTGGGGCCGGCCCCCGAGTGTCGCCTAACTACAATACGGGCTTCTTTGGATTTCCTCTGCATCGGCGGCTGAGCCGACTTCAGCACGGGATTCTCAGCCACCTGTAATGCGGCAGGCGGTATCGACGCGGATCGAGGCACCGGTGGCGCCACCCGAACAGTCTGCCTTCTCAAGTTGCGGTAGTAGCCTCCCGCGGCGAACGCCAGCAGGATGAGTACGGCGGCGACGAGCCACGTCGATTTGCCACGTACCAGAGCCAAGCCCATCGATAGTCTGACACCGTGAGATGAGATCGGGTTCCGAAGCGCGTTCAATCAGAGTTACTTCACGTCAACGCAGTACGATGAGCTCCCCGGAAGGCGACCTCATTCAGCGACGGTGATTGATAGTTTCAGATCGTGGAAAAAGAGTTTAGAACCGATAGGTATTACCGGCGGACGAGAAAGACGGCAGTCGCCGGTGCATCCGATTGAGAATCTTGAAGCCGTGTGGAAGGCGTTGGGTTTTCGTCCGGGGAATCGGCAGATCGCCGCGCATGGTGCCGGAATCTCTGAGTCGCCGTACAGATGTCATTGGGCAGGTATCCGCAACGCCATGGCCCGGATCCAGGTCGGAGCCATCATGACTTCTGCGCTTCCATGTAGGTCCGTAGCACGGCGTTGATCCGCGTCTGATAGCCCTTCTGTTGCCGAAGCCAGCCGAGGAGGTCGGTATCCAACCGGATTGTGACCGTTTGCTTCGCTCTCGGCATGACGATTTTCGCTTGCTTCCAAAAGTCCACGTCTGTTGGGTGCGCCTCCGGATCTGCCTTGACCGCGCTCCTGATGCCTTTGTCGCTCAAGGCGCGCAGGCGTTTCCAATCCGTGACACCTCCCTTAGCTGAGGCTCTGCCAGTAGGCTGTTCTTTCATGACGTTCCGCCCTCCATGCCGAAATGACCCGTCGCTCGGTTTCCGATACATCGATGTAAATCAACGTGATCTCAAGACCGTCTACGACGCCGATTGCGTAGATTCGAGTTTCGCCATAGTCAAACCTGTCATCCACCCTCTCAAGCGTCGGCCCTTCGAAAATCCGGATCGCATCCTCGAAAGCGATTCCATGACGCGCAACATTCCCCCGGCCCTTTCGTTTGTCCCAAGCGCAGTTCATCGGTTCATATTTACATTATGTATTGACGCGGCGGCCGGCCGCAACGGGGGACCGTATTGCCCTCCGGCTCCCCAGCCACAATGGCGCAAGGCCGCACTTCCATGGGTTCCGCGGGATGAATTCTCCCTGACGCCAAAGGGTTTACAGATCGAATCCACTTGGACGCGTAAATCGGAAACTGACCCACAATCCAAGCTTGCCGCAAAACCGAAAACAGACTACCTTGGGACTATGAGTCAGCAAAGCGCCCGGCTTCTGGACGCCTTCGATGCGCTGCCGTCTGACGACAAGCAGGCATTCGTCGTGGAAATCCTGCGGCGGACCCGTGAATTGCCGTTTGATTCCGGTCCGATCGCCGACGAAGAGATTGGCGAAGCCAGCAAGACGGTGTTCGCGCTTCTCGACCACGAAGAGGATGCCGCTCGCACGCTGTGATGCGTGGCTGTTCGGTCTTAGAACGGCGGCGAAGACTCGTCCCGTGCTGGTTGTGAGCGTCGCTTATGGCGATGCGGATCGCGCCATCGTCACCGTCGTCCCCCACACCACCCAACTCCGCGGCTCTCCTTTTGAAATCTCCGTGCGTGCCCCATTTCTGCAGCCGGGCGCCTTCCTGGTTCAAGGCATATCGACACACCCGAAAGCCTGGGCCATCCGCAAAATCGGCGCACTGACGCAGAACCAAGTGGAGACGGTCATCACGGGCTTGCTGAGTTGGTTGGGGGCTCGCTGATTCGGCCCGCGAAGAACGGCGTCTGTGCCTGGGCGGGAGTTCACGGACGGGGCGAAAACGCGGGGACAGACGGGACTGTCCGCGCGGCGCAGCAGCCACGGTGTGCTTGTCCGGAGGATTGTGCGCACCTTGGGACAGTCTCGTCAGTCCCCGGTTTTCGCAATCGCCCGCGCGAACCCCGCCAGCGACCGCTCCAGATCGTCATTCGAAATGGTCAGCGACAGGCGCATATATCCCGCCCGCCCAAACCCCGACCCCGGCACCGCCAGGATCCCTTCCGCCATCAGGCGGCGGATGAATTCCACATCGTCGGGGATGGGCGTCTTCGGGAAGACGTAGAATGACCCCTGCGGACGCGGCGCGTCATACCCCATCGCGGTCAGCGCATCGCACAACCGGTCGCGCTTGGCTTGATACTGGGCCACGTCCACCACTACATCGGGAACCGCTCCCGCCACTAACTGCCAGATGGCCGGCGCATTGATGAATCCCAAAATCCGGTTGGCGAAGGTGGCTGCGTCGCGCAGTGCGGCGATTTCCCCCAGCCGCGGCGACATCGCCAGATAGCCGACGCGCTCCCCCGGAATCGCCATGGCCTTCGACCAGCTAAACGCCAGCACCGAGCGCTCGATCAGCCGCAACGGTTCCGACGGGGTTGCGCCATCGAAGGTCAGCGAACGGTATGGCTCATCGCTGATAACGATGATGGGGTCGCGCACCAGGCTATTCAACTCGCGCAGCACGGCTTCCGAATACATCGCGCCGGTGGGGTTGTTCGGCGTATTGAGGACGATCGCCTTGGTGCGCGGGGTGATGGCGGCGGCGATGCGGTCCAGGTCCGGCTGGAAGCGCTCGTCGGTCTCCGCCAGGACCACTTTTCCGCCGTGGTTCTCCACGTAGAAACGATACTCGGGGAAGATCGGGTTCAGCAGAATCACCTCGTCGCCCGGATCGAGGATCGATTTTAAAACGATATTGATGGCGCCGGCCGCCCCCACAGTCATGATCACGTCCGCCGCGGTGAACGGCAGCCCCGTGCGCCGTGCCAGTCCACGGGCGATGGTGTCGCGGACTTCCGGGTAGCCTGCATTGGGCATGTAGGCATGGCTGCGCGGGCGATTCTCGGCGACCACGCGGCGCAAGGCGGCGATTACCGGCTCCGGCGGCTCGACATCGGGATTGCCCAGGGTGAAATCGAAGACATTCTCGGGGCCGCGTTCCCGGCGGAGTTCCAGGCCGATTTCGAACATGCGGCGGATCCAGGAGGCGTGCTCCATCTGCTCGGCGATAGCGCGGGAAATGCTCATATGGGCGAGGCGAAGCACGATTGTACCTCGGGGCGGATCGGCGCCACTGCAATATGGCTATAATCGTTTCTCTCATGACAACCGCCATCAACCGGCCAGCGGCGTCGCGCTACCGCTGGATCATCTGCGCGCTGCTATTTGTCGCCACCGTGATCGCGTACGTCGATCGCGGCATCCTCGGCTTTCTGCAGGTGGATCTGGGGAAGGAGATCGGCTGGGACAAGGTCACTTACGGGTATATCGCGTCCTCCTTCAAATGGGGATACATGCTCGGCATTGTGGTGGCCGGTTGGTTCACCGACTGGCTGGGGACGCGCAAGGCATTTGCCATCGCCATCGTGATGTGGAGCATCGCGGCCATGTCGCCCGGCCTGGCGACCTCGGCGCTCACCTTCGGATTCGCCATGTTTCTCCTGGGAATCTGCGAGGCTGCCAACTTCCCGGCCTGTATCAAGACCGTGGCCGAATGGTTCCCACGGAAAGAGCGCGCTCTCTCGACGAGCATCTTCAACTCCGGCGCCAATATTGGCAACTTCATGGTTCCGGCGATCGTGCCCCTGCTGGTATTGGCGTTCAAGTGGCGCGGCGCATTTGTAGCCGCCGGGTCCATCGGATTCATCTGGCTGGCCTTCTGGCTGTGGCTGTACCGCAAACCCGAAGAGCATCCGCGAGTCTCGGCGACCGAATTGGCGTACATCCAGTGCGACCCTCCGGAGCGCGTGGAGCGCGTGCCGTGGGCCCGCCTCCTGCCCTGCAAGGAGACTTGGGCTTTCAGCGGCGCCAAGTTCCTCACCGACGGCGTCTGGTGGTTTTATTCGTTCTGGATGCCCACCTACTGGCGGGAAACTTTCTATACCAACGGCCACCATCTGACCATGCAAGACACCAGCCTGCCGCTGATGATCGCGTTTGGCGTTTCCATCCTGGGCGGTCTCTATGGCGGCTACCTGTCGGGCGCTTTGATCGATCGCGGCAAGAGCGTCGGGACGGCGCGCAAGAGCGCCTTGTTCCTCTGCGCCATTTGTATCGTGCCCATGGTGATGGTGCCGTTCATATACAATCTGTGGGTGACGGTCGGCATAGCCTGCCTGGCCATGGCGGCGCATCAGGGCTGGTCGGCCAACCTGTTCACGGTGCCGTCGGACCTGTTTCCGAAGGCTGCTGTGGCCTCGGTCACCGGAATCGGCGGCTGCCTGGGGGCCGCTGCCGGCGCGCTACTGGACCTCTTCGTCGGCCACTGGGTGCGGTATCACAGTTATGTGCTGGTCTTCGCAGTGTGCGGATGCACCTACCTTGTGGCACTGCTGCTGCTGCACTTGATCACGCCGAAGTATACCCCGGCGAATCCGAAATACTGACGGTGGTACCATCTCCTTACCGTGATCCTGCGGCCGGCCAGCGATCGCTCGCTGCTTGTCTCGTTCGGCGATGGAATTTCGCTCGAAGCGCACCGTGAGGTAGTGCGCCTCACGCGCCGTCTCGAAGGTGTACGCGGCATCCTCAATCTTCATCCGGCGTTCGCCAGCGTGCTCATCGATTTCGATCCGCGCCTGCGAAATCGCCATGAGATCGAAGCTGAGGTGCGTCAATCTATGGACGGGGCCGCCGACGGCGTCGCAATGGAACGGCGAACTATCGAAATTCCCGCACGCTTCGGCGGCGACTTCGGACCGGACCTCGAGGATGTCGCGCGGCACACCGGATTCGCGCCCAGCGAAGTGATCGAGCGGTTCTGCGCCGCCGAATTCGAAGTCTACTTCGTGGGGTTCGCGACGTGTTTCCCCTACCTCGGCGGGTTGCCGCCCGAGTTGGCCACGCCCCGTCTCGCCGCGCCGCGCAAACAGGTGCCCGCGGGCAGCATCGCCATCGCCGGCACTCAGGCGGGTTTGTATCCGGTGGCCTCTCCCGGCGGCTGGCGCCTGATCGGGCGTACGCCGCTCCGTCTGTTCGATCCGCATGGCGAGCCGCCGCCTCTATTGCGCATGGGCGACCGCGTGGTCTTCGTGCCCGAGGAACGCTCGTGAACCGTCTTCGTGTGCTGACCCCCGGCCTGCAGACCACCGTGCAGGACCTCGGACGCTTCGGCTGGGCGCACTTCGGCGTGTCCGCTTCCGGGGCGGCCGATGCGCTGGCGCTGCGCGCGGGCAATCTGCTGGTGGGCAACGCCGAGAACGCCGCCGCGCTGGAGATGACGCTCGCAGGCGGCGCCTTTGAATTCGAGCATGCCGCCGTGATTGCGCTCACCGGTTCGGATTTCGGCGCTGGGCTGCCGCTCTGGAGCGCCGTCGAGGTGGGTGCCGGAGCCATAGTCCGTTGCGGCCCCACGCGCTCGGGCGCGCGCTGTTACCTGGCCGTGCGCGGCGGCCTGGCAGTGCCGAAAACCATGGGCAGCGCCTCGGTCCACGTGACTACCGGCGTAGGCGGACGACCTCTGCGCTCGGGAGACGTGCTGCCCATCGGCGACGCCGCCCTGCGCAAGCCGCGCTCGGAACAGATAGCGCCCCCCCAAGATGCGCCCGGCGGTGTGTTGCGCGTCACGCCGGCCCCACAGGCCGAGTGGTTCGCGGATGAACTGTACTCCGAAGCGTACCGTGTAGCCGAGGAGTCCAACCGGATGGGTCTGCGGCTGCGCGGCGCAGCCATCCCCAGTCCCGCCGGCCACATGCTGACGGAGGGCGTGCCGCTGGGCGCCATCCAGGTGCCGCCGGACGGCCAGCCGATCATACTCTTCGTGGAGCATCAGACCACCGGAGGCTATCCCAAGCCCGCCAACGTGATCTCCGCCGACTTCTGGCGCCTCGGCCAGTTGCGCCCGCGCGACCAAATCCGGTTCGAGCTTGTAACCTTCGATCGCGCCATCGACTTGCTGCGCGACCAGGAGAAGTGGTTATACCAGTTGGTGTAGATCCCGCCGGTGCGCCGCGCCACGCCACGCCATCGCGATCCACCGCGCCACTTATCGGAAAATGGAAACTATGATCGATCTCAATTGCGACATGGGCGAACTACCGGACGCCGCCCTCGAAGCCGCGCTGATGGAACAAATCACTTCGGCCAACATCGCTTGCGGCGGCCATGCCGGGGACGACGCCACCATGGAGCGAACCGTGCGCCTGGCCCTCCAGCGCGGCGTGCGGATCGGCGCCCATCCCGGCTATCCCGACCGCGCCAACTTCGGCCGCGTCGAGATGGACTTACCGGCGGAAGCGGTCGCCGAGACGGTCTACCAACAGATTCAACGCCTCCGCGCCATCGTGGAACGCCTCGGCGGCAAGATCGAGTACGTGAAGCCGCACGGGGCGTTGTACAACCTGGCCGTACACAATGAATCCCTGGCGCGCTCGATCGGCGAGGGCGTGGCCCGATGGAAGCCCGGCGCGATGGTCTTCGGACTGGCCGGCTCGCCGATGCTGCGAGTGTGGCGCCAGATGGGCCTGAATGCCGCCGGGGAAGCCTTCGCCGACCGCCAATACGAGCCCGACGGGACGCTGCGTTCGCGCAAGCTTCCCGAAGCCCTGATTACCGACCCCCGGGCCGCCGCCGCACAGGCCCTGCGGCTGGCACGCGAGGGAAACGCCCAAACCATCTGCGTTCACGGGGATACGCCGGGAGCGGTAGAGATTCTCAAATCCTGCCGGGAAGCGCTACTATACGAAGCATGAGATGGTTGCTCACCATGTTGCTGGCGGCCGCTGCGCCTCTGGCGGCTCAAAACTCGGCGTGCAACTACGCCCTGACTGCCTCTGCGTTGGTTCTGCCCGGCTCATCGGCCCAACAGATCTCGGGTACTGCCGGCATCGCCACCGGCACTACATGTACCTGGACCGTCACCACCACGGCGTCTTGGATCCACATTCCGTCGATCACCGTCACGGGCTCCGGAACGTTCAATTTCACTCTCGATACCAACACAGGTACGACGTTGCGGCAGGACGTGCTGACCTTCTCGTTCCCCGGGACGACCGGCACTCTCACAACCACCGTCTATCAGATGACCGCAACCTGCGTCTACACTCTGTCGCCCACCTCGGCGGAGATCGCGGTAGGCGGCGGCAGCGGTACGCTTCAGGTCGCCACGGGATGCGCGTGGTCGGAAACCAGCAGCCAAGCTTGGCTCAAAGCGCTGTCGGATTCCAAGAACTTGTATTCCGGCGCCGTCGATTCGGCCACCAATTACGGCACCGGGAATGTCGATTATACGGTGACGGCGAACACGTGCGCCACGGCGCGCAACGCCAGCCTTACTGTCGCGACCGGTATGCCCGGCACGCAACCCGCTCTGGCGATCACCCAGGATGGCTCCCCCAATAACCTCTCGCTGTCGCAGACCACGCTGAACACCAGCGCCAGCGCCACCACCGGCAGAATCACCGTCACCACCGGCGACGGTTGTTCGTGGAGCGCTTCCAGCAATGCGAACTGGCTCCAAATCACGGGCACGTCCTCGGGAACCGGACTGAGCAGCTTTGCCTACAGCGTCCTGGCGAACTCCGGCCCCCTGCGCACCGGCACCATCCAGGTGGGTCCGCAGACTTTCACCGTGACCCAGCAGGCCGTCCCGACGCCCACGCCGCAAGTTACTTCAGTGCTGAATGGCGCCAGTTACGCATCGGGGGCCGTATCGCCCGGAGAGATCGTCGCTCTGTTCGGCACAAACATGGGCCCCGCAGCCGGCGTTGCCTTTCAGCTCAGTTCGGACGGCAAATCCATCCCCAATTTGCTAGGGGGCGTGCAGGTTCTGTTCGGCGCCACGCCCGCGACCCTGCTCTATGTATCGGCCACACAGATCAACGCCATCGTACCGTATGCCGTGGCGGGCAACGCCAGCATCGCGGTGCAGGTGCAATATCTGAACCAGACCTCCAACCCTATGACGCTTGCCGTGCAGGCAGCCACACCGGGGATCTTCTCGCAGGATCGCAGCGGGTCGGGGCCAGGCGCGATCCTCAACCAGGATTTCAGCCTCAACGCGTCGCTCTCCCCGGCCACGGCCGGAAGCGTCATTCAAATATTCGCCACCGGAGCCGGAGTCACCAGTCCCGCCCAGACGGACGGAGCCCTGGCGCCGGTTACGGAACCGTTGCCGCGGATCACTGCATTGCCCGTCTCGGTGACTATCGGCGGAGTGCCGGCGCAGCAGGTGCCGTATGCGGGAGCGGCCCCGGGAGAAATTGCGGGGCTCACGCAGATCGATGTCCTGGTACCCGCGGGCGTGACGCCGGGCCTGTCGGTGCCGGTGGTGGTGCAGATCGGAACCTGGCAAAGCCAGGCATCACTGACCATCACCGTAAAATAGCTTATGTGGGGCAGGATGGTATCCTGCGGCCGAGTGGTACTCGGCCTGGTCGGCATTTGCACACTGGTCGGCAGGCCCATTGACAATCGGCCGCAGGTTGCCAACCTGCCCCACATAAGACAGCATTGCGCACCCGCGCGCTGCGTCTATTGGGCGTCCAGACTGTAGTTGAGCGTCTGCCCGGTCGCCGGAGCGGTAATCTGGAAGCTGACCAGCGACTGTCCCTGTGCCAGCGTATACTGCGGCAGTTGCAAAGTGATCTGGTAGAGACCCGGATACTGCGGCTGCACTCCGGCATACAGAACCTGCGCCGCCAGTCCCTGCACTTGGATCTGGACCGATTGCACCGCCGGCGAGGTGGTCTTGGGCGCCGCGCCATCGGCGAAGACCTGCAACGTCTTCCCCAGTCCGGTGAGATACAGGACGACATAGTCGGACGCACGCAGCGGCCGGGTGGCGTCCACGTAACCGCCGTCCAGGTATTGCACCGCGAGGAGCGTGCGCGTACCGACTGTCCGCTCGATGAAGGCCATGGCGATCGGGCCCACTGTGAATTGCAAAGGCTGGCCTTGTGCGGCCACTTGCTTGTAAGTGGTATCGGTGTACCGCACCACCGCGATCTGGTGGGACCCCGTCGCGAGGGTCTGCGGCAGAACCGCGTTGATCTGGGTCCCCGAAGCGTAATAGAGGCGGATATTGACGCCGTCCACCTGCACGAAACAGGCCGCCAGACGGTCCGGCAGAGTAGGCGCCGCCGAAGCCGCGGTGGAGCAAAGATTGGCTCCATAGAGCGTGACGATCTCGCCGGCCGCAAACGTGGTGGGAGCGGTTTGCAATACCGTCGGGAATGCCGGCGCCATGGCGGCGACGCTCGGTTGCGGCCACGCCACGAAATTCCCGGTGGGGTTGCTGGTCATCTTGGCGAAAGTCTGCGAGGCAGGCACAAAAGTGTACCCGGCCAGCGATGGCGTCACGGTGTAGCTGCCCGTGGAATCGAGGCCCGAGAACCAGTAGTTCCCGCCGGAGTCCGTGGTGGTGCTGGCGCTTTGCGATCCGCTCAACTGCACCGCGACGCCCGCAACACCGCCGCCCGCGGGCAGCGCAATCTGGCCCGCGATGGTCGCATTTCCGGCCTGCGCCAGGGTGACATTCTGCCCGCCGACCACAATCGTCGCCGTCCGCGGCGCATCGTTATTCGCGGCTATCGAGAGCGTCACCGTGCCCGGACCGGTGCCGAACGGGTCGCCCGATACCGCCGCCCACGCCGGCAGGCTTTCCACCGTCCAGGAGCACGCCACCCCGGTTTGAAACGCCACGGTAACCGTTCCGCCGGCTGCGGGAGCGGCTTGGGGAGTCTGTGAAATGGTGGCCGCGCAGGCGGTACCGGCCGGAGACAGCACGTACACGCGATGGCTGGACGGAACCGAAACGTAGACGTTCCCGGCGCTATCGATGGCCATGCCCTGAGGCGCCGCAAGCCCGCCGATGGGAGCGATTTTCCCATTCGAGATTTTGAGCACGCGGTAAGCGTCCGCCACGTAGAGATTTCCCGAGCCGTCCACGGCCACCGCCGATGGCGTGCCCAGAGTGGCGCCGGTGGCCGAGCCATTCGCCCCGGTGAACCCATAAGTGCCGTTGCCCGCGACCGTGGTGATGATGCCGGCCGCAACTTCGCGCACGCGGTCATTGCCTGAATCCGCGATGAACAGGTTGCCCGAGGTATCGAGCGCGATGCCGGAAGGGCCGGAAATCATGGCGGCAGTGGCCACTTCGCCATCGCCCTGGTATCCCGAGGTGCCGTTGCCGGCCATGGTCGAGATCACCCCGGCCGAGACCATCCGCACGCGGTTGGCGTCGGCGACATAGAGACTGCCGGCGGAGTCCACGGCCACCGCCTGCGGCTCGCTCAATTGCGCGCTGGTGGGCGGACCGCCATCGCCCAGCGTGGAGCCTCCACCGGCGGCCGTCGAGATCGTCCCGTTCGACACCTTGCGCACGCGCGCCGCCTGCGTATCGGCAATGTAGAGGTTGCCGGAAGCGTCCACGGCCACACCGGCCGGCGTAGTCAGTAGCGCGCCGATTGCCGAAACGTTGTCACCGGTCGAAAGGCCGCCGCCCGCCACGCGCGACAGAATGCCGCCCGAGACTTTCAGAACCCGCGCCGTGCCCGAGTCCGCGATGTACAGGTTGCCGGCCCCGTCGGTCGCCAGACCCTGGGGCGACAGCAGTTGCGCGCTGGCCGCGGGGCCGGATTCTCCCACCGGCGTCCCGCCGCCCGCAATCGTCAAGATGATGCCGTTGGCCACCTTGCGCACCCAGGTGCCGTCGCCGATATAGAAATTGCCGGCGGCGTCGATGACCACGCGTTGCGGCGAGGCCAGGCTGGCCGTGCTGGCCGCGACACGATCGCCGCTGTATCCCGCCGTACCGACACCGGCCACCGTGGTGATGATGCCGGCCGATACCATGCGAATCCGGCTGTTGCCGTAATCGGCGATGTAGAGCTTGCCCGTCGAGTCGATGGCCACCCCCGCCGGCATCTTAAGCATGGCATTGATGGCGGTCGCCTTGTCGCCGCTGAAACCGGCCGTGCCATTGCCCGCGATGGTAGTAATGATGCCGTTTTGAACCATGCGCACGCGGTTGTTGTAAGCATCGGCGATGTACAGCGTTCCCGCACTGTCCAGCGCAATTCCGGCGGGCCCGGCCAGCATGGCGCCGGTAGCCGCTTGCCCGTCCCCTCCGATTCCGAAAGATCCGTTGCCGGCCACGGTGCTCACCACGCCGTTCGAAATTTTGCGCACCACCTGGTTATTGAAGTCCGCGACATACAGATCGCCCGACGGCCCGATAGCCAGATCGGCGGGCCAGTTGAATTGGGCCGCACTGGCCGCTCCATCGGTGTAGCCGGGAGTACCACTGCCTGCGAATGTGGTGATCACACCGGCCGTCGAGACCATGCGGATGCGGGAGTTATTCGCATCGGCGATGTACAGATTCCCGGCGCTATCCACCGCAACGGCCGTAGGATTGCTCAGCTCTGCGCTGGTAGCCGCGCCGTTATCGCCGCCGAAGCCGGGGACTCCCGTTCCAGCCGCGCGCGTGAGCACATTGGTGCCGGCGTCCAGGCGCAGCACCACATCGTAGTCGCCCAGGGCCAGGTAGAGGTTTCCCCCGTGGTCTATCGCCATCCCACTGACAGCACTCAGACTGGCGTTGGTTCCCGCAACGTTCTCGGGCAGCGCGCCGCCGGCAAATGGCTTGATGGTATACGTTTGCGCGGAGGCGGCCAGGACCAGGCTCAGGAGCGCAATTGCACGCAGAGGCATTTGGTTCACCACGATCATTTAAGACCACTATGTCGGCAATAGTTGCGGCTCTTATGTGGGGCAGGTTGGCAACCTGCGGCCGAGTGGTACTCGGCCCCTGGACGCCCACGCGCCCATCCCCACATAAGACCCGCAACTCCGGTGCACCGTAAGGGTTTTATCTGCTGAATCGGAGGAAAAAATCTGATATGCGTCATCTTCTGCTGATCCTGGCCGCGATACCCATGGGCTGGGCGGCATCCGGACCGCTGGCGTTTGTAGCCGGTGGACATACCAATTACGGCGATTGGTCCAGTAATGTGAAAGTCTCCACGGCCGCCTTCAAACCAGGCGCCACCGTCACCGTGGATGCCACCTTGAAGGTCTCCCCGGAGCACCTGAAGAACCTGGCCGGCGCCGGCATCAAAGCCGACAACTTCTGCCTGCTGGTGACGGCCGAGCGCAACTTCGACTCCGCGGGCCATTTGCACTTCCCCACCGATCAGTACATGTCCACGCTGCTCACCCCCACCGGACTGCCGATCGAAGGCGGCGCGCAAGGGGCCGTGACGACGCGCTTTGGAGGCACGTTCAAAACTCCTCTCGATCTGCTGGTGAAGGTTCCGGTCGCTGCCAGCGGGCTGATCGCGGGCGGCGGAGAAGTCCTGCTCCACACCTCCGGACAACTGCCCGCCGATCTGCCGCCGGGGATCTACCGCTTACGCCTGGATTACGGCGTCACCCAGGGAAATGCTTACTACACCCTCAACGGCGATACCTTTGCCTCCATGCCGTTCTTCCGCGGGCAACAGCCGCAATCCTACTTCATGTCTCCCGCGATTCCCGCCGATGGGACCACGCTCACGGGAGCCACAGTTACCGGAAGCGGCATTCAGCCGCGCATCCCGTGGGTCCTGCTCAATAACTACAACTCCAACGGAATCAATGGCGTGGTGGCCGACGAAGACCAGCCGTACTTCGCCATCTCCAGCCGCCGTCTGATCCAGGACGACCCTATTCTGCCGCTTGTCGATAACACCGGCAAAGCCATCTCCTACTCCCTGGAGCCCACCTTCCTGGCCGACACCCTGGACGCCTGCTGGGCCATTCCGTGGGACTACGCATCGGGCGAAATCTCGGTAGCCGTGACCGGCCCCGACGGCAATACAGTCAGCCTCGGCAAGTATCCTTTCATTCGGCAGTCGGGAACCGGCGCCACCACCGGCAAATCCGCGTTGACCGCCTGGAAACCGCCGGCTTACGGCCGGTACACGGTCAAAGCCACCGGCTGGATCCTCGATACCAGCGGCAACAAATACCAGGCGGGCGGCACTTATCACTTCTGGATCGCCAACCGGCTTACCCTGGCAACCGCCACCTTCCAGGGAATGCCCTACCCCATCGGCACTACTTACGGCCGCGACATAGCCTTTTCGCCCCCCGTCCCGGCCAACGTGACCGTCACGGCGACGCTGTACCCCAGTTCCGATCCTACCCAGGTCACCTCCGCCACGTGGAGCGGCACCGCCAGCATGGGTGGCGTGTTCGGGGCCCTGCAGGGGTCCAAAACCTTTACACTCTCCGCCCCGGGAGAATACTCCGCACATATCGTGGCCACCTACACCGACGGCAGCGGCGCTCTCTGGGTGAGCAGTATGCGGCACGCCGGCGTGGTGTACGACCCCAATGGTCCGATTGTGGCCCGCGGGAAGAAGTTGGCTGTCGGCGGGAGTTACCTGGTCCAGGGAAACACCATGGACGAGGGATATATCGATACCACCACCGACACCGAGCACTTGATGCACATCAACTTCCCCTACAATCCGGGCGACGTGCTGATGATCGCAAGCGACGGCCAGGGCGCCAACAAGATCATTCCCACCATGACTTACGAATTCACCGCCAATCCGCAGCGCAATGACGCCCAGTTGAACGGAATCGGCACCAGCAACGTGCAGATCAAGACATCCAACGGTTACTCGCCCCATATGTTTCCGGAGTACATTACAGACCTGGAATATTACTACGGCGCGGGCGCGCGCCCGGGGTTCATGGGCCGTTTCCTGGTGGGCGAGACGTCCATCCGGGGGCCGTATTGGTCGGTCAGTCCCAACTCCTTCGGCGGCCAGATCAACGCCTCGCCCAACGGCGATTCGCCGGGCGATATCTACCGGCTGCTGGGCGCCGTGGTCCTCAGGCAGAAGGGAGTCGCGCCAACTTACGCCGGCTACATCGCCAGTGCATTTCTGCTCCCTCAGGGAACTAAAAACAACCGCGTGATTGCGCCCGGATCGGAAGAGTTGACGTCCTCCACCGGCCAGGTGGGCCGGGTCTTCCTGGTGGGACCGCGCCCGGGCATGACTTACCCCGTAGGCACCTCGTTTGGGGCCGCCCTGCAGGTCGATCCCATCCTTCCCGTCAACATCACCGTCACCATGAACTACCCCGACGGGCGCACCGCGCAGACCAGCGGCGTCTCGGACGCCTTCGGCTCTTTCTCGGGACCCACCAAGTTCCCCCTCGACATCCCCGGGATCTACGTATACACCATCAGCGCTAACTGGAACGGTTACCCCGCGGTCATGCCGGGGTTGCCGGCAACCGGCGGCGAAATCTACGTCCTCGAAGCCCAACCGCCGGCCGGCGCCACGGGGATCCAGATCTCGACCGCCGATGGCACCACGTTCGATCCGGCCAGCGGCATCCACATTATCGGCACCAGCAGCGCCAGCCAGATCCATTACACCGTATTGATGCCGGGAGCGGTTCTCGACCAAGGCAATCTGACGGTGACCAACGGCCAGTTCGATTATTTCTTTAACCCGGCGAATTTGCATACCCGCGCACAGACGTACGACGTGGTGGACCGCACCACCGGCAAGCCGGAACTCGGGGACGTGGTGCATTTGAGTTTGTTCTCGCAAGAGACGACCGCCAGTGGACAGACGTACCACTCGTTCCGCCGCGTCATCGTGCGCGCCAACCAGGTGCGCGTCGCCAAGTAGAAGTCCGTAGGTCTTCGACGCCTAGTGATGTGCGATTGCCGGCCGCCACTCCCTCGGAGGCTGTGAGAGAATCCCCCGCACAAGGGCGAGACGGCAGTTCGTCGAGTGCGCACTCATGCGTGCGCCACGTCGGCGCGCCAATTATTTCACGGCTTCTTAGCAAGCGGTTTCGCAATCGCACCGAATCTGGCGGTCATGGCAGTAGCCATTCCTGCTTCCGCCTTCTCGGCTAACATTGAGAACATGCGGAGTTTCGAAAGCTTAACGGAGCGCGAGATCCTCGCCCTGGCCATCTCGCTGGAGGAAGAGGACGAGCGCGTCTATGCGGATTTCGCCGACGGTCTGCGCGAGACCTTTCCCGCCACGGAAGCCATCTTCGACGGCATGCGCGTCGAAGAATCGGGCCATCGGCGGCGCTTGATCGCTCTATACCAGCAGAAGTTCGGCGACCACATTCCACTCATCCGCCGGCAGGACGTCCGGGGATTCGTAAATCGCAAGCCGGTCTGGCTCATCCGGCCGCTCGGGCTGGACATCGTTCGCAGTCACGCCTCGGCCATGGAAGCTGAAACACGGCGCTTCTACGAGCGTGCGGCCGCACGCACCGCCGATGCCTCCATACGCCAGTTGCTCGACGATCTGGCGCAGGAAGAACGGTCGCATGAAGACCGTGCCGACACTCTCATCAAGGATAAGCTGCAGCCCGACGCCAAGGGCGCCGAGGATGAAGCCAATCGCCGTTTGTTCGTCCTGCAAATCGTCCAGCCCGGTCTGGCCGGTCTGATGGACGGTTCGGTCTCCACGCTGGCGCCGGTCTTCGCCGCGGCCTTTGCCACGCACAAGTCCTGGGACGCCTTCCTGGTGGGCCTAGCCGCGTCCGTGGGCGCGGGCATCAGCATGGGATTCGCCGAAGCGCTTTCCGACGATGGCAGCCTCACGGGCCGCGGCCATCCCTGGATGCGCGGCGCCGTTTGCGGCCTCATGACCGCGCTCGGCGGCATCGGCCACACCCTGCCGTTCCTGATTCCCGGCTTCGCCGCCGCCATGACGGCCGCTGTAATCGTGGTCGTTCTGGAACTGGCCGCCATCTCCTGGATCCGCCATCGCTACATGGAGAGTTCCCTGGTTTCGGCCGCTCTGCAAGTCGGCCTCGGCGGCGTCCTGGTCTTCCTCACCGGCGTCCTCATCGGCAGTTCCTAGAACCGCCTACCGCAATAGCGGCTCCAACAGCTTCGCCAGGCTATCGGGAGTGGCCCACACCGCGGCGTGGACAGTGCGGTCGTCCCTGCGGATCTCAACCGCATTGAGCAGCGCCGCGCTCTCGGACCCGCGTTTCCCGGCCATGGCCATCATCGCCAGCACCGCGCGGAGAGTCTCTTCGACGTCGCGGGCCGCCTCCGGCGTGCGCCCGATCACCGTTCCCTCGATCTGAATCCGCGGACCGAGCGACGCCGTCAGCGCGCCGAATTCCGAGTCGCGCAGAAGCCGGTTGAGGTTAGCCCCATTCCCGGTCAGCGGCAGCGCGACGCCCCCCAGCGCGACCATCCAAATGGACTTACCCGCAGCCACCGAGCCAGCCGCCGAAAGCGGCCGCGAAGGGCCGCCGGCGCCCCGCTTGTGCCGCTCCACAGCCGCACGGACAGCCTGGTCCGATCCGAAGAGAGCCAGCCCCGGCGCGACCAGCGTCCCGCCCATCGGAGCCGAGCGGAAGGGCCCGTGCGCGATCGTCAAAAGCGCCTTCCCGTCGAATGCCAGCAGCACATGAGTGGCTTCGTGGAAAGGCTCCAGAAAGCCTGTCGCCTGCGGCACCTTCCGGAACAGCGCCGACGAGCGGACCTCCTCCAGATCGAGCCCCGCGAGGACCAGAGTGTCGGGGCTCACACAGGAGGCCATTCCGGGATCGACCACCGCCGTCGGCCCGGTAGACCGGCAGGCAACCACCAATGCTGCGAGAGCAGCCAAGACGAGTCGGGAATAGCGCACCACGAGTATCATCTCACGGCGCCCATTCTGCCGCCCTCAGCCCGCGCGCCCCTCCTGCACCCATGGCCTCCCGCTCCAGTCCCCCTTGACTTCGCCCCAGCCATCTGATGACGTAAATGTTTCCTATAGTTCGAGGCGTGAACTTATGAAGCACACCCGGGTCACAATACCTCCGCTCTCAATCGCCTTGTCATTCTGCCTGGTTCTCGCCGCCGCGCCGCAACAGCAACCCACGGCCGAAGCTCCATCCAGAGCTTCCGGCGCATTCGCCACCAAACAGTATCGAAATTTATTTTTGGAGGCCGGCCATTCCCAAGAGGAGATCTCCGCGAAAATCGACGCCGCCTTCCAGCAACTGTTCCATGGCGACCCCGCAACGCAAACGGTCTACTACGCCGCCGGCCGGAATGCCAATGGACCGCTGGCGTACCTCACCGACGTCAACAACAAGGACGTGCGTTCCGAAGGCATGTCCTACGGCATGACGATCGCCGTTCAACTCGATAAGAAAGCCGAGTTCGATGCCCTGTGGAACTGGTCCAAAACCTTCATGTACCACGACTCGCCCAGCCATCCCAGTTACGGATTCTTCTCCTGGTCGATGAAAACCGATGGCACGCCCAACTCCGAATCGCCGGCGCCCGATGGCGAGGAGTATTGGACCATGGCCCTCTATTTCGCCTCGGGCCGATGGGGCGATGGCTCGGGCATCTACAATTACCGCGCCGAAGCCGGCCGTCTTCTGGACAGCATGAAGAACCGCGGCGCCATCGCCGGCCAAACCATCCACGGACCCGAGACCGACGGCGCCGAATTCAACGCCGAACACAAAATGGTGCGCTTCACGCCCGACAACCGCAGACCCGATCACACCGACCCGTCCTATCACCTGCCGGCGTTCTATGAGCTGTGGGCGCGCTGGGGCCCGGCCGCCGACCGTCCGTTCTGGACTGAAGCGGCGGCCGCGAGCCGCGACTTCTTCCAAAAGACCACCAACCCCACCACGGGCCTGACTCCGAACTACGCGAATTTCGACGGCACACCCGTGGCCGGCCTCGGGAGGAACGGCAATTTCGCGGCAGATGCCTGGCGCACCGCCGCAAACTGGTCCGTGGATTGGTCCTGGTGGGCCGCCGACCCCAGGGAGCGCGAGTTGAGCGATCGGATTCAGGCTTTCTTCGAGTACCAGGGTATCGACACGTATGGCGATCAATTCACGCTGGACGGAAAGCAACTGGCGAATTCCCATTCCACCGCATTAGTCGCCACCAACGCCGTAGCCAGCCTGGCCGCTACCGCGCCACGGGCCGCAAAATTCGTCGATGCCCTCTGGAACGCATCTATCCCATCGGGCCAGTACCGTTATTACGACGGCATGTGGTACCTGATGGCCCTGCTGCACTGCAGCGGTCAGTTCCGAATCTGGCCCCCGAAATAGCGCCCTTATGCGGGGCCGGCTTGTAATCCACCTGGCCGGCCCCTACTGCAAATCCTCTAACCGGTAGCCAAAACCGCGAACCGCGCTGAGGTCAGCTCCAGCTCTCTGAGCCGGGTCCAGACGGAATGGCCCGATGGACTGTGCCTCCGATCCGGCGTCCATCGCCTCGCGCCGCAGATGGGCCTTCATCCGCGCCACCAACTCGCGCGGACTGAACGGCTTGGTCATGAAATCGTCGCCGCCGATTTCGAGGCCCGGCATCCGGTCCACTTCGTCCGTGCGCGCCACCCCGCCGGGTCTACGGGTGCACAATCTTCAGCGTATAAACAAAGCCGGTTGAGTCGTAACAAGCCTGGACCGGCTCTTTCTTCCTAATGGAATTCTCCATCCTGCTGGCGAATTCTAGCGAGGCTGGCGGCTTGACCTGGCACGCCGAGCACATTTGCGTCCCCCCGATGCTTGCCGCTACCGGCACACCGAACGGCACATGCCCAATTTGATATGTCATCAAATCCACCTGTCCGGTCAGACAACCGGCAATCGTCGGCGACGTCTCCGAGGCCGTCTGGCTGGGCAGTGTCTGAATCGGAACGTACGGCTGACTGGCCGCCTGCACTCCCCCCACCGATACGAGGACCGGCTGGTTGCCGCTTGCCACCGAGGGAACCACGACATTGATTTGGTAAAACCCAGACCCAATCAACCCCGCATACTGCACCTGCGCCGCCATTCCGCCGATGGTCACCGTCACAGGGTTCGCCACCGGAGCCGGGACTGTCACCAGTTGCCCGGTCGGCTGGGCGGGCGTCACTGGACCGAAACCCGTCCCGTAGAGCGTCAACGTCTCTCCCGGAGTGGCCCGCACGGTCACCGCGGCGTTGCCGAACAACCCGGAAGGAGCGATCAACTCATACGTAAAGGGCGCCTGCACGACCGCAAATAGTCCGCCCTCCTGCGAATACGCGAAGAGTCCCGGAGCCGCCGTCTGCTTCTTCGCCTGGAACACATTGCTAACGCCCAGCGAATTGTTGACCTGTACCGGCACCATCCCCGTCGCTGAATCGTCCGGCGCAAGCGCATTGATTTGCGTCGGGCTGACATACGCGATGTACGCCGGTATGCCATTGATCGTGACCGTTACCCCGCCCACCGTCGTCGGCAAATTGCCGTTCGTGAAGACGCTCCAACTAGCCGTCGAAGCCGCGAGATTGGTCCCCGTAATCGAGATAAAGGTTGCGCTGGCGAAGCCCGGCTGGTAGTTCGCGCCGTTGACTACGCTTTGAATCACGGGAGCGGCGGCAAACCCAGAGGACGCCGCCAGCAGCCCCATGAGCGCTGCCCAAAAGACACGCCTGTCAGTTCTCATATTGACCTCCGTGCGGGAGACCGCTCGTCACGGGTGCTTCAGCGTGATCTGGAAGATGTTGCCCGTCGCGTCATAGCAGGCCGACACCGTCGCGCCCAATCCAATCGAGGTTTCCATCTTGCCGACAATCTCCGGATACGCCGGCGGCTTCACCGTGCAGGTGGCGCACATCTGCGTGCCGCCAATACTGGCCGTGTCCGGCAAACCGGACGAGATCAGTTGGAGCGAATAGGTAAGATAATCCACCTGGCCCGTGAGGCAGCCCGCCTGAGTGGGGAGAGGGTTCAAGACCGGAGTCCCAACCGAGGTCACCTGCAAGGTGAAATTGACGCTCGGGTTATTAAAATACGCCCTGAGGTAAAATGTTCCGGCTGCCGCGGCCGTGTACTTGACTGCCGCCGAGTTGCTCTCGGATGTGTCGAATGTTATGCAGGCCGAACAGTTGCCGGTCATAGTAGTGTTGGTAATGGTGGTCGTCGTCGAAGCATAGAATCCCAGGTTCGCGGTCTTTCCAGGCGTTGACAGAACTGCGGTGATGCTCTGCCCTTTGGCCAGAGCGATCGAGTAGACTTTGTTCGGCACCGAGTTGTTATCTCCGATGTCCGACACCACTTGTCCAAAGTAAATTGGGATCGCCGAGTTGATGTCCGTTCCGGCCGGTAGTTGCGCCGCCAGGCGCGCAGGAATGGCGAGAGCCGCCGTCAAAAGCAACGTACATGCAAGTTGGGAGTTTTTCATATCATAGCCTTTGTCAATGAGAAGTGGAGCCACACGGGATACGTAGGTATTTTATCTTCTCGACCGGCGGGGACAAAGTGAATTAGTTGTTTCAGGTCTGTTATGGTCTTGTAACTAAGAAGCCTGCGCGGACGGACTTCAGTCGGTTGTGGGCGAACAATCCCGATGTGGGGCGGGTTTGTAATCCGCCTGGCCGGCCCCTACTGCAAATCCTCAAACCGGTAGCCGAACCCGCGAACCGTAATCAGGTACCGCGGCTCGTCCGGCTGCTCCTCGATCTGCTCGCGCAGCCGCCGCACGTGGACGTCCACCGTCCGCGGCGTGACATACCGTTGCTCGCCCCACAGCGCTTCCAGAAGTTGGTCGCGGCTGTATGCATGGCCCGGATGCGTCAAGAAGAACTCCAGCAGGTTGAACTCGGTCGAGGTCAACTCCAGCTCTTTGTCTTTCAGAAAAACCCGCCGCCCGGCCGGGTCCAGACGGAACGGCCCGATGGACTGCGCCTCCGATCCCGCGTCCATCGCCTCGCGCCGCAAATGCGCCTTCACCCGCGCCACCAGTTCCCGCGGGCTGAACGGCTTGGTCATGTAATCGTCGCCGCCGATTTCAAGCCCCAGCACGCGGTCCACTTCGTCCGCGCGCGCCGTCAGAAACAGCACCGGCGTGCGTCCCAGCGAAGCCGATTGCCGGATCCGCTTGCACAGTTCGAACCCGTCCATGTCCGGCAGCATCACGTCCAGCAGGATGAGATCGGGCTTCCACTGCTCCAGGCCCTTCAGAGTCCCCTCGGTGCCGCGCCAGATCTGCGTGTGGAATCCGCCGCGCGTGAGATTGTACTCAATCAGCGAAGCCAGTTCGGCCTCATCTTCCACGATGGCGATACGTTTGGGCATGTGCGGTTAGAGAGCGGCTTCGCGCCGCCGGTCGTTCAACCAGATCAGCGCGAACAGAACGAAGGCCAGCGCCAGGGCGACCGCCGTCAGGGTCCAACCGTTGCGCATCAGGAACCCTTGCGCGTCCTCGCCCATCCGCACCGCCAGGTAAGCTTCCCCGAAATAGCGGATCATCCGGGCGACCACCACTGCCGCCAGGAATTGACCGAGGTTCGTGCGCAGTACGCCGGCCGAAACCACGAACGGCTTCATCGGCAAGGGGATAGGGACCAGGGCCGGGATGAAAACGGTGATCAGCCCGTAGCGTTC
>Ga0181529_10000876_pt1 | contig 41840 bp, 36 predicted proteins | sample PEATcosm2014_Bin_36_FD_119763 | JGI IMG/M metagenome (GOLD analysis project Ga0181529, IMG submission 119763) | Peatland microbial communities from MTU Mesocosm Facility, Houghton, MI, USA - PEATcosm2014_Bin10_30_metaG | ecosystem: Environmental > Terrestrial > Soil > Wetlands > Peat | place... | reverse complement strand
TGCGAGGGAGGGACTACGGACTCCATCTCGACCCGCGGAGCCGCCTCCTCGTGCGCGAGTACATCGCCGGCCACTCCCGTGCGACGACGGTGATCCTCACCGCCCATCACATGCAGTAGACCGAAAAGACGGCCGACCGCGTGGCCATCATCGATAAGGGGAGGCTCTTCTGTCTCGAGCGGCCCGAGGCCCTCAAGGAGGGCGGGAAGAAGGACGATACAGTCGAGCTTCAGCTCGCCGGCGGGCTAGGTCTCGCCGTCCGCAGGCTTCGAGTCCGAGCCCCAGCTCTCGGCCGCCAAGGCGAGGCTCGCGAGGAAGGTCTACGTCTTCCTCATCGCCATTCCTGCGGATTTGGGCTCGGGCATCTTCCCCCTGCCGGTCGCGCGGCCCTTCGAGCTCGTGGCGATGCTCGTCATGCCCTTCGGCCATTTCGCGATCGGCATTTTTTTCTACGACAGGCCCCGCGGCTGTCATGTGCCTGACGCGCGCGAATAGCGGCTCGGACCAGTCCGGAGGAGCCCCTCACCAGCGGTTTACGACCTTCTCGCAGAAGCCCGGCAGCTCCTCGAACTCCACCGAAGATCCATCGTCAAGGATGGCGCGGCCTCTCCATCGCCCGAAGACCTGGTGCTGGATCGAGGCGAGAAGGCCAAGGTCGGTCGCGGAGGCCCGGTCCAGGATCGGCTCGAGGACGAGGTCCAGGCGACCATCCTCGGAGACCGCACGCCAGGGCTTGAGGAAGTCGCTCTTGTCCATGTCGATCGATAGACGGCCGATCTTGTGGGCCCTGCCATCGTAGAAGACCATGTTCTCGCTCGCCGCGCTCGTGTCCCCGAAGCCATAGCCAATGTTGAATCCGAAGGGTCTTGCGGCTTCGCCATTGTCTGAGCGAAGGGCTCCGCCCTTCGCGTCGCGAGCGGCTTCGCCATTGTCTGAGCGAAGGGCGGAGCCCTTCGCGTCGCGAGCGGCGCAGCCGCTCGCGGAGCCCCAGAGCCAGGAATTGGACCAGGGCCAGACCCCGCGGCCCCAGTCGAGGACGGCGTAGGCGCTCCCCTCCGGCAGCGCGATCTCACGGTCCCCCAGACGGAAGAAACCCTCGGCCGCCTGGCAATTGATTTTCTGGTTGTAATAGAAGCCCCGCCGCGGGCGAACGAAGGGCGTCGCGATGACCATGGAGGCTCGGCCAGGCTGCTCCCTCAACGTGATCTCGCCTTCGAGGCCGCGGCCGTCTGAGGCGAAGCTCGTCCAGGAAAACGATAGGCGGCGCCGGCCCTCCTCGGCCTCGAAACGCAGCCGCGCGCCTCGCGAATCCGCCTCGGTGACGCCCAATCCCGAGCCGGACGGAAGGCGCCAGCTCCCCATCGGGAAGGCGGTCATCGCCGAGGCGCTCTCCTCCGAGCGCGCGGCGAGATCGAGGAAGCTCGCGGAGAGCAGGCCCATGTAGCCGTTGTCGGCGACCGTCAGCGCGAGGGCAAAATCTCTCGCGAGAACGCAGTAGTAGTCCCATTCCTTGATGCGCCAGGAGGGAGAGCGGATCGCCGCGCGGTCGTAGTCGAGGACGAGTGAATCCGACCAGCCGGGCTCCATTAAAAAGCCATGCCCGTCGAGGAGCGGGCCAGGCCTCGAAATTCTATGCTCCATGGCCGGGATTATACCCCCGCCTTCGGAGCGGCGGGGAAGCTATTTGCCCGGCTGAGTCTGGGCTAACTTCATGAGCTCATCATAATGCGGGCGCACGACGGCGAGCTCAGCCTGGTTCACGTCCTTTGAGCTCGAGTAGCCCAAGGCCGAGCGCTTGGCTTCCTCGAGAGTCTGGATGTTCTGCGCCTTGTCGTCGGGCGACATGGCGCTAGCCTGGATCTGCGCTATCGCGTCGTCGAACTGCTTGGCCATGTCGGGGTTCTTCCGCTCGACGCCCACGACTCCAGCGAGCCAGAAGGCCTCGCCCGCGACATAGTAGAATCGCTGCGGCGGGCTCCAGCCCCTGCCCCCGATGTAGGTCTCGAAGTCCTTATTGGTGAATAGGGCGGCCGGGAGGTCGCCCTCCGGAGATTGGGCGATCTTCTGGTTGCGGTCATCGAACCACTTCATCACCGAGGGCCAGTCGTTAATCAGTTTGACGACTTCCTTGTCGGTCATGGGATTTTGTGCCGGAGCCTGCTGCGCGCCTGGCGCTTGCTGGGCGGAGGCCATGGGAGCGAGTGAGAGCAGGGCCGTGAGGAAGGCGAGGATCGTTCGCCGCGAAGCTCCTCGCGCGGAAGGGGAAGCGTGGTCCATGTTCCTCCCTTTGCTATTTCGAACCAAATTCGCAGAAGACAGGAGCGCAGCAGGCAGTAATTTCATGCGAATCATCTATGTAGCGGCTAACTATAGCATGGTTGCAGGCATGCGGCAATATTCTTAATGTTAATATTCAATATCTATCCGCGAGGCTTAATGCCCCAGCTCGTTTCCGACAGCGCCTAGTCTTGCTCCCGATACCGCGTAGCCTTGGTTGGCGGGCTTCTTTTTGACAAATATACAGATATCAAAAAAGCGAAAAAAGTAATAAATGGCTGGTAATAATACGAAAAACGTAGTAATAATCAAGATGGCTGCTGAAAACGCAGTAACGAGATCGAGGTCGGGAGGTTCGTATGAAGATCGGATGCGTGAAAGAGATAAAGCGCCACGAGTACAGGGTGGGTATGACTCCGCACTGCGTGAAATCCTACGTGGACCACGGGCACCAGGTGATCATCCAGGAAGGGGCAGGAGCCGATGCCGGCTTCGAGGATGCCGAGTACGCGAAGGCCGGCGCTAAGATCGAAGGGGACAAGAAGAAGATCTTCGCCTCCTGCGACATGATCGTCAAAGTGAAAGAGCCCCAGGAGGAGGAGTACAATCTCCTGCGCGAGGGGCAGATTCTCTTCACTTATCTCCACCTAGCCGCTGACAAGCCCCAGACCGACGCCCTCATAGCGCGCAAGATCAAGGGCGTCGCCTACGAGACCATCCGCATGCCCGACGGGACCCTGCCCTGCCTCAAGCCCATGAGCGAGATCGCCGGCCGGCTTTCGGTGCAGGAGGGGGCCAAGTACCTCGAGAAGCCATTCGGCGGCCGAGGCGTTCTACTGGGCGGCGTCCCGGGCGTGCCTCGCGGCAAGGTCGCCATACTCGGCGGGGGCGTCGTCGGCACCAACGCGGCCAAGGTGGCCGTGGGCTTCGGCGCGGCCGTCACCGTTCTCGACGTCAACCCCAACCGCCTCGCCTATCTCGACGACATTTTCCGCGGCGAGCTTACGACCCTCTATTCCACCGAGCAGAACATCGCTACCGTCGTCGCCGAGAGCGACCTCGTCATCGGCGCAGTCCTGATACCCGGGGCCCAAGCACCCCACCTCATCCGCCGCGAGCACCTCAAGCTCATGAAGAAGCGCTCGGTCATAGTCGACGTCGCGGTGGATCAGGGCGGCTGCGTCGAGACGACCAGGCCGACGACCCACGACGATCCGACCTTCGAAGTCGACGGAGTCGTGCATTACTGCGTGGCCAACATGCCCGGCGCCGTCGCGCTTACGAGCACGCTCGCACTCACGAGCTCCACCCTGCACTACGGACTCAAGATCGCCGACCTCGGCCTCGAGGACGCGCTGCGCCGCAACTCCGATCTCAAGGAGGGTCTCAACCTCTACCTCGGCAAGGTGACCTGCCCGGGCGTCGCGAAGGCCTTCGGCCTTGCCTACTTTGCGCCCGATACGATACTGTAAGGGGCGATGCAGCCCGACGAGACCGACTGGAAGATCATCTCGATACTGAAAGAGGGCTACGTGCCCAACAACACGATAGCCCTCGAACTCGGAGTCTCGGAAGGCACGGTCAGGGCCCGGCTCAAGAAGCTCAAGGAGGCGGGCATCCTCCAGATCCGCGCCCTCATCAACCCGGACGTCCTCGAGAACCAGCAGCTCGTGCTCGTCGGCGTCCGGGTGGCCGAGTCAAAACTCCTCGACCGCAAGGCCGAGGAGCTCTCCAAGCTGCCCAACGTGCTCTCGGTCTCGATAGCATCCGGACGCTATGACCTCATCGCCGAGGTGCTTCTAGACTCTAACAAGGGGCTCGTGCGCTTCCTCACCGAGGAGCTCTCCACGGTCGAGGGCATCCTCGCCTCGGAGAGCTTCATCATGCTCAAGAGCTACGGGAAATACGTCTAGCCGGCCAAGGAGATCCCATGAAATTTCTCTGGGCAACGATCAACGTGAAGGACATGGCCAAGTCGCTGGCCTTCTACAAGGATGTGGTGGGGCTCGCCGTGGATCGGACGATGAAGCCGAGCCCAACCATGGAGATTGCCTTCCTGGGCTCGGGCGAGACCAAGGTCGAGCTGATCAGCGACCCTCAGGGTCGCGAGCGGAGCTACGGGAACGACCTCACCCTCGGCTTCGAGGTCGAGTCGATCGAATCCGTCTCCAAGGCCTTGGCGGCAGCCGGCGTCGCGATCGAGTCGGGTCCGCACCAGCCGAACCCCATGCTCAAGTTCATCTACGTCCGCGACCCAAACGGCGTCCACGTCCAGTTCGTGGAAAACATAAAGCCGGTGAAATAGAAGATCAATCACGGAGACACGGAGGGAAGAGGAGAGCGCACAGAGGAGATTGGAGGCGGGAATTTTGGATTGAGAATTCCGAGCCTTGATAAACCTCCCGCTTATTGTCCTTCTCCGTGACCTCCATAGTCATGCCCCTGTCTCCGTGGTCGCATTTGTCAGCGGAGGCCTTGCACGATCTCCCGCAAGTTGCATCTCATCGGCCCATCGCCGCCCTCGTTCCAGAGGTGGAGGCCGTTGCCCAGGCAGTATCTGTACGAGGAGCATTTCGCGCAGGGACCGCGCCTCGTCCAGGAGCGGTCCCGCATGGCCTCGAAGCCTTCATCCCAGACTCTCAGGAACGAGTCGCGGTAGATGCTGCCCTGGATGAAGTCACGCCGCGCGCTGGCGCAGCCCGCGATCGAGCCGTCGACGAGGATCGAGGCGAAGTTGATGCCGGAACGGCAGAAGTAGCAATAGCTCCGCGCCTCGCCCTCGTAGGGACCGAGGTATCCCTCGCAGGCGTAGTCCACCTCGATGCCGCCCTCCTTGCGGAAGGCGACGATCATGTCGAGCAGGCTGCGATAGCCCTTTGGCTCGAGGAAGAGCCAGTCGCGCCTCGCCGTACCGACTAGCCTTGCGGCTTCGGCGAGCCTTGCGGCTCGCCCGCGTGGGAAAATCGTGAAGATCCTCCATCGCTCGACGCCGGCGCCGAGAAGGAGCTCGCGCAGGGCCGCCAGCTCGCTCAGGTTGGCTTGGTTGGCGCACGTGACCACATCGAGGTTCAGCTTGCGGCCCGAGCGTATCGCGGCCGTAGCCATCGTGACGGCAGCCAAGGTGCGGTCGAAGCTGCCTTTCCGACCGCGCAGGGCCTCGTGCGAGGATTTGAGTCCGTCCAGGCTCAGGCTCAAGGATCCGAGGCCGGCCTTCAGGAGGCTATCGAAGCGGCTCACCGTCATCGAGTAGCCGTTGGTGACCATGCCCCAGGGGAAGCCGAGGGCATTGATGGCGGCGCCGCAATCGGAGAGGTCGGGTCGAAGGAGGGGCTCGCCGCCCGTGATGCCGACAGTGATCTCGGCTGGATCATAACGGCCTTTGATCCCTTCGAGGACTGGCAAAAGGTCGGAGAGCGGCATGTCGGGGACGGGAGAGGACGCGCGGCAGTCGGAGCCGCAGTGAGCGCACTCGAGATCGCAGCGCAGGGTGCACTCCCAGAGGAGGTAGGTGAGTGGATGGAGGATGGCTTGTTGCCGCTTATACGAGCTCAGAAGCTCGAGGGTCAGGCGACGCTTGAGGCCGAGGCGCATTCGTGCGGAGCCTACTTCCCTGCGGCGGGATCGAGCTTGATATTCTTCGTGATCTTGTCCAGGCCGTTCGTGGAGTCATATATGATGGTGCCCAATGAGACGCTCTTGTTGGCGTAAGAGCCGTTCTGCGTCGGGCCGTCGATATCCGTTCCGACAATGACGGCGCTGGTGTCGGTCTCGATTTGGAAGCTGAGGTCGTAGTTCCCGTTCGCGTCCGTGAAGACCGGGGAGCCGAGGAGGTCGGGCGGGGTTTCCGTGCCCATGGCCTCGACCTGGATACCCGGTATGGGAGCGGAGCTACTCGAGTCCAGAACCTGGCCCGAAACCTCGACGGTCTCGCCGGCCGGGGGCATGTAGAGGGCCACCGGGGGATAGTACAGGCCGAAGCAGGAGCTCAGGGCGGCGCCGCCGAAGATGGAGAGAAGGAAGGTAAGGACCTTCAGTTTAAGGCGAGAGAGGAACTCGCGGCCCGAGCGTATCCCTTGCTTCATGGTTATGAATATAGCACATGAATTTATATCGGAACAGAGACCCCCTGAAGCGCACCAAGTCGACGATCCTGGAGTTGACCGGTGTCGGGACACCGCGACGCGCGCCCCTCGAGGCGATAGCCCCGTCGAGGGAGCCGACCTAGGCTGGCTTTCCATCGGCGATATCCTGGAGCATCGACGAATGGTGCTCGATAGCGGCCGGTAGCCGGGTCTCGCGGAGATAGGCGAGACATTCCTCGGGCTTGGCCCAAAGCTCCGATCGGATCGAGGCGCCGAACTCGACGCGCATGCCCGCCTCGCGGAAGAGGCGACAGGGATGGGGCGACCGGAAGGCGACAGAACTCCTCGCCCCAGGCGCAGGTCAAGACGAGCCCGCCCTACTCGGTCGCCGAGGCGCATCTCTGGCGCACGACCGCGCGGGCCGAGTCCTCCTTGGAGAGTTTCGCTGCGATAATGAGGCCTACCGCGCCGGCGTCGAGTACGAGAATGTCCATGGCGGAGGCTTATCGATGGAAAGGCGGGGCCCTTCAGGGACGCCGAGGGAGGCGGGGGCCGCAGGGATGAACTATACTCGCACTATCGCTCCGGCTATCGGTGGGCCGCGGCGAGCGGAGGCGAGGGGCGATTCTCGGCGGAGGTAGGGCATGAGGAGACTTCAAATAGGCGCGCTCGCAGGCCTCTTCGTGGCCAGCGCCGCCGCCGCCACCTTGGGAGCCTCGGCCTGGGGCCACGCCTTGGCGGCCCTGCTCTGCCTCGCCTGCGGCATCTATGCGGCGCCTCGCATCTTCACGTCGCGCGCTCTGCCCAGACTGAGGTGGGGCGTGATGACCCTGGTGCCGCTCCTTTGGGGCTTCCTCGAGGCGCTCCGAACCGCTCGGCCGGCTTTCGAGGCAGATGCCGGCCGGGCCGGCCTCGTCTTCGCCTGCGCTCGGGCCTTCGTGTGTCTCATAGTCGCGGTCAATGGCGCCGTCTTCTCCCTGACGGGGCGCAAGCTCAAGGAGACCCCCCAGTATTTCGTCGATTGCGGGGCAATCCTCTGGATGATCCTCGGCTTCGTCTACTTCGTTCTCATCAACCGGCGGTTCGGGGAGCTCTCCGGGCTTTCGGCCTACCAATGGGTCAAGATCGCCTGCCTCTGTCTAGACATCGTCACGCAAGTTTTCCTCCTCTCCAATTTCCTCGATTGGAGGCCAGGCGATAGGCATCTGCCCTCCATCTTCATCTCGATCGGAGTGTTCGTCTTCTGCTTCTTTGACGGCTTTCCCATCTACGAGGCCTTTAACGCCGACCTGCGCCTGCCCGCATTCGCGCTTGACGGGGGCTATCTCCTGGCCATGCTCCTCTTCGGCTGCGGGGCGGCTTCCGCGGACCCGCGGCGGCCCTGGAGCGAGGACACCGACCTCGCCCACGACTTCGGCAGGAGATCGGCGAGGAAGGGTATCCTCCTCCTCCTGGTACCCATCGCGTTGAGCTGCTCGAAGGGCTTCGTGCCGGAGGTGCTCACGTACTTCGCCGAGCTGATCCTGAGCTACGCCACGGCCAGCCTCCTGCTCAGCCGGCTCCTCCACTCGTCTAACGAAGCGCTTCGCCTCGAACGGAGGGTGCGCGAGCGGACCGCCGAGCTGGAGCAGGCCAACGCCGCTCTCGAGCGGGCGGCGAGGACCGACGAGGCCACGGGACTGTTCAACCGGGCCTATTTCGTGAGGCTTCTCGACGAGGCGATCGAGGCCGCGGGACGAGGCGCGCTGGAGGGCCGGAACGAGGCGATTTGGCTCGTCTTCCTGGACATCGACCGCTTCAAGGGCATCAACGACAGCTACGGGCACGACCTGGGGGACCGCCTGCTCCGCATGGTGACCAAACGCCTCTCCCTCGCCTGCGACGATCGCTGCTCGCTCGCCCGGCTCGGAGGCGATGAGTTCGCGATCCTATGCAGGCGAGGCCGATCCGAGGGGATAGGCGACCTCACTGAGAGGGTGGAGGCAGCCCTGGCCGGACCGATCCGTCTCGGCCACCTCGTCTTGCGCCCGACGCTGGGAATCGGCGCGGCCGCGTATCCCGACGACGCCGGGGACCGTCCGGGCCTCATGCGCGCGGCGGACATGGCCCTTTACCGCGCCAAGCGCGGCGGGTCGCGGGCGGTGGCCTTCTTCGACGCGGAGCTGTCGCACGCCATCGCGCGCCAGAACCGGCTGGAATTCGCCCTCCGCGCCGCCTCGATCGCCGACGAATTCGAGGTCCGATACCAGCCTCAGTTCGCCATGGACGGGCGCAGGCTCGTCGGGGCGGAGGCCCTGCTGCGCTGGCACTCCCCCGAGCTCGGCCAGGTCAGCCCCGACGAGTTCATCCCCGTCGCCGAGGAGAGCGGCCTCATCATACCCTTGAGCGATTGGATGACTCGGGAGGCCCTCGCGAGGGCCAAGGATTGGAACGTGCGCTTCGGGCTCGGCCTCGTGATGAGCGTCAACGTCTCGCCCGTCCAGATGGAGGACGTCCGGTTCATCGCGAAGTTCCAGTCGCTTCTCGCGGAAATGGCGGCGCCCAGCTCCTGGCTCAAGGTGGAGATAACCGAGCGGGTGGCGATGAAGGACGAGGACGAGGTCCTCTCAATCTTCGAAAAGCTCGAGGCCATGGGGATCCCGCTCGCCGTCGATGATTTCGGGACGGGCTACTCCTCGCTGAGCTATCTCAAGAAGTACGATGTCGATTACCTGAAGATCGCCAAGGAGCTCATCGACGGCGCGATAGGCGGAGCCTCCGACGCCCAGCTCGTGCGGGCCATCGTCTCGATGGCCCGCGCCCTCGGGATCAGGACTATAGCCGAGGGCGTGGAGAGCGAGGACCAGTTCGCCTTCCTCGCGAGCCTCGGATGCGACGAGGTCCAAGGCTATCTGCTCGGCGGCCCCGTCGGCGCCGGAGAATTCGAGACCAGGCACCTCACGCCGGCGAGGGACGCGCTCGGGGGTCGGTGACATCGAGAGCCCGGACTGCTAGTATGACTCATGCCCTCGAGATGGCTCGCGGCCCATGCCGCCGGCTTCGGCCCGCTCGTTCTCAGGCTCGCCGAGCGGGATTGCCCACGCTCGCTGCCCAGGACCGACGGCGACAACGCGGTCCGCCTCGAGACGGACGCGGAGCCCGCCGCCCTCGCTTCCTACTGCCGCTCGCTTTTCCGCGTCATAGGCGAGGCGCGCGGCGAGCTCGAGCGCGCTTCCCTGGCTCTCGCCGCCGATCCGGCCTGCGATCGCGAGCTGCGCCGCGCGGCTCGCGGCGCCTCACCCCGCGGCCCAGCTCGGGGCCGCTTCGTGCTGCGCGCCTTCGGCCCAGACGACCCAGCTCCTATTTCGCGCGACGCTCGATCCGCCCTCGAGGGGCTCGTCGCGCGCGCGACCGGGCTCGAGGCCGTGCCGCCTAATCGCGCGGGCGGCGCCGGCCCCGCGGGCCGGGAGCGCGAGTTCCGCGTCCAGGAGCGCGCCGACGGGTCAGTGCTGCTGCTCGAGCGCCGCGGGCAGCGGGAGAGCGAGCCGCGGCGGGGGGAGCTGCCGCGCACGACCTGCCGCCTCCTCGCCGAGATGACCGGGCCCGAGCCCGGCGACGTATTCCTCGATCCCTTCTGCGGCTACGGGGGCATAGCCCTCGAGCGCGCCCTCGCGGCTCCCTACCGCTTCATCTTCGCGTCGGACCTGGACGGAGCCAAGGTGAGGGAGGTCAAGGACGCGCTTGCGGCGAGGGAATTCGAGCGCAGGCGCAAGACCTTCTTCCCGAAGCTCCGCGACGCCCTCGACGGCTCGGCCTTCGAGGAGGGCTTCGTCACCGCCGTCGCGACCGACCCTCCATGGGGCGCTTACGAGGGCGGCCCGGATCGCGCCGAGGCTCTGGGCTTGCTCTCCCGTTTCCTCGACGCGGCCCCCAGGCTCGTCGCGCGCGGGGGCAGGCTCGTCCTCCTTCTAGCGAGGGAGATCGAGCCAGAGGCGCTGTCGCGCGGATTCGCCTCGGCCTTCGGCTTCCTGGAGGGCCTCGAGGTCCTCGTGTCCGGACGCAAGGCGAGGGTCCTGCTCTACGGCCGCGCGCTCTGATCGCCGACCGCGAAACCCCGATCCGCTCGAATATCTGTTCGAGGACCGTTCGAGGTCATGAGGAACGCGGGACCCGATGATGGTACATGTGGATTCCTCGGTCGTCCTCCGCTACCTCCTCTCCGATGGAGGAGGCGCTACGTCGGGTTCCGCGGGGGCCTCGCTGGCCTCAAGCGAACTCATGGAAATCGAGCGCAAACGAGCGCTTCGGCGAGAAAGGCTCGAGGGCCACATCGACGATGGCCGCTACGCTCTGGCCATCGGAGTCCTGGACGAGCTTTTGACTATGCTGTCGTCGATCGAATTCGGAAGCGCGGTCAAGCGCCGAGCCATGGAAAGTTTTTCCACGGTCATTGGCGCGCTCGACGCGATCCACCTTGCGGCTGCCTTGGGGATGGCCTCCTACGCCGCGGGCGGGCATTAGCCGCCGACTACCTCTCCTATCACCCGCAACCAGCTGCCGCCCATGATCATGCGGACCGCCTCCTCGTCATAGCCCCGCTCGAGGAGGCCCGCGGTCAGGTCGGGCAAGCGCGAACAATCGGAAATCACGACGCCCCAGTCCCGCGAGAAGCCGTCGAAATCGCTGCCGATGCCTACGTGCTCCGGCCCGGCGACGGCGACCAGTCGGTCGACGTGGTCCAGGAAACGGCCGAGATTCACCTTGGCTGGCTCGGGATCGACGAAGGGCCCCGCGAAGGTGGCGGCCACGAGGCCTCCGGTCGCCGCTATGCGCTCCACCTGGGCGTCTCTCAAGTTGCGACGGTTCGGGCAGAGCTCGCGGGAGTTCGAGTGCGAGGCTACGATGGGAGAGCTCGAGAGGTCGAGGAGGTCATCCAAGGCCTCGTCCGAGAGATGGGAGGCATCGATTATCATGCCGAGCTCCTCCATCTCGGCGACGACTCGCCTCCCGAAGTCAGTGAGCCCCCCCTTCCCGTCGACGGCCGGGTCTCCTACCCCCGCGCCGCGCCCCAGGGCGTTGCGGCGGTTCCAGGTCAGGCCCATGAGGCGAACCCCTCGACCGTAGTATGCGCGCAAGGCGCCTAGGTCTTCGCCGATCGCCTCGCCGCCCTCGATCGCGAGGAGGGCCGCGCAGGCGCCTTCGGCCTTGGCCCTCAGGACATCGCGGGCCGAGAGGGCGAGTCGGAAGCCTTCCGCCCTCGCGAATACAGATTCCAGGGCCTCGAGGAGCGCGTCGGTGCGGCTCCGCGCGGCGGAGACGTGCGCGTCGTCCGTGAACAGCGCCATGAACTGGCAGCTCACGCCGCCCTCTCGGAGGCGGGGCAGGTCGACGTGGCCCGCGTCGCCGCGAGCGAGGAAGTCGCGGGTGGCGGGGCCCTCGACGAGCTCGCAGGCGGTGTCGCAATGTCCGTCGATGACGACGAGGCTCCGATGAAGCTCGAGGGCGTCCACGCGAGGGCCTCGACTAGCGGCTCATTGGCCGCTTGGTCACGCTGCAGCCGTATGGCGGCAGGCCCGCGGCCTCGGACTCGGTGAAGTTCATCAGGAAGACATAGTCGGCTTCGCCGTCGCTCCTGGCGCGCGCCACGACGCCGGGAGGCAGCTCCCCGCGCCAATCGCCCCTCAGGCCGGCCTCGCGGGCTATGGCGCCCATCGCGTCGTCGACGAAGCGCCGGTCGGTCGCGGCCGCGAAGTAGTAGACGAGGCCCTTGCCATAGGCGTTCCGCGTGAGAAGGGGCGAGCCCGAGTACCAGTCGTCCCCGTAGGTCGCGAGGATCTCCGCGCCCTCGGGCCGGACGAGGCCGCAGAAGCGCTCGACCGCGTACTCGCCCGAGAGCCCGAGGCGGTTGCCTGGGACGGGGATGGCGCGATTGCGCATGCCCGGCCAGAGCGGGTCGAGCTCCTCCGCCCAGACCCCGGCCATGGCTCGCAGGGGACCGGGGAAGCCGCCCTCGAAGCAGAGATCGGACTCGTCGACCATCCCGGACAAGAAGGTGAGCACGAGGGTCCCGCCCCCTCGGACGAAGCGCTCGAGGCGCTCGGCCGTACCGGGCTTGATCATGTAGAGCCAGGGGGCGGCGACGAGCTTGTAGCCTCCAAGCTCCTGATCCTGGTTCGGCACATCGCAGGCTATGGAACGGGCCCAAAGCGGCCTGTAGAACCCGACGCAGGCGGTCTCGTAATCGCGGCCCTCCTTGGAGAAGCCGACAAAGCCGTCGATCGCCCAACGCGTCTCCCAATCGTAGACCACGGCCGCGTCGGCGCGGGTCGCCGTCCCGACCACGTCGGCAAGACGCTTAAGCTCCTCGCCAAGGGCCGCGACCTCGCGGAAGACCCGCGCCTCCTCGCTCCCGTCGTGGCCCACGACCGAGCCGTGGAATTTCTCGGCTCCTCCCCGTCCGGCGCGCCACTGGAAGTACATGACCGAGTCGGAGCCGTGCGCCAGGGCCTGGAGAGATGAGAGCCGGTGCATGCCGGGCTTCTTGAGGCGGTTGACGCTCTTCCAGTTGACCTGGCTCGGCACGCTCTCCATGAGGAGCCAGGGCCTTCCGCCCTTGAGACTGCGGAAAAGGTCGTGGATGAAGGCGAAGCGCGAGGCGACTTCAGTCTCGTCGCCGGCAGGCCCGGAGTGCCAGGCGGGATACGCGTCCCAGGCGGCGACGTCGACGTGGGGCGCCCAGTTCCAGTAGTTCAGCCCCGGGTACAACTCCATCATGTTGACGGCTATGGGCAAGCCCGGGGTGATCGCGCGGAGGGGCGCTGACTCGGCTAGGAAGAAGTCGAGGCTCTGCGCGTCGACGAACCTCCTCCAATCCAGCGAGAGTCCCATGATCGAGGTCTCTCCAAGGGGCGAAGGCGACTCGACCTGATCCCAATCCGTATAGCGGTGGCTCCAAAAGTCGGTCCACCAGGCCGCGTTGAGCGCGTCGAGGCTTCCGTAGCGCTCTCGGAGCCAAGAGCGGAAGGCCTCCTGGCATAGGGGACAATGGCACTCCCCCCCGTATTCGTTGGATACATGCCAGAGGGCCAGGGCCGGATGGTCCTTATAGCGCTCGGCCAGTCGAGTATTGATCTCGACGGCGAGGCGGCGATAGGCCGGGGAAGTGTAGCAGTGGTTGTGCCGGCCGCCATGCAGGTCCCGGACCCGGTCGGGGCCGCAGCGCAGGATCTCGGGGTACTTCCGCGACGCCCACGCCGGCTTGGCTCCGCTGGGGGTCGCGACGTCGGCCGCGATGCCCGACTCCGCGAGCCTGTCCATCAGGCGGTCGAGCCAGGAGAACTCGAAGCGACCCTCCTCGGGCTCGATCCTGGCCCAGGCGAATATGCCGATGGAGACGGCGTTGACGCCGGCCTTCGGGAAGAGGCGGAAGTCCTCGTCGATAATCTCAGGCCTGTCGAGCCATTGGTCGGGATTGTAGTCCCCGCCGTGCCAGATGCCGGGAAAACGCGGATTGACTGGGGGAAAGGGCTTGTCCATGGTCAATAGTATGAGCTATTTGGCGGTTTATCGCACCCAGTCTCAGAGGCCGAAGGCGATTAAAATGCCAAAGACGAGGCAGAGATAGACGAGGGAGGCGGCGAACATCCGGTCGGCCCAGCGAGGGTCGTCCCGGCCTCGCAGCCCCCAGAGCCCCCAGAGCGCCCAGCCGAGGCTCAGAGCCGCGCAGGCGGCGGCTGGCAGGGGGCCCTTGAGAGCGGGGCCGCCCAGGGTGCCGCGAGCGGCCAGGGCGAGGGCCGGGAAGGGGATGGTAGCCGCCGCCCAGGCGATGACGGCGAGCCTCGCGCGGGGGCGGCCGAGGCCGGCCATCGGGACGCCCGCTGCCCGGTATTCTGCCTCGCGCCTCAGGGCCAGGGCCCGGACGTGGGCTTGCTGCCAGACGAGGAGGAGGCCGAACAGGGCCCAGGCGGCTGCTCCGAGGCGTGGATCGGCCGCGGCCCAGCCGACCAAAGGCGGGACGGCTCCCGCCACGCCCCCGATGGCCAGGCTCCAAGTCCCGCGTCGCTTGGCCCAGGCGCTATAGGCCAGGAGGTAGACGAGGGCCCCGGCGAGGCCCGCGACCGCGGCCGGGATCGAGACTGCTGCGATCATGCCCAGGCCCGCCAGGCTCAGACCCGCGCCGAATCCAAGGGCTATCGGCCCGCCGATTGCGCCCCGCGCGGTCGGACGGTCCTTGGTACGATCCATGAGCGCGTCCAGGTCGCGGTCCATCCAATTGTTGATCGCGCAGGATCCCGCCACGAGGAGGGCAAGGCCGGGCAGGGCCGCCAGACCGCGGAGCAGGAGCTGACGGTCCGAGCGGAGGACGGCTTCCTGGCAAGCGAGCACGAAGCCCGCGGCGGCGGTCAGGGTGTTAGAGGCTACGATGCCGATCTTGACCAGGGAGAGCGCGTCGCGGAGCTTGGGCATCGTCCCCAGGATATCATGGATTCGAGGCGGGCGAGGGGGCGTTTGACAGAACGGCGCGGCCGAAATAGGATCAAGCATAGCCGGACCGGCTCGAGGTGGCCGCGAAGTGGAGGAGCAAGCCGTGATCGAAGCGATCTATCGCCTACTCGGTAGACTGGGCTATGGCCACCCCATTCATCCTCCCCTGGCCCACCTGCCGATCGGGCTGGTCTTCGGAGCCCTGGCGTTCTTCGCGGTCGCCCTCGTCTTCAGGCGCGAGCGGCTCGAGCTCAGCGCCAGGCACGTCTCGATCCTCGCCCTCGCGGCCGCCTTCCCTACGGTCCTGGCGGGCGTTTTCGATTGGATACATTTCTATCATGCAGCCCTGCTTCCCGTGATCGAATGGAAGATGGCCCTGGCTGGCGCCCTTCTCGTCCTCCTCGGGGCAGGCGTGATCCTGGGCGGCGAGGCCAGGGCCCGCAGTCCCGCTATGGCGACGATCTATCTCCTCTCGTTCGCGGCCGTCGTCGCGCTCGGGGCCCTGGGCGGCTCTCTGGTATACGGCAAGGTCGCCGCCGCGGCCGTCCCCCCGCCGACCATCGGGGTGTCGCAGGGCGCGCCTGCCTCCCCCGCGGCCCACACGGGAACGGGCGGCGATGGGGAAACGCTCTTCGCGGACAATTGCGCCTCCTGCCATCCCGGCGGGGGGAACCTCATCGATGCCAAGCTGCCGATAAAGGGCTCCAAGGTTATGGGCAGCTTCGACCAGTTCGAGCGCTTCGTGCGCGCCCCGTCGATGCCCGGGGGCAAGGAAGGCCAGATGCCCGCTTTCGACAGCAATACACTCGGCGACGAGAGCCTCGAGGCCATCTACGCCTACGCGCTCAAGGCCTACGCGAAATGAGGACGCCGACGCGGCGAGGCTCGCGAGGCGTCCTCCTCCTGGCCACGCTCTTCGCGGCCCTATGGGCTGCCATCCCCGCGGCGGCTCACGAGGCCACCGCGGGGGCGGCCTTGGGCTTCGAAGAGCGTCTGGGAGCAACGGTCGCCAAGGACGAGTCCTTCACCGCCGAGGACGGCTCCTCCCTCCGCTTCGGCCAGCTCCTCGGGAAGCCCCTCCTCCTCGATTTCGTCTACTACCGCTGCAAGGACCAATGCACCTCCCTCCTCGTCGGCATCAGCCAGGCCCTTCACGGGGTTGAGGCCGCGCCGGGAAGGGACTACGACGTGGTGACGGTGAGCGTCAACCCGGAGGAGGGGCCGGCCGACGCCCGCGAGAAGAAGGCCCTGGCCCTCGCCGCCATCGAGAAGCCCTTCCCTCCGGAGGCGTGGCGTTTCCTCGTCGGCACGGACGCTTCCATCGACGAGCTCGCCGACTCGGTGGGCTTCAGCTACACGAGGAAGGGTGACGACTTCGACCATCCCCTCGGGATCATCGTGCTCTCCCCGCAAGGCAAGGTCGTGCGCTACATGCCCGGCACTGAATTCCTGCCGGTCGACCTCTCCATGTCGATACTCGAGGCCTCCGCGGGCATCGCGAGGCCGACCATAGCCAAGGTATTGAGGTTCTGCATGAGCTACGATCCCGCCACCAGGCGCTTCGGCTTCAACGTGCTGCGCGTGAGCGGGATCGTCATCTCGGTCCTGGTCGGAGCCTTCGTCCTCTACCTCGTCCTCGGGGGCATGAGGCGGCGCCGCCGGCCGCAAGGGAGCTAGACGATGGGCGACACAGTCCACGAAGCCTCGGGCCCGTACTTCGCTCCGGCAGGGGGCAGGCCGGGCCTCCTCGGTTGGATTACCACGACCAACCACAAGCGCATCGGGATCCTCTACCTGAGCCTCATCGGGACCTTCTTCACGGCGGCCGTGGTCCTCGGGGTCCTCATGCGGATCCAGATGCAGTCGCCCGGCATGCGGCTGATGGACGCGAGGACGTACAACGTCATGTTCACGCTCCACGGCATCATCCAGATCTTCCTCGTGGTCATCCCGGGCATACCGACCATCTTCGGCAACTTCGCGCTGCCCATGCTGATCGGGTCCAATGACATGGCCTTCCCGAGGCTCAACCTCTTCTCGTGGTATCTCTTCCTGGCTGGGGCGCTCCTCGCCGCGGTGGCCGTCTTCACCAACGGGGGCGCTCCCGACACGGGCTGGACCTTCTACGTGCCGTTCAGCCTCAAGACGACGGTCAACGTGCCCCTGGCCACCTTCGCGGTCTTCGTGCTGGGAATGTCATCGATACTGACGGGCATCAACATCGTCACGACTGTCCACCAGCTCAGGGCCCCCGGCATGACCTTCTTCAGGATGCCGCTCTCCGTCTGGGGCCTCTATTCGACGGCCTGGGTGCAGATCCTCGCCACGCCGATAATCGGGATCACCATGCTCCTCATCGTCGTCGAGCGCCTCTTCGGCATCGGAGTCTTCGACCCGACCAAGGGCGGAGACCCCCTGCTCTACCAGCACCTCTTCTGGATCTACTCCCACCCAGCGGTCTACATCATGATCCTCCCGGCGATGGGGATAATCTCCGATATCTTCCCCGTCTTCTCGCGAAAAAACATCTTTGGTTACAAGATGATAGCTTTCTCGAGCCTGGCCATCGCCAGCGTGGGATCCCTGGTCTGGGGCCACCATATGTACGTCTCGGGCCAGAGCGACACCGCGGACATCGTGTTCTCGCTCCTGACCTTCCTCGTCGCGGTGCCCAGCGCCATCAAGGTCTTCAACTGGATAGCGACCATGTATAAGGGCTCGATCAGGCTGGACCCGCCCTTCCTCTTCGCCCTGACCTTCGTCGTCCTCTTCTCGGTCGGGGGGCTCACCGGCCTCTTGCTCGGGGCCCTCTCCTCGGATGTCCAGCTCCACGACACCTACTTCGTCGTGGGGCACTTCCACTACATCATCTTCGGGGGCTTCGGCTTCGGCCTCTTCGCCGCCCTGCATTACTGGTTCCCGAAGATGACGGGGCGCATGTACTCCAAGCGCGCCGCGATCCTCGGCTGGCTCGTCACCTTCGTCGGCTTCAACGCCTTCTATTTCCCCTTCCTCATCATGGGCTGGGAGGGCATGCCGCGGCGCTACTACGCCTACCTGCCCAAGTTCGCCTCGCTCCAGGGCTTCTCGAGCGTCGGCTCGTACGTGATGGTCGCGGGCCTCGCCGTGATATTCGTCAACCTCCTGGTCTCGGCGAGGCGGGGCGAGAAGGCCCCGGCGAATCCCTGGGGCGGCGCCACTCTCGAGTGGACCCTGCCCTCGCCCCCGCCGCTCGAGAGCTGGGAGAAAGCTCCGACCGTGGTCAAGGGACCCTACGACTTCTCCGGCATCGAGGAGGGACGATGAGCGAGCGCGAGAGCGCCTACGATCCCGATCGCGGCCGCATCGGGATGTGGCTCTTCATCTGCACCGAGATCCTGATCTTCGGCGGCCTCTTCCTCCTCTACTCGGTCTACCGCTACAAGCACTCGGCGGACTTCCATGCCGCGGCCCTCAACCTCTCGCGGCTCGACGGGACCCTCAACACGATGGTCCTCATCACCTCGAGCCTGACCGCCGCCCTCGGTGTCCATGAGCTGCGCTCGGGCCGACCCGGGCGCTCGAGGCTCTATATCGCCTGCACCCTTCTTCTCGCCTGCGTCTTCCTCGTCGTCAAGGCCTTTGAGTGGGGCGCCAAGTTCGAGCACGGTCTCTATCCCGGGGCCTCCCACCTGCTCTCCCTGCCGCCGGGGCAGATCCTCTATTTCGGCCTCTACTTCACGATGACGGGGCTCCACGCGATTCACGTGATCGTGGGCATGGGGGTCTTCGGCTTCTGCCTGCGCTCGATCTCCAAGGGCTCCACCTCGGCCTCCCGGCCCGTCCTGATCGAGAACGCGACCCTGTTCTGGCACCTCGTGGACATCATCTGGATCTTCCTGTTCCCGCTGTTCTATCTGATCTCATAGCGGGCTGTTGGGAAACCCGAAGCTTTCCAATTGCCTGCCTCGCGAGGAGGCGACGAGATGAGCGAATCCGAGACCGACGCCGAAGAAGGCGCGGCGCGCCGACGGGAGCCGGGCTATGGGACCTATTTCAAGGTCTGGGCCGCGCTCGCCTGCCTTACCGCCCTCACCGTAACCTCAGCGAGCCTGAATCTTGGAAAGATCGCTATCCTCGTCGTGCTGGCGATCGCGGGTACAAAGGCAGTCCTCGTGCTCCTGTACTTCATGCATCTCCGCTACGAGCGGCGCCTCCTCGTCAAGCTCCTCGTGCCCATCGTCGTCGCCACGCTCGCGATTTTCATCGGGCTGACGTACACGGACATCCTGTACCGCTAGGAGGCTTTGATGGAACCGACGACGATTGGGGCGGTCGACGAGAGCCTGTACTACATCGCCGCCTTCGCGGCCCTACTCTTCTTCGCCATCGTCTTCTGCATGGTACTCTTCGCGGTCCGCTATCGGGCCTCGCGAAACCCCATGCCCAAGGAGCTCCATGGCAACAACTGGCTTGAAGTGGCCTGGGTCGTGCTGCCGACCTTGCTGGCGCTGAGCATGTTCGGCTACGGGCTCACCGGCTACAAATTCCTGCGCCATCCCCCCGCCGGCGCCTTCGAGGTCACGGTTCACTCGCGCCAGTTCGCCTGGTCCTTCGAGTATCCCGACGGCTCGATTACGCCCGACCTCGTCGTGCCCGCGGGGCGCGACATCAGGCTCACTGTAACCTCCGACGACGTGATCCACGGCTTTTACCTGCCCGGCTACCGCATCCAGATCGATGCCGTGCCGGGCATGAAGACTTACGCATGGTTCAAGGCCTCGAGGCTAGGCGTCTTCGACATCCTCTGCACGGTGTACTGCGGTGTCGGGCACTCCGGCATGATGGCCAAGCTCTACGTCTTGGGAGAGGAGGGCTACGAGGCCTGGAAGGCCGGGGGGGCGTTGCCCGCTCCGGAGGGCGGCGGCCAGGACGACTAGCCGGTCCCCGACCGCCTTCCTTTTGGCCTTCGCGCCATTGTATCATCCGACGGATGAGCATGAGGATCGGCATCTTAGGCGCGGGAGCCATCGGCGGTCTTATGGCGTATCGCCTGGCGGCGGCCGGCCACGAAGTCTCGTGCGTGGCGAGGGGCGCGACGCTCGCCGCCCTGCGCTCGAGGGGCATCGGCCTCGCGAGGGAGGGCGCGGCGCCCGAGTATATCCGCGTACGCGCCGCCGAGGACGGCGCCGAGCTCGGTCGGCAGGACCTCGTCGTGCTCGCGGTCAAGGCTCCGGCGCTGCGCGAGGCCGCCGGACGGCTCGCTCCCCTGCTCGGACCGGCGACCGTCGTCATGCCCGCCATGAACGGAGTCCCCTGGTGGTTCTCCAGCGGCCTCGGCGGCCCCCTGGACGGCCGGCCCCTGCGCTCCGTGGATCCGGACCTCTCGATCTCGGCCGCGATCCCGGCCTCGAGGGTCCTGGGCTGCGTCGTCCACCTGGGCGCCTCCTGCCCCGAGCCCGGCATCGTGAGGCCGCTGCCCATCAACCGACTCATCGTCGGCGAACCCTCGGGCCAAGCGACCGCGCGCCTCGCTCTCGTCGCCTGGATCCTGCGCGGCGCAGGCTTCGATGTCGAGGAATCGGACCGCATCCAGAGCGAGATCTGGTATAAGCTCTGGGGCAACATGACCATGAACCCTCTATCGGCCATCACGGGGGCGACGATGGATCGGATCCTGGACGACCCTCTCGTGTCGCGGCTCTGCGTCGACGCGATGTCGGAAGCGCGGCGCATCGGCGCGAGGATCGGCTGCCCGATCGACCAGACCGAGGAGGATCGCATGGCGATCTCGAGGACCTTGGGGGCCTTCAAGACCTCCATGCTCCAGGACGTGGAGGCGGGAAGGGCTATCGAGCTCGACGCGATCGTCGCCTCGGTCAAGGAGATCGGCGAGCTCGTCGGCGAGAGCACTCCCTGGGTCGACGCGCTGTTCGGACTCGCCAGGCTCAAGGCCCGCGTCCTCGGACTGTACCCGCAAGCGTAAGGAAGGAAGGAGCTCAGGATGGCCGTAGCCAAGAAGATGCGCGATTTCGTGGAGAACGGCTCCATGATCCGCAAGATGTTCGAGGAAGGCGCGAGGCTAAAGAAGATCCACGGCAGCGACAAGGTCTACGACTTCAGCCTGGGCAATCCCAATCTTCCGCCGCCCGAGGCCTTCAAGCGGACCCTCAGGGCCGTTGTCGAGGCCGACGAGCTCGAGCTCCACGCCTACATGCCCAACGCGGGCCTCGCGGAGGCGCGATCCGCCATCGCCGAGCGGGCCTCTGCCGAGCAGGGCCTCGCCGTCGACTCGTCCCACGTGGTCGTCACCTGCGGCGCGGCAGGCGCCCTCAACATAGTCTTCAAGGCCCTCCTCGACCCGGGCGACGAGGTGCTCGTGAGCTCGCCCTATTTCGTCGAGTATGGCTTCATCGCCGACAACCACGGGGGCGTCCTGCGCTCCGTCCCGAGCGCGAGCGACTTCTCCCTCGATCTCGCGGCTCTCGAGGCGGCGATGGGGTCGAAGACCAAGATCGTCCTCGTCAACTCGCCCAACAACCCCACCGGCCGCATCTACGACCGGGCCTCAATCGAGGGCCTGGCGCGGCTCCTCGAGCGCAAAAGCCGCGAGCTCGGCCGGACCATCTATCTCGTCTCGGACGAGCCATACCGCAAGATAGTCTACGACGGGGCCGAAGTGCCGAGCGTCCTGGCGAGCTACGCGAGCTCCATGGTGGCGACTTCCTACTCCAAGGACCTCTCGCTCCCCGGCGAGCGCATCGGCTTCGTCGCGGTGAACCCCGCGGCCGACGACGAAGCGGCGCTGATGGGCGCCCTGGCCCTGGCCAACAGGATCCTCGGCTTCGTCAACGCGCCGAGCCTCATGCAGCGGGTGGTGGCGCGGATCGGCGACGCCTGCGTCGACGTCGCCCAATACCGCCGCAAGCGCGATCTCCTCGCGCTCGCGCTCAAGCCCATGGGCTACGACTTCAGCCTGCCCGAGGGGGCCTTTTACCTCTTCCCGAGGTGCCCGATCGCGGACGAGCCGCGCTTCGTCGGCCTGCTCAAGGAGGAGAACATCCTCGTCGTGCCCGGCTCCGGCTTCGGCGCTCCGGGTTATTTCCGCATAGCCTACTGTGTCGAGGACAGCGTCATCGTGGGAGCCATGCCCGGCTTCGAGCGTGCGATAGCCAAGGCCAGAGGCCTTGGCTCCGCGTTGGAGCGATGAAAAGGTCCAGCTCCCTCTGACGGCCATTACGGCATAGGCCGGCCGCGCGCAGTCGCGAAGAGCGCGTACCACTCCTCTTTCGTGAGCTTGGCCTCGAAGGCCTTGGCGCAGGCCGCGAGCCGATCGGGCCTCGTCGTGCCCAGGATCGGCACGATCCCCGCCGGGTGCCTGAGGAGCCAGCCGAGCGCTATCGCCTCGGGCGGGAGGCCGCGCTCGGCGGCGTACGAGGCGACGAGGGCCGCGGCCTTCCGCGCGGCTTCGGGCCGCGCCGCCAGCTCGGCCGCCGAGAGGCCTCCCGTCAGGGCGCCTCGGTCCAGCGGACTCCAGGCCTGGAGACTCACTCCCTTCAGGCGGCAGTACTCCACGACGCCCTCCCAGCCGTCTGGATAGCCCGTGGAGTCCTGATTGAAGGAGATCGCGGCCTCGGCGAAGCCGTGGTGGAGCAGGCTCATCTGGACCTGGTTCGCGACGAGTGGATCGGGCAGGAAGGACTGAAGGTACTCCATCATCGCCCGATTCTGGTTGGAGACCCCGAAGTAGCGGACCTTGCCTGCGGCCTTGAGCTCGGCGAAGGCCCTCGCGATCTCCTCGCCTTCCCACAGGACGTCGGGCCGGTGGAGCAGCAGAATGTCGAGATGGTCGGTGCCCAGACGCGCCAGGATGGCCTCGACGCCGGACACGATGTTCTCGTAGCTGAAGTCGAAGCGCTGGGGCGAGAGCGGGGGATCGTCGGCCCAGCGGATGCCGACCTTGGATTGAAGGACAATGCTGTCGCGCAAGGCAGGCCTGGCGCGCAGCACGCGCCCGAAGACTTCCTCGGCTCGACCGCGCGCGTAGATGTTCGCGTGGTCGAAAAAATTGATCCCCAAGGCGAGGGCTGCGTCGACAAAGTCCTCGGCCTGCCTTTCGTGCTCTTTCGTGATCGCAACTCCCCGCTCCCAGCCGCCGCCTAAGCCCATGCAGCCCGCGCAGAGCCGCGAGACCTTCAATTCCGTTCCCGGCATCGCGATCTTTTCCATTTCCGCCTCCAATCTATACCGAAAGATATGCCAGCGGTGGCTCAAGGTCAAACGCGGCTCGGCATGCTATATTCGAGGAAGATGAGCGGGCATACGAACTGCCGGACGCGCTATCCCATCCTCCTCGTCCACGGTTTGGCCGGGCGCGATGCCGGCCGGCTCCCCTACTGGGGGGGCATACCGGACTGCCTCCGCGCGCGGGGGGCCTCGGTCCACCTGGCGGGGATAGGGGGCTTCGCGACTATCGAGGAGAACGCGAGGCGGCTGGACGCGAGGATCGCGGAGGTCCTCGAGGCGACCGGCGCCGATCGGGTGAACATCGTGGCGCACTCCATGGGAGGGCTGGACTCACGCTACTACATATCCGCCTTGGGCGGAGGGTGTCGCGTTGCTTGCCTCTGTACCTTCAACACGCCCCATCGCGGCACGGCGCTGGCGGACCTTTTCCTCGAGGCGCTGCCCCGCGCGTCCAGGCCGATCGCCGCCCTCGTCGACTTCTACTCGCGCGCGGCGCACGGAGAGGACGACGCGGAGGCCCTGGAAGCCGCGCGCGAGTTGAGCAGGTCGGCCTGCGCGGACTTCAACGAAGCCAATCCGGACGATCCGGGGGTCTATTACCGGAGCTACACTTCGAGGATCGACGGCTCCTTCCCCGTGCGTCGCAAGGCCGCCCTCTGGAAGCTGCTCTATGATCGCGAGGGCGAGAACGACGGTCTGGTCTCGGTCGAGTCCGCGCGATGGGGAGAGTTCAAGGGCGTGGTCGGAGCTGAATCGGGGCTCTCGATTTCGCACGACGATCTCCACGACCTGCGCAAGTTCAGGAGCGCCCCGCACTTCGACGCCCCGGCCTTCTTCGCAGAGGTCGCGTCCGATCTGGCGCTTTCGGGGTACTGAAAACCGATCGGGATAAGGTTTGAACGAGGACATCGCCGAGGAACAACTGCGTGAGGATCATACCGAAGACAAGCAGCCTGAGGGTAATGTTGAACCATCGGCAGTTGTGCTCTCTTGGAGTCTCCACTACTCCCTTATTCGAGGCATCGGACAGCAAGCTCGTCCATGTCGATCTCGCCGCGGGAAAAGGCCTCGAAGGCTCGCTGCAACGAAAGAGGATCGAGAGGAACGGTCCTGGTGATCTCGGCCTTGAGCTTCCTTTCCTCGGTCCATCGAACGGCCTGCTTTAGGCCTTGGATGACACTCGCTCGCGCTTTCGGAGTCTGGAATTCGAGATCCGTCGAAAATCGTGCGAGGTAGCCGATGATCTTCATGCCGCCGCGAGCTTCGACTTCCGAGGACAAATCCAGCGACGCGAATCGCCTTAGCTGCGCGGAGGTTCCCCTGCGGATGTACTCCCCGCCCGAGGCAGTCACCGCCGAAGACTGGCGGTGGGACGACGGCGAGTCAGTGGAGTCATAGACCACGTCGACGCCCCGTCCGTCGGTCAATATGAGGATTTCTTCGGCCAGATCCCCTTTGGAATAGTCGACGACAGGATCAGCTCCAAGTGGGCGCAGCAGGTCCATCGTGGTAGACTTTCCGGCGGACCCGATGACCTTGAGCGCGTGGATCTTGGCCATCTGAACCGCGAAGTGTCCAAGGCCGCCGCCCGCGCCGGCGATATCGATCCGCTCCCCACCGGGCAGTTCACTGATAATGCAGGCTCTGGCCCTCGTGCAGGCGCTGGTTTCTGCCTGCTGACGCATAGGAGGATAATCGGCGGGCCGACGTGTAGCGCGATCGAGGGCTCGCCAAGCTTCGACACCCGATGGGCAGCAGTGGACCGGTGATATGGCGCGCACTCTTGGAGAAGCACCGATTAAAATAGAATAACTATAGGGTGTATTGATAATAGGCAGCAATTATACTACTACTATCCCGAGTGAATTAGTCGCGGAGCATCGCTCCGAGGCATCCTTCTTTCCGCGGACTAGGGCGAGGGAAGCCTGCTCGAGCCCAGCCGTTCGTCCCTGCCCGTCCTCGCGGTGGAACTGGCGCGAGATGCCTGCGCCCGTCGGGGATCCAGCGGCCCAGCTCTAGGCCGGATAGCGATTCTCCTCAATGGCGCGTATTCTACCGAATCAGGAGGGGGCACAATGACCCGATCGACGCATGAGGCGGACATCCCGAGGCCCGAGTTTCCCAGGCCAGACTTCGAGCGTTCGCTCTGGATGAGCCTGAACGGAGAATGGGAATTCGATTTCGACGACGGCGACAGGGGCGAGCGGGAGGGATGGGGATCCAGCGGCCATTTCCAGCGCGCTATCCTCGTCCCCTTTTGCTACCAGAGCGAGGCGAGCGGCATAGGCGACGCGACCGCTCACGAGGTCGTATGGTATCGGAGGTCCTTCTCCCTCCCCGAGTCCTTCCGCGAGCGCCGCGCCATCCTCAAGTTTGGCGCCGTAGATTACGAGGCGAAGGTCTGGATCAACGGAGTCTTTGTCGGCCAGCATCGCGGAGGGAATACGCCGTTCTCTTTCGATATTGCGCCCTATGCCAGGGAAGCCGACAACAACCTCGTTCTTCGCGCCCTGGACAGGAACGATCCCGCCCAGCCCAGGGGCAAGCAGAGCTGGCGCGGCTCGAACTTCGGTTGCTGGTACACGCCGACGACGGGCATTTGGCAGTCCGTCTGGCTCGAGGCGGTCGGCAGCGTCGCCATCGACCATTTCCGCTCGACTCCCGACGTCGATGGCAAGTCGGTCCGAGTCGAGGCGGTGCTCGATGGCCTCGAGCCCGGGCTCGAGCTCGAGGCCGCGATCGGCCTTCGCGACAGGACCCGTCAGACCGTGTCGATCGGCGTATCGGATAGGACTCCGGCGCTGACGATCGACCTCGCCTGGCCCGACGAGCTGGACGGCTCCTTTCTCTGGAGCCCGGAGCAGCCGAACCTCTTCGACCTCGAGCTCTCGCTGAAGCGTTCGGGACGGGAGATCGATCGCGTCAAGGGCTACTTCGGGATGAGGAAGATCGAGGTCAAGGGCGATCTCGTCCTGCTCAACAACGTCCCGTATTTCGAGAAGCTCGTGCTAGACCAGGGCTACTGGCCGGCCAGCCTCCTCACCCCACCCTCGGATGCCGCCATCGTAGGGGACATCAATCTCGCGAAAAGCTACGGCTTCAACGGCGTGCGCAAGCATCAGAAGATCGAAGACCCGCGATTCTACTACTGGGCCGACAGACTCGGCCTCCTCGTCTGGGGGGAGATGCCGAGTTCCTATTCCTTCACTCCGGACTCCATAGCCCGCGTGACGAGGGAATGGCAGGAGTTCGTCAACCGGGACTACAACCATCCTTCGATCGTGACTTGGGTGCCCATCAACGAATCCTGGGGCGTATGGAACATACGGACGGACAAGCGCATGCAGGCCTTTTCGAAGGCCCTCTACTCCCTGACGAAAGCCCTGGACGGCACGCGGCTCGTGAGCTCGAACGACGGCTGGGAGCAGGTCGAAAGCGATATTTGCGCCATCCACGACTACGAGGCTTCCGGCGACCGCTTCCGCAGGAAGATCGCGGACAAGGGCCGATACCTCGCGACCTATTCGGACTGGAGACTGCTGTTCGCCGAGGGCTCCAAGTATTCAGGGGAGCCTCTCATCCTCAGCGAGTACGGAGGGATCGCTTTCAAGGGCGGGGAAGCCGGGCAGTGGGGCTATCGGGACGCCGTGGAGAACGAGAAGGAATTCGTCGTCCGATTCGAGGGGATGACGAGGGCGGCGATGGAATCCGGGATCTTTTCGGGCCTTTGCTACACGCAGCTCACCGACGTCCAGCAGGAGATAAACGGGCTCGCCGGTCCCGATAGGAAGCCGAAGTTCGACCCGGCCCTGATTAGGGCCATCCTGGAGCGCTGAAGCCTCAGCCTGGAGAATCCAGCTATCGACCTGAGATCGGCGTGACCGGCCGCGGCCAGCCGTCTCTGTCCCACAGCAGCGGGCTGAGGCGCAGGGTCGGGGTCCCGGCGAGATCGCGATCGTATGAATGATATGCGATCCACCAGCGGCCATGTGCCGCGCGGAAGACCGACTCACCGCCGGGACCCCGCCAACGGCCGGCGCACTCCGCCACCTTCGTGCCCCCGCCGTCCAGCAGCGATATCCCCTCGCGGTCCAGATACGGCCCGGTTATCTCGCTCGAGCGCCCGACCCTGATGTTGTAGGTGCTGTCCGCGCCTCTGCAGCAGAAATCGTAGGAGGCGAAGAGATAGTAGTAGCCGTCACGGAACGATATGAAGGGAGCCTCGATGGCATCGGGAGGATCGGGGCGCCGCGCAATGGAATAGAGCCGCGCTCCCTCCCCCTCGGGCTTGCCCGTCGCGGGGTCCAGCCTCACGAGCTTGATCCCGCCCCAGAAGCTTCCGAACGCGAGCCAGGGCCGCCCTTCCGAATCCAGGACGCAGTTGGGGTCTATGGCGTTCCAGGAATCGCCCTCCCTCGACTCTAGCACCTTGCCCTCGTCCTTCCAGTCGTAGGACGGATTCCTCGGGTCGAGAGTCGCGTTCGTCGCGAGGCCAATATCCGACGTATTACTCCCGAAGGTCGAAATCGCGTAATACAGATAGTAGCGGCCGTCGCGGTACGAAAGGTCGGGAGCCCAAATACTGTCGGAGGAGGGGATGTCGAGCACCGCCCAAATAGGCGGTCCGCTCAGGGCGGGCGCGAGCTGCTCCCAATCGACGAGGTCCCTGGATCGACGGGCTGGGATATTGATGCCCGTCGAATACAGGTAATAGAAGCCATCGCAACGCAAGGCGGCGCTCGGGTCGTGCACGTCGAGAATGGCTCCCTTCGCGGGGAGGGCGGCGGGCGGCTCCGCGGAGGAGCCGGCCTCGCGCCCGCCTAGGCTCGCGCAGGACGCGAGGGCGGCCGCGGCCAGAACCGCGATTGCCGCGCGCGATACCGCCCTCATGTCTATTTGATGCCTGAGGTGATGGCGACGCCTTGAGCCACTCGCCTCTGGAAGATCAGGTACAGGACCGCGGTCGGCAAGGCCGCGAGCACTGCTGACGCGAGCTGCCGCGGATAGGCGATGCCGTACCAGGACTGTACCTGGGTAATTCCGACGGGTATCGTCATCTTGGGCGTGCTGTTGATGATGATGAAGGGCCAGAAGAAATTGTTCCATGCCCAGATGAAGAGCACGATGGCGAGCGCCCAGGTTATGGCCCAGTTCAAAGGCAGGAAGATCCTGAACAGGATGCGGAATTCGCCCGCTCCGTCGATCTTCGCGGCGTCGCTCAGCTCCACGGGCATTTGGTCGAAAAACTGCTTGTAGATCACGACGGCGATCGGCGACACGAGCTGCGGCAGGATGAGGCCCCAGTATGTGTTCACGAGGTTGAGCGAGTTCAGCTGCATGAAAAGAGGGATGACGTTCGTGGCGGCGGGGATCATGAAGCCCGCGAGTATCGCCATGAACACCGCGCGGCTAGCCCGGAATCTTATCTGGGACAGGGCGAATGCGCACATCATGGAAATTGAGAGAACGATGACGACGATGACGATGGAGCTGACCACGCTGTTCAGGTACCATTGGACGATGGTGGTGTTCTTGATGACGTAGGCGAACGCGTCCAGCAGCATCGGCTTGGGGAAAAAGGCGGGAGGGATCAGCACGGTATTCGTGTCGACCGAGAGCGAGGTATTGAGCGCCCAATAGAGCGGGAAAATCCATATTAAGCCAACGATGATCGTCGCGATCGTCGTGATCGGCGACAGTATCGACTTCCTCACCGCTTTCATCAGTCGCTCCTCGCTCGCAGGAATCGGACCTGGAGGGTCGAGGTCAGAAGGATCAGGATGAAGAGCACGATCGCGATCGTCGCCGCGTATCCCCCGTGCCCGGTCTGGAAGCCCTGCACGTACATGTACTGGAGCACCACGATCGTCTTGTTGGCCGGTCCTCCGGCGGTGAGCAGGTATACCTGGTTGAAGATCTGCCACTGCGCGAGCACTTGGAGGATGAGCACGAGCGAGGTCACGGGCCAGAGAAGCGGCCAGGTGATGTAGCGGAACAGCTGGAGCCCGCGGCTGACGCCGTCGAGGGCCGCCGCCTCGTAATACTCCCGCGGGATATTCTCCAGACCCGCAAGGAAGAGGAGCATATTGAATCCGACGGTCCACCAGATCGTCACGAAGGATACCGAGGGCATCGCCCAGCCGGCGTCCTGGAACCACTGAATCTTCGTGTGAAGCAGGAAATTGACGACGCCGTAGCTCGAGTCGAACATCCATATCCAGATGACCGTGACGACGCTGACCGGGAGTATGTAGGGGAGGAAGAAAAGTGCCTGCGCGAGGCCCCTGGCCCGGTGCAGCCTGACGAGCATGAGGGCGAAGACGAGTCCGACGGCGGTATTGGGCACGACGCAGAGCAGCATGAAGTAGAGCGTATGCCCCAGCGAAGCCCAGAACAGCCTGTCGTGAATGAGGTGCGCGTAGTTTTTCAGGCCGATGAATTTGCCGACTCCCGCGATGTCGGCGTTGGTGAGGCTCAGGCCGATCACCCGTAGGGTCGGGTATACGAGGAATGACAGATACACGATTGCGAAAGGAGCTATCAAGCTCGCCGCGATAAGCCTTTGTCGTCTCCCCGCACGGCGGGCGGCCGGTGAAATACGTTGCGCGATTGACGATGGCATCTTGATCTCCCAATGAACAGCATCGTCGGCTAATGAACGAAAGCCCCGCGCTCGGCGCGGGGCTTCCTGAAAAGCCGGACGACGCTATTGCGAGGCGTCCTGGATCGATGACTTAAATTTAGCGATCGCGTCCGCGACTGTCAACTTCCCAGCCAAGGCGGGGGTGAAGAAATTGTCCACATAGTCCAGGTCGGGGCATCCGACGCCGAACACGGCGCTGACGGGTTCGAGGCAGACGTCCTTCGCGGCTTGTCCCGCGAACTGGTTGTTCGGGACCAGCTTGGCCATGTCCGGCCCGTTCAGCACGGGCAGGTAAGCCGGGATGTGCCCGGATCCGGCCCAGATGATGGCGTGCTTCTCCACGTAGGCGGCGAACTGTAGCACGGCCTTGAGCTTGGCGCCGGAAATGGGATTCTTCGCGTTGTTCGGGATAGCGATCTGGTGGGAATCGGCCCAGGTCAGCTGGTTGGCGAAGAGCTTCGGGAATGCCATGAGTCCATAGTCGAAGGGCAGCTTCCCGCTCTTCTTCAGATCGATCATGGTCGTGGTTTCCCAGTCGCCGTTCATCATGAACGCCGCTTTGCCCGAGCTGAAGAGTGCGATGGCAGCCGGATAGGCCGCGGCGGTCGGGATGTAGCCTTTGGTGGTCCAATCGGTCATGATCTGCAGCGACTTCGCGCCGATCGTGTCCAGCTGATCCATCGAGAACTGGCCGTTCATGAAGAAGCTGCCGCCCTGCTGGTTGAAGAGGGTGTAGAAGAGCCGCCATACGGTCGCCGAGTCCTGCGAGGACGAGAAGGCGAGCGGAAGGGCTCCGGTAGAATCCTTGATCTTCTGGAGGGCCGCCGTGAAGTTGTCGATCCCTGTCAGGCCCGTGGGCAGTCCGTCGGCGCCGAGCAGGCCGGCCTTCTTCAGCAGATCCTTATTGTAGAAGAGTATCGACGTATGCGTATCGAGCGGGATGCCGTACATGGAACCGGCGGCCCCGTATACCGACGCGATATCCTTCGCCTTCGCCACCAGCGCGGGATTGAAATCGCTGTACGATAGTCCGACGGTCTTGAGCTCGGCCTCGGTGATTGGCCTGAGGTCGTTCGCCTTGAGTCCGGCGGGGAAGTGCGACAGATGGTAGGTCATGACGTCCGGCGTCTGGCCGGAAATGACCGCGGTATGGACCTTCGTATAGAAGGTATCGCCCCAAGTCAGCGTCGTGCTTGTGACGACCACATCCTTTTGGCTGGCGTTGAAGTCGCTCACGAGTTGCTTCCATCTGACGCCGTCGCCGCCGCTCATGAAATCCCAGAGCGTGACTTGCGTCTGGGACCACGTGAATGCAGGCACGAGAAGAACCAGGAAGATAAGCATCGCTAACCGCAGTTTCTTCGACATTCCGTTCCTCCTTCTAGAATGTGAGATGACTGGCCGGTATCCCGGCCGTTTACGAATTGAACCCTCGATCAAAAATCCACAATTCCATTTTTAGTTCGATATTCTCGAATTGTCAATTCCATAAATTGATACATACCTAAAATACGGAAATAAAATCTATCAGGTATCAAACCCGCGGGGGGAAAGCGGTGTGCATGATATTCAATTTGTTTTCTGTGCATAAATTGGTCCATATGGCTCACTTAATGCACGGAAAGAATTGGAGCATTATTTCCTATATAGTGCAAAATTCCTTGGTGAGCTCGTTTCATATCAAATATAGGTTCCCTTACGGTGGAAACCACGCCGATCATAGCGCCTTTCTGGCCACGCTCCTTAGTGCTGGGTCGGGCCGCGACACAATAGCTGGACGAGGGTCGAGCGCGTAAATGCGCAACACGAGGTCTCGCCTAACCCCAACGAAATTATTCGTGCGAGGAGCGGCCGCTGTCATTTTCCGACTCCTGGGCGAGGCGCCGCTCCAAGGGGCTATCGGGGCTCATCCTTCCGCGCCGGTCGCAAAGCGGAGCACCGTGTAGCTCAGGGGAGACAGAATCATCTGGCCGGGGCTGGCGGGGAGCTTTCTCGGCGCTACTCTATCCGGCGCCTGTGATGTATTGGTCGCCTTGAGGTCGGGGTTGGCGAGCTCGATCCTCTCCTTCAAGACGAGGCCCTCGAGTCCGGCCGCCCTAAGCTCGAGCTCCATGGTCTCGGCTGAACGGTTTACGCAGAACAGGCTTAAGCCCGAGCCATCCTCGGCGAGCACGGCCGAGGCGTCGAGGTAGCCGGCCTCCCCGATCCCCTCGACTTCGTAACGGGGACATTCGACCTTGACGCTCATCGACGTGCCGCGCCCGTGCTTCGATGCGAGGAGGAAGGGCCAGTAGATAGTCTGCCTCCAAGCGGAGCCTCCCTTCTCGGTCATGATCGGCGCTATCACGTTGACGAGCTGGGCGAGACAGGCGACCTTGACGCGGTCGGCGTGCCGGAAGAGGACGTTGATGAGGCAGCCTACGACGAGGGCGTCCTCCATCGTATAGACGTCCTCGAGGAGGGGCGGGCCCACCTGCCAGGGTTCGACGCGCGAATCTGCCTCGCTGGAGTGGAACCAGACGTTCCATTCGTCGAAGGAGAGGTACATAGTCTTTTTACTGCGCTTCTTGGCCCGCGCGAAGTCACAGGTGGCGACGACCGACTCGATAAAATCGTCCATGCTGACGGAGACGGCGAGAAACCTCGGCAGGTCGTCCTCGCGGTTGCCGAAGTACTGATGGAGCGAGAGATAGTCGACGGAATCGTAGCAGTGCTCGAGAACGGTCGCCTCCCATTGAGGGTAGGTCGGCATGCGCCCGTTCGAGGAGCCGCAGGCGACGAGCTCGAGCTTGGGGTCGAAGAGCTTCAGCGCCTTGGCCGTCTCGTAGGCGATGCGGCCGTACTCGTCGGAGGTCTTCTGGCCGACCTGCCATGGGCCGTCCATCTCGTTTCCCAGGCACCAGAGCTTGACGCCGAAAGGCTCGGGGCTGCCGTGCTCCCTGCGCAGGTCGCTCCAGTAGCTGCCGCCCGGATGGTTGCAGTACTCGACGAGGTTGCGGGCCGCGTCGATGCCGCGAGTGCCAAGGTTGATCGCCATCATCGGCTGGGTGCCCGCGGCCTTGGCCCATCGCACGAACTCGCCGAGACCGAAGCTGTTGGGCTCGACGCACCTCCATGCCAGGTCGAGGCGTCGAGGCCTCTTCTCGACGGGGCCGACGGAGTCCTCCCAATCGAAGGAGGACACGAAGTTGCCGCCTGGGTAGCGGACGACGGGGACCCCTAATGCTCGCACGAGTTCTAGCACGTCGCGCCTGAATCCGCTTTCGTCGGCCTCGGGATGGCCTGGCTCGTAGATGCCGCTGTACACGGCCCGACCGAGATGCTCGATGAAAGAGCCGAAAAGCCGTTTATCGACTTCTCCGATCAAAAATTCTTTGTCGAGAAAAATCTTTGCTCGCATGCCATCCTCCATATTGCAAAGGCGAAGGCCTTTCGCCGTCGTAATCTTCGGTCAACCTAACACGTGGCGTATTCATGAATCTTCTGTAAATCCCCCCTTTGAATATCATTGTATTTGATACGCTAGAAAACAATTCCCCATTGCACGGATTTCTTCTGCCAATGGAGGTTTTTCCAAAAATCAGACGACTATTGAAAAAGCTGCCCTTGAGATACACAGTTTTCGCAACGCCTCCAGGTTATTCATTGAGGCGCGAGAAAACTGGAGAGCCAATTTCAAAAGCAAAGGACTCTTGAAATTAGCTGAACACGTAATTATCAGAGAGAATGCTAAACTTGTTTGAGGCGTTTGTCAAACAACATTTCTGATATTTATCCAAAATACGCGTTCGTATAAAATCGCTAGAGGCTTGCGGGGCGGCGCCCATGAAATCGACTCAGGTGGATGTGGACTCGAGCAGGGTGGGACGATGTCGCCGCGCCGAAAGAGAACCGAGGTCACTCTGCTTGCCGTATTCGCGGGGAAAAGACTCTGCTGAACTGAGTCCTGGCCGGATGCTGCGCCAGTGAAGATAGATGAGGAACGCATCGGTGAGCCATGGGCCTGATTCTCCGACGGTCCTCTCCGGCTCCGACCTCAAGGCCGCTCAAGATCACCTTCCTGGCGTGAATGGTTTTATGCTATTCATTCTAAAACATAGAGTTAGCTTGATCCGGAAGAGTGTCGCGCACCCCGCAGCCCTGCGGCGGTATTTCAATACCAAACTATGGGGTATGCGATCCCTCATCCAATCAATTGCTTGGCCGAATGAACGATACCGCGGATCTCTGCACCGCGGCATCGTTCATTCAGGTTTTTGTTTGTCATGGGAATAAATCAAATTATGCGGAAAGAATCAAATTATCAGATACATACATCGACAAATCGTGCTTTGGATACTAGTATTGTATCAAATATCATGATACCAATAAACCATGAACTCCAGTCCCAAGATACTGGTCATCGATCCGCGTGAGGACAAGGACGTCATTCTCGGTCTTGCTTCCGAACTCAGGCTCAAGATCATCGGACTCCTCCATGCCAAGGCGCTCAACATCAACGAGATCGCCGAAGCCCTCTCCCTGCCTCAGTCGACGGTCGCCACCAACGTCGCCTCCCTGGAGAAAGCCGGGCTCATCCAATCCGAGATCGTCAAGGCCAAGAAGGGCAATCAAAAAATCTGCCGCGCGATCTACGAGGAGCTCGTCATCCGCTTCGCCGAGGACGAAAGCAGGGTCCGGGACGACCTCATCGAGGTCGAGATGCCCATCGGCCTCTTCACGAGCTACGAAGTCTCCGCCCCCTGCGGGCTTTGCTCCTCGGAGAGCATCATCGGCTATCTCGACGTGCCCGACTCCTTCCTGGATCCCGACCGCATGAAGGCCGGGCTCCTCTGGTTCGAGCGAGGCTGGGTCGAGTACAAGTTCCCCAACAACAGCCTCTACAAGGACAAGCCGATACGGAGGCTCGAGCTCAGCCTCGAGCTCTCGTCCGAGACTCCGGGCACCGACAAGAACTGGCTCTCGGACATCACCCTCTGGCTCAACTCCGTCGAGGTGGGCCGCTGGACCTCGCCGGGGGACTTCGGCGACAAGCGAGGAAAGCTCACGCCCGAGTGGTGGAAGCTTGAGGGCTCTCAGTACGGCCTGCTCAAGAACTGGAGCGTCTCCGAGGAGGGCAGCTTCGTCGACGGGGTGCGCATCTCCGATGTGAGGCTCGCGGACCTAAAGCTCCAGGAGCACCACTCGATCAAGGTGCGCCTCGGAGTCAAGGATCAGTCCGAGCACGTCGGCGGCATCAATATCTTCGGCCGCGGATTCGGCAACTACGACCAGGCCATGCTGCTCAGGCTCTACTTCTCCTAAGCATCGGGCCGGCGAAGGCGATACTTCCGCCAGCCTCACGGCGCTTCGCATCGTCGCTTCGGCGATCATCGAGCCAAATGCGGGATATTCGACCTCTCACACCATCAATTCTCTTGCCAAACGAACGACCGCGAATTTCTGCTCCGCGGCCGTTCATCCGACACTCCCTCGCACAGATCCGTGACTCTCGTAGTCCATGGACGATGCGAAGCCCGAAGAGCCCTCGCCATGCCAGGGGGCTATAGAAGAAACTTCGTCCTATTCGACCGCTGCCAGTTCGACTCTCCGGGAATCCTTTTGCCGAATCGCCATCACGCCAACGAGGACTGCGATGATCAGCGCCAACACCAGACTGATCACGTTCGTGCCGTAGCCAACGCCGCCGCGTTGCTTTGACTGCGAAAGCCAGTCGGCGAAGGAGGCCCCGAGCGGGCGGGTCAGTATATAGGCGAACCAGAAAGAGAAGACTTCGTTGAACTTGAAGAAGCGGTAGCCGATAGCCGGAATTAGAATGGCGCCTATGAAGACGAGCCCTGAGGCGAGGAATCCCCAATTAAAGGTATCCGCGGTCATATCACCGACGGCAGTGCCCAAGGCAAAGGTGAACAGTACCGTGGCCCAATAGAAAGCCTCGCGCCTCCAGGTAAACACCTTATGAATTGAAAGGCTGCCTTCTGCCCTATGCCAAAGCGTCAAGGTAATCGCCAGAAGAGTCATGTAGGCGAGGGCGGAAACAAAGAAGGGTATTCGCAGGATGTGGCCGATCACGTCGGCTAGCATTGTCCCATAGATGCTGATTACGACGACCACCAACCAATACGACCAGGGAACGTATCGTTTCCTCGAAAACTGGAGGGCCAAGGCTCCAAGAAGCGCGAGCGCGCCGCCAATCAAGAGCATTGCCGGGCTGATATGCAGTCCGAAGTTGAGGTAATCGGAGAAGGCTTCGCCCATGCCTGTCGTGCAAATCTTTACGATCCAAAATAGCGCGGTGATCGCCGGTACGCGGGACAAAAGGCTTAAATCTTTTCGTCCGAGCATGTTGTCTGAGTTCATTGGCATTCATCACTCCTTGGCATTACAGAAGCAGGTATCGTGCCAGTTGCCGATGTGTCCGCAGCGAATGATTTTGCATATTGTTATAACAAAAGCTTTCGATAATTGGGCGACCCGCGAAACCTATCGCAAGTTCAAGGAATGTGTAGTGGTACGTAGCTTGTTGGCGCAGAATCTGGAATTCTCAACACGAGGATGAATTACATAAAATTTCCACGCTAATGCCAAAGGACATCCTCAAAATGCCCGCTCAGGGCTCCATCACCCCATTCAGAGCAACAAGCTTCGTAGCACTATAGAAGCGAATAATAGTGAGCGAATCGGGTGTTTGTGGTTCAACGATGTCCCATATAAAAATATGCTAATTATTCCACCGCATCAGTTTTCCCTGCGCCCAATCTGAGCTATCTCGATTTTTGGGTATTTCTTTCTCATAAAGCGATGCGCAATGTGAATAAAAGTAACGGCTTGTCCCGCGCATTGAACCGACAAATCATCGAGGTTATTCCTGGCACGCGCATTCCGCCGGGAGCGAGAAAACGAAGACGCGCTCTGATTCGGAAGAGGGCCGCATGTCCGCAGTTCTCCTGCGGTAAATCTACGACAATCCTTGGGTAAGCGATTCCTTATCCAATCAATTTCCTTACCGAACGAACGATACCACGGAGCTCTTCTTCTCGGTCGTTCATTTGAACGATCTCTGCGCGCGCGCCAGCGTTACGGCCGCAAGCCCAAGACTCGGGCGAGCTTTACGACCGTGAAGCGGTCGCGCAGATAGTGGGCCGAGTCGAGGGAGGCCGCGATCTCCGCTTCGCCGAGGCCAAGCGTCCTGGCGTCGGTCGGACAGCCCGCGGCGACGAGGAGTCGCTCGGTCTCGTCCCGGCTCGGAACGGCGGCGGCGAGTGCGCGGATCACCTCCCAGTTTCCGCCTATTCTCGCCTTGAGAGACTCGTAGGCTTCAGGGTCCATGGCAAGGAATCGCTCCTGAGTCGCGAGCACCTCGGGAGCGAGCTCGCCGTAGGCCGCGCGGATCCTATGCTCCTCGGACACGCGCGCGGGCGGCTTCGAAGCGGCCAGTCTTGCCTTCGCCTCGTCTGCGCCCATGACCCCCACGGCTTCCCACAGCCGGGCGGTTTCGAGGGTGCCGATGCCGACCTTAAGCCCGTGCAGGACGGGCGGCCTGCCCTCTCGAAGCAGCTTCATCTCCCAGAAATGCGAGTATTGGTGCTCGGCCCCCGAGGCCGGCCTCGAATGCCCGGCGAGGGCCATGCAGATGCCGGACTCGACGAGGCCGGCCATGAGCTGCGCCGCGCCATCGGCCCGCGCGGCGCCTATGTCGGCGATGGCCTCGACACAGCCGTTCGCCGCGGCGACCGAGCGCCGCGCGATAGCCTCGTCGAAGCTCTCGCCCCAAAGCAGGGCTCCGAGGCGCCAGTCGGCTGCCGCGGAGAACTTGCAGACCATGTCGCCGAAGCCCGCCGCGATCATGGCGCGCGGCGCGCGCGCGAGGACCTCGGGCTCGGCGAAGACCGCCAGGGGAGCTCGGGCAGGCACGGTCCGCTTCATACCCTCGACGACTATGGGAGCCACGACCGAGGAATAGGCGTCGACGGAGGGGGCCGTGGCGAGGCTGAGGAAGTCCCGTCCCGTCCTGTGGCAGACGAAGCGCACGAGGTCGGTGATCGTGCCCGACCCGATCGCTACGAAAAGCCTTTCCTCGGCCACGTCGTCGAATAGCAGCCTGAGGATGCCGCGAGCGTCGGCCGCGGGCTCGGGCCCATCGAGCACGGTCGCGCGTGTCGCTAGGCCAGCGGCCTTCAGGCTCCGTTCGGCCTCGCGGCCCGCGGCTTCCCAGGTGCGCTCGTCGGCGACGAGCCGGAGTTGCGAAAACGCCGCGCCTCGGGCGCAATAAGATGCAAGCCGCTCTATCGCGCCTGGGCGGAGGTCGATGATCTCGGGAATTCGAGGCGTTTTCACTCATTCCTCCGATCTTGCGGGGTCAACTCCGGGGTCGGACTTCGCAAGGAGTTTTTTTCTGTTGACGGAAGCGGAGACCGATGATACAAGGGTCGTGTACGTACACGAGGATTGTGTGTACGTACACGAGGAATATGGGCCAGATAAGGGTAACAGTCAAGGAGATAGCGCGCCTGGCTGGCGTCTCCATCGGGACGGTCGATAGAGTCCTCCATAACAGGAACGGCGTCTCGGCCGAAACCAAGGAGCGCCTCGACGGCATTATAGCCTCTCTCGGTTACTCGCCCAACCTCCTCGCCCGGCAGCTTTCGCTCAACAAAACCTGGGTCTTCAGGGTCGTGATGCCGAAGTCCTCCCAGGATTCAGGCTATTGGGCCCTCTGCCTCGCCGGAATCCGGAAGGCCGAGCGGGACCTCAAGCCCTATGGCGCGGAGCTGAAGGTCGACGAATTCGATCGCTATGACGTCTTGGGCTATCAGGCCCTGCTCGAGCGGGTCTTGGCCGAGCCGGGCGACGGCCTCCTCGTAGCCCCGGTCATGCCCGATGAGCTGGCGCCCTTCCTCGAGCGGCTCGAGGACCGAGTGCCCTACGCGTTCTTCGACGGCAGCGTCGAGGGAGCCCGTCCGATCGCTTCCGTGAGCCAGGACGCCTTCGCGGGCGGCTATCTCGCCGGAAGGATGCTCTCGCTCCTGGCGGGCCGTTCCGGAGGAGCCTTCGTCGCCCTCAACGCCCACGCCGAGGACCGCCACATCAAGCGAAGGATCGAAGGCTTCCTGGCCTTCTGCCGCGAGCGGGAAGCCTCGAGGGACGCGAGACCTTTCGACTGCTTCGCCCTCGGCCGCCCCGAGGGCGCCGAGGCCTTTCTCGCGGGCTTGTTCCGGAAGTCCGGCATCGCGGGAATCCTCGTCGCCAACTCCTCCGGCCATGTCGTCGGCGACTGGCTCAATGCGACGGGCCGGAAGGAGCTCTGCGCCCTGGTGTCCTGGGACTTGGTGCCGGCCAACCTGCGATCCCTTCGCGACGGGGGCATCGACTGCCTTATTTCACAGAAGCCCTTCGAGCAGGGACGCGAGGCTCTGGAGCAGCTCTTCCGGGCCGTCGTGCACGAGGACGCAGGCGGCGGGGACGTCTCCATGCCGCTCGAGGTCTACTTCAAGGAGAATCTTCCCCGCAGGAGCGAAGCCGCGGGCGGCGCCTGATAGGGCCGCACGGGGTCGCGATTGCGGGCGCCGACAGGAGGCCGCATGGGTATCAGGAAAGGCCAGGACTACGTCTTGGGAGTGGACTTCGGCACGGACTCGGTCCGGGCCCTCGTCGTCGATGCCGCGGACGGGACCAGCTTGGGCACCGCCGTGAGCGCCTACAAGCGCTGGGCCAGGGGCGAGTTCTGCGACCCCAAGGCCAATCGCTTCCGCCAGCACCCCCTCGACTACGTCGAGGGTCTCGAGGACTGCGTCAAGCGCGCCATCGCCGCGGCGGGGAAGGACGTGGCCCCCAAGATCCGGGGAATCGCGATCGACACGACCGGATCGACTCCCTGCCTCGCCGACGGGACTGGCGCGCCCCTCTCGCTCCAGAGCGAGTTCGCCTCCGACCCTGACGCGATGTTCGTGCTATGGAAGGACCACACCGCGGTCGCCCAGGCCGAGCGCATCAACAAGCTCGCCAAGACCTGGGGGGGCGAGGACTACACGAAGTACGAGGGCGGCATCTATTCCTCGGAGTGGTTTTGGGCAAAGCTCCTCAAGCTGGTAGAGAACGGCACGAAGCCCGCCATGTCCGCGAGGACAGTCGTCGAGCACTGCGACTGGATGCCCGCCCTCCTGACGGGCGCGAAGGACATCGCGAAAATCAGGCGCAGCCGATGCGCGATGGGCCACAAGGCCATGTGGCACGCGTCCTGGGGAGGCTATCCGAGCGCGGCCTTCCTCGACAAGCTGAATCCTCGGCTCTCCGAGTTCGCTGCTACCCTCGGCCAGGAGACCTACACGGCCGAGGAGAGCTTCGGCAAGCTCTGCCCCGAGTGGGCCGGGCGCCTCGGGCTCTCGACCGACGTGACCGTGGCCGTGGGCGCCTACGACGCCCATATCGGCGCGGTCGGCGGCGACGTGGCGCCAGGCACCCTCCTCAAGATCATGGGCACGAGCACCTGCGACGTGATGATAGCGGAAAGGCCGCGGGGCGGCGAAAAGCTGGTCCGAGGCATCTGCGGCCAGGTCGACGGCTCCGTCGTGAAGGGCATGATCGGCTATGAGGCCGGCCAGTCGGCCTTCGGCGACGTCTTCGCCTGGCTCCGCAGGCTCCTCGCCTGGCCCGTCCGCGCCGGCGTCGGCGTCATCGCGAGCGGCCCTGTGCTGGAAGCTTCAGCCGCCGAGCTCGAGGACAAGCTCCTGCCGGCCCTCGAGGCCGAGGCCGCGAAGATCGATCCGACCGAGTCCGGCGTCGTGGCCCTCGACTGGCTCAACGGGCGCCGCACGCCCGACGCCGACCAGGCCCTAACCGGCGCGATAGCCGGCATCAGCCTCGGCACCGACGCTCCCGCCGTCTACCGAGCGCTCATCGAGGCGGCGGCCTTCGGCTCGCGCGCCATAGTCGAGCGACTGCGCTCAGAGGGCGTCGCGGTCGAGCGGGTGGCCGCCATCGGCGGAGTGGCGCGCAAGAGCCCGCTGGTGATGCAGATCACCTCGGACGTCCTGGGCATGGAGATCTCCGTGACCTCCTCGGACCAGTCCGTGGCCCTCGGCGCCGCGATGTTCGCGGCCACCGTCTCGGGCCTCTATCCGAGCGTCCTCGAGGCGCAAAAGGCCATGAAGGCTCCCGTCGAGAGGACCTACCGACCCGATCCGGCGAGGCGGCAGGCGTACGATGCTCTATACGGCAAATACCAGGCCCTAGGCGCTTTCGCCGAAAAGGAGATGCGGATATGATCGACCTGAAGAAGTACGAATTCTGGTTCGTGGTAGGCAGCCAGGACCTCTACGGCGACGCCGTCCTCAAGACCGTCGACGAGCACTCGAGGAAGATGGTGTCGAGCCTCGACCCGAAGCTCCCCTGCAAGCTCGTCTGGAAGACCGTCGTGCTCGGGCCGGAGGCCATCCTCAAGCTCGTGCGCGAGGCCAACTCCGACCCGAACTGCGCCGGCATCGTCACCTGGATGCACACCTTCAGCCCCTCGAAGATGTGGATCGCGGGCCTTGCCGAACTGAACAAGCCTCTGGCGCACCTGCACACCCAGTTCAACCGCGATATACCCCTCGACTCGATCGACATGGACTTCATGAACTTGAACCAGTCGGCGCACGGAGACCGCGAGCACGGCTTCATCGGCGCGCGCATGCGCATCCCTCGCAAGGTCGTGGTCGGCCATTGGGAGGATCCTGCCGTAGTCGAGCGGCTCTCCGGCTGGATGCGCGCGGCCGCAGCCTTCGCCGACGGCAAGGCGCTCAAGGTCGCGCGCTTCGGCGACAACATGCGCGAGGTCGCGGTCACCGAAGGCGACAAGGTCGAGGCCCAGATCAAGCTCGGCTGGTCGATCAACGGCTACGGGGTCGGCGACCTTCTCGACGTGATCAAGACGGTGGATGAAAGCGAGATCGACGCCCTCGTAAAAGTCTACGAGCGGGAATACGAGATCGCGAGCGAAGCCAAGTCCGGCAAAGGACTGGAGCGAGTACGCGAGCAGGCCCGCATGGAGCTCGGCATGAGGAAGTTCCTGGAGTCCGGTGATTTCGGCGCCTACACCGACACCTTCGAGGACCTGCATGGCCTTCCCCAGCTGCCGGGCCTCGCCTCGCAGCGGATGATGGCCGCCG
>Ga0181529_10000874_pt1 | contig 41879 bp, 30 predicted proteins | sample PEATcosm2014_Bin_36_FD_119763 | JGI IMG/M metagenome (GOLD analysis project Ga0181529, IMG submission 119763) | Peatland microbial communities from MTU Mesocosm Facility, Houghton, MI, USA - PEATcosm2014_Bin10_30_metaG | ecosystem: Environmental > Terrestrial > Soil > Wetlands > Peat | place... | reverse complement strand
CTTTACTGACCGCGGCACCAGCCTGGACGGCTTCAACAGGTTCGCCGCGCCTGTCCTCTGGAAGCCAGTGCCGAACAGCCGCGATTCCGCGCTACGTATTCTTGTAAAAACATGTATTCTCAACCCATGAGCAGCGATCTTCCTCCCCAAGAAGAAACCTCTGCCGGCAATCGTCTGGCTAACTCCGCATCGTCCTATCTGCGCTCGGCAGGGCATCAGCCCGTGGATTGGCGTCCCTGGGGCGAAGAGGCCTTTCGGCGTGCCCAGGCTGAGGACAAGCCCATCCTGCTGGACATTGGCGCGGTCTGGTGCCACTGGTGCCACGTCATGGATCGCGAGTCTTATGAGGACGCGGAGGTAGCCCGTTTCATCAACCAGCACTTCATCGCCGTCAAGGTGGATCGCGACGAGCAGCCGGACGTGGATGTGCGCTATCAATCCGCCATCAGCGCCATTACCGGCCAGGGCGGATGGCCGCTGACCGCCTTTCTGGCTCCCGATGGCCGCCCTTACTTTGGCGGAACTTATATTCCCCGCGAAGAGCGCTACGGCCGCCCCGGCATTTTGCAGGTGTTGGCGGCCATGGCCCAGGTCTGGCGGGAACGTCGCGAGGAGGCGCTGGACACGGCCCAGAACGTGATGGCCGCCATTGAGCACAACGAGAGTTTTGCCGGCCATGGGAGCCTTGTGCCTGAGGTAGTTGAAAAGATTGTCGACGCGGTGCTGGCGCGCTTCGACCCGCGCTTTGGCGGCTTCGGCCAGCAGCCCAAGTTTCCCCACTCCGCGGCGCTGGATCTGTTGCTGGACTTTAGCCTGCGGCGCGACCACGAGCAGGCCCGCAACGCCTTCATCGTCACGCTTGAAAAGATGGGCCGGGGCGGCGTTTGCGACCAGTTGGCCGGCGGCTTCCATCGCTACAGCGTGGACGAGCGCTGGGTGGTGCCGCACTTTGAAAAGATGCTCTACGATAACTCGGAACTCTTGCGGAACTACGTGCACGGCTTCCAGAGTTATGTGCGTCCGGAGTTTGAAGAGAAGGCGCGCGAGATTGTAGCCTGGCTTGACAGCACCATGACGGATCGCGCCTACGGCGGCTTTTACGCCTCGCAGGATGCCGACGTGGGCCTGGACGACGATGGCGATTATTTTACCTGGACGCAGGACGAGGCACGCGCGGCGCTCACGGCCGAAGAGTTTGCCTTTGCCAGCGATTACTGGGATATTGGCGGACTGGGCGACATGCACCACAACCCGGTCAAGAACGTGCTTTTTGTGAAGCAGACCATCGAACAGATGGCCGCCGATGAGGCGGATCTGGCGCGGTTGCGCACCTTGCGCAATCGGGCCCGCGCGCGGCTGTTGTCGGCGCGCTCGCTGCGGGTTGCGCCGTTCATCGATCGCACCCTCTACACCGGCTGGAACGCCATGGCGGTGCGAGCTTATTTTGAAGCGGCGCGGGTGCTGCGTCTGGAGCCGGCGCGCGTGTTTGCGTTGAAGACCATGGACCGGCTGCTGGACCGGGCCTGGGATGGACACCTTACGTTGCGTCATGTGATCGCGTATCCCAGCGGCAGCGGGCCTGCGAGCAATGAGCCGGGCATCCTGGACGACTACGCTTTTACCATCCATGCCTGCGTGGACGCGTGGCAGGCCAGTGGCGCCATGAGTTACTACCATGCGGCTCTCAAACTGGCCGATGCCGCCATTGCGATCTTTTATGACTCTGCCGCCTGCGCCTTCAGCGATACAGCCGCGTCTGAGCCCGGGCGCGCGCCTTTGGGTGTTTTGACCGCGCGCCGCATGCCCCTGCAGGATACGCCCACGCCGGCTGGCAATCCGGTAATGGCCGCGGCTCTGCTGCGCCTGGAAGCCTTGAGCAACCGCCGCGAGTTGCGCAAGATTGCCGAGGACACGTTGGCCAGTTTTGCCGGCATTGTGGAGCACTTCGGGCTCTACGTGGGCAGCTACGGATTGGCGCTGGAGCGGCTGCTGCGCGAACCCGTGCAGGTGGTCATTGTGGGCTCGGGGCCGGAGGCAACGCGGCTTGAGGCCCTGGCCGTGGCGCGCTACGGCATCAATAAGACCGTGATGCGCATTGCGCCTTTCCGGCTGGTTCCTGACGGGGTGCCCGAGGCTCTGCTGCATGTGCCCCCGCCCGCGGATGCGAGCGTCTGGGCTCTGGTCTGCAAAGGCCACACCTGCCTGCCGCCCATCACCGATGCGGAAACGCTGCTGCAAGCCATCGAGGCAGAGATCTGAACCTTTTCAGCGAGCGCGATCCTTCCGTCCTGCAAGGCTGATCCGAAGCATCGTCGCCGCATGCAATGCCGCCCTGTAAGGGCGGAGTGCGAATAGCCCAGGGCCAGCCGTAGGTGCAGCCCTGGGCTATTCGCCCCTCGCTGGATACGCGCCCCGCAAGGCAGCTGTACAATTTCCCCCTGTCCCCATCGAATTGTGGAAGGGCCGCACCGCAAGGGCTCATTCGCCGCCGAACAATCCGTTGCCTTCGGTCTTGGCCACGGTGGGATCGGCGAGGGCTTGCGCCTCTTTCGCGATCAGTCCCGCGGCCTTGCTTTGCTCTTCAAAACTGGTAAAGATGCGGAACGGATCGCCAGGCAGCAGATTCTGCTCCTCCAGCGCCAGCCGTACCCGCTTGCGGAACTCCCGCACCGGCCCATACTGCTTGGTGGCCAGGGTGCGGAAGACTACCGGAAAGATCAGCTCCGAGCCTTTGATGGCCTCAATCCCCAGCACCTGCGGGTCGGCCACAAACAGTTGGCGGTATTGCTCGTCGTTGCGAACCTCCAAGGCTATGCGGGTCAGCAGGCCCAGCACCTGGTCCGGATTGGCGGAAAAGTCCACGCTCACATTGACCGTGGCCACCGTGTAACCCGAGTTCAAGTTGGCCACCGACGCAATCTGCGAGTTGGGGATCACGTAGAGCGTGCCATCGGCGTCGCGCAGCGTGGTCTTGCGTAGGGTGATGGCCTCCACCACCCCGCTGAAGCCTGCTAACCGCACCGTATCGCCCACGTTGAACTGGTCCTCGACCAGGATCAGCAGGCCATTTAGCATGTCCTTGACAATGTTCTGCGCGGCCAGGCCAATGGCAATGCCGGCAATCCCGGCCGAGGCTAGCAACGGCCCCAGATCGATGTCCACGGTCTTCAGGATCATCAACACGGCGATTACCGTGATGATGGTGGTTCCGGTGGTGCGAATGATTCCGGCCAGGGTTTTGACCTGCGCCACCCGGCCGTGGCCTGCCGCGTGTTGCTCGGCGGCGCGGATCATGTGCCGTGTGACGATGCGCAACAGGTAGCTGAGCATCCAGGCGATCACGGCCACCACGATCAGCCGCGGCAGCTTCAGGCGGACAAACTCCTGCGCATCGTCCGCCCACTCGTCCAGAACCTTGCCCAGAAAACGGCCTTCAGCAAACAAACCGGTGCGCGATGCCAGCAGCAGAGGGTACATACCAATCTCCATCTCTTTAGATTAGTGCGCCGGGCAGGGAAGGGTAGGATCGGCAACCGGTTTTCCCGCTGCCGCCAGTGTGGAATTCCATATGGAAGGAGGTGCGATCCCGCGGATTGATACAATCATGCTGGGATCTTGCACGATCCCCTGGGGAGAACACGACGCATGGGACTTGCAGTTTCCGGCTGGCGCGCCAATGACGCAGCTGTTCCCACTCGCAGCCTGAGTGCTGAGAAGTTGATTGAAATCTATCGCTTCATGGTCCTTTCGCGGCGCATGGACGATCGCGAGATCATGCTCAAGCGGCAACAAAAAATTTTTTTCCAGATCTCCTGCGCCGGCCACGAGGCGCTGCAGGTGGGCGCGGGACTGGCCCTGCAGGCTGGCGTGGACTGGATCTTCCCCTACTATCGCGATCGCGCGCTGTGTTTGGCGCTGGGCGTTCCGCCGCTGGATATGATGCTGCAGGCCGTGGGCGCTGCTGCCGATCCGGCCAGCGGAGGCCGCCAGATGCCTACCCACTGGGGCAGCCGCGCGCTGAATATTGTGAGCACCTCGTCCTCCACCGCCACTCAGCTTTTGCACGCGGTGGGATGCGCGGAGGCGGGCCGCTACTTTACCCATCACCCGGAAGCCGCGCTCAAGCACGAGGGCGACTACCGCGCCTTCCGCGACGTCAAGTTCCAGGGCAACGAGGTGGTGCTGACCTGTGTGGGCGAAGGGTCCACCTCGCAAGGCGAGTTCTGGGAGGCGATGAACACTGCCTCCAACCAGAAGCTCCCGGTCATCTTCTGCGTGGAAGACAACGGCTACGCCATCAGCGTTCCGGTGGAGGTGAACACGCCGGGCGGCAGCATCTCCAAGCTGGTGGCCAACTTCCCCAACTTCCACTTTGCGGAGATGGACGGCACTGACGCGGAAGAGTGTTTTCACGCCTTTACCGCCGCCGCTGAATATTGCCGCAGCGGCCGTGGTCCGGCCTTTGTGCATGGCCACTGCATGAGAGCGTATTCGCACTCGCTTTCGGACGACGACAAGTGGTATCGCACCGCCACCGAGCGCGAGGCCGACGCCCTGCGCGATCCCATCCTGCGCATGCGTGCACGGCTGCTGGCAGAAGGCATCCTGACTGAAGTACAGATTGCGGCTCTGGAACACGACCAGGATCGCGCCGCGGCTGAAGCTGCCGAGCTGGCGCTGGTCTCGCCCCTGCCGGAGGTCTCCAGTATCCTCACGCATCGCTATTCGGAAGATCTTGATCCCACCAGCGCGGCATTCGATCATCCCGCGGCGGAGTTGAGCGAGGGCGACGATGCGACCCCGCGCACCATGGCCGACCTGATCAACGTTTGCCTGCACGACGAAATGCGGCGCGACGAGCGCATTGTGGTCTTTGGCGAAGACGTGGCCGACGCCAGCCGCGAAGAAGCTCTGAGCGAAGTCAAGGGCAAGGGCGGCGTCTTCAAGCTCACCGCCGGCCTGCAGCGCGAGTTCGGCTCAGAGCGCGTCTTCAACTCGCCGCTGGCCGAGGCCAACATTGTAGGCCGCGCCATTGGCTACGCCGCGCGCGGCATGAAGCCGGTGGTGGAGGTGCAGTTCTTTGACTACATCTGGCCTGCCGTCCACCAGCTGCGCAACGAGGCCGCAGTCATGCGCTGGCGCTCCAATGGCAGCTGGGTATCGCCCTTTGTACTGCGCGTGCCCATCGGCGGCTATCTGACCGGCGGCTCCATCTATCATTCGCAATCCGGCGAGTGCATCTTTACGCACATTCCCGGCCTGCGCGTGGTGATGCCGTCGAATGCGCTCGACGCCAACGGGCTGCTGCGCACCGCCATCCGCTCCGACGATCCGGTGCTGTTCCTCGAACACAAGCGGCTCTATCGCGAGCCCTTTGGCCGCGCGCCGTATCCCGGTCCGGAGTACATGATCCCCTTCGGCAAGGCGCGTATTGTGCGCCCCGGTTCGCAGATCACGATCATTACCTACGGAGCGGTGGTGCCGCGCGCGTTGCAGGCCGCAGAACTGGCCGCACGCGAGCACGGCATCGATGTGGAAGTCATCGATCTGCGCTCCCTCAATCCCTACGACTGGGAGGCCATCGCTACTTCGGTTACCAAGACCAGCCGCGTTCTGGTTGCCTACGAGGACATGCAGAGCTGGGGCTACGGCGCGGAGATTGCTGCCCGCATTGCCGATGAGTTGTTTGAAGAGCTGGACGCTCCGGTACGGCGCGTGGCCGCCATGGATACCTTCGTGGCCTATCAGCCGCTGCTGGAAGACGAGATCCTGCCCCAGCCCGAAAAGATTCTCAAGGCCATTGTTGAACTAACAGCCTTTTGAGATTTTCTGATCGTCGAATCCATCCCCTTCCCAAAACAAGACGGATGGACACAGCTCGTCAGGCAGCGGGATTCTGAAGTTCGAGCCTTTTGCAAAACTCGTTGTGGAAGCAAGAAGCGTCAGGGCACGACTTTCCTGGGTCCGCGGCGACAGGTCTTCGTCGTTGGGGTGGCTTGAGTCGTGCCGACACGAACCACAAAAGGTTAGCCCTTGCATCCTTCTTCTCAATAGCTTGCAGTTCCTCAGCGGCTAAAGCCGGGGGCTATTTTGACCATTTTGCGGCACGACTGAAGTTGTGCCCTGACGCTTCTCGTCTCCTGCGGGGAATTCTGCAAGAGCCTCTGTCGCGAACGATTTCTCTTCCTCGATGAATTGAGGAAGAAAAACCAGGGAGTCATTCTTACTCAGCGACCTTACTCAGCGACGATAGGATTCGACAGTTCGCCCAGGCCTTCGATCTTCACCGTGACCGTTTCGCCGGCCTTGAGCCAGCGCTGCGGGGTGCGGCCCATGCCTACGCCGGAAGGTGTTCCGGTGGAGACCACGTCGCCCGGCAAGAGCGGCGCAATGGAAGAGAGGTACTCGATCAGCCGCGGGATCTTGAAGATCAGCTCGGCCGTGGTCGAGTTCTGCAGCACCTCGCCGCCAATCGTAGTGCTGATGGCGAGCGCGTGCGGGTCGGCGATCTCGTCGGCGGTCACAATCGCTGGTCCCATTGGGCAGAAGGTGGGGAAGCTCTTGGCCATGGACCACTGCGAGGTGGAGCGCTGGATGTCGCGGGCGCTGACGTCGTTGAGGATGGTGTAGCCGAAGACATGCTGCATGGCGTCCTCAGCCTGGATGCGGTATCCGCCCTTGCCGATTACGAACGCTAGCTCTGCCTCGTAGTCCGGCTCTTGGGAGTTCTTCGGCAGCACAATGGGCGCGCCGGGAGCGTTGATCGCGGTTCCCAGCTTGAAGAAGACGACCGGGAAGTCAGGAAACTTGGCCTTGGTTTCAATCGCATGTTCGCGATAGTTCAAGCCAATGGCAAAGATGCGCGGGGGATTCGGCAAGGGCGCGTGCAACTGGTAGTCGCCTTTGCGGTAACAGCGCCGGGTGACGTACCGATTCAGTTTGGGCTGGCCATAAACGATCACGTCGAGGGCGGTGGGGCACATGGTGGGGAGCTTTTGCGGCGCGCCGGGCAGATCCGCCCACATCACTTCTTCCAGTTCGAAATCGATGCCGCAAGCCTTGGCTTCAGGCGAAGGGGATTCAAACAGACCGGCTCTGGGTGTAGGGTCGTCCTTGGTTGAAAAGGTAACAAGCTTCATGGAAAGTCCTCCAGGGCACCTGCGGTGCGGTCAATCGCTTCGCCCCAAGCTCAAATGGCGGAGCATCTGCTGCCTGCAATGCCTCTCAGGGGTTAAAACCCTGCTTCTTCTATTCTTCTGTTGCGGCCCGGCTGAAGCCGGGGCCTTTCAAAACGCTTTCGCAGGCGGCAATTCGCGGCGGATCAGGCTGCGGTCCAGCCGCCATCCACCACCATCAGCGAGCCGGTGGTGAAGGCCGCTTCGTCACTGGCTAGGTAACGGATGAGCGAGGCCACTTCCTCGGGACGGCCCAGGCGGCCTACGGGTTGGCGGGCGCGGAGTTCGGCGCGCGTCTCCTCTTTGCAATCTTTGTGGTACTTCTCCAGATAGGCCTCCACAAAGGGCGTTTGCACGGTGCCGGGGCAGACAGCGTTCACGCGCAGCTTCTTGGGGTATTCGACGGCGAGCTGGCGGGTCATGGAGACCACCGCGCCCTTGCTCATGCAGTAGGCAAAGCGCTGCTTGATGCCCACCAGGCCGGAGACCGAAGCCACGTTGACGATTGTGCCCAGCGCCTCGTGGTGATCGGTGGCAGCAAACAGCAGCGGCAGAAATCCCTTGGAGACCATGAAGACCGCGCGTACGTTCACGTTGAGCAGACGGTCGAAGTCCTCGATGGAAGTGGTCTCAATGGAGCCCACGTGGCCGATGCCGGCGTTGTTGACGAGGATGTCGAGCCGCTCGAGCTTGGCCGCGGCCGCGGCAATGGACTCGGGGCTGGTCACGTCCAGGTGAAGGGCTCGTGCGCTTCCGATCTGGTCGGCAAGCGCTTCGGCGGCGGGGATGTTGATGTCGGCAATCCAGACGAAGGCGCCCGCGCGCACCAGCTCGCGGACAGTGGCTTCGCCTATGCCGCTGGCTCCGCCGGTGACCAATGCGTGACGGCCGTCCAGACGGAAGGCTTCGGTTCTTGGGGTGGTCGATGCGGATGTTTCAGACATTAGGCGTACCCTCGCGATAGGAAAATTTCGGAAGGAGAAGTATAACGCCGCGCGGGAAACCATGTCAGCGAACGGCATCCGTCGTGGCCCATGGCGGCGTGGTTGAAGCGGGCTTGAGTCTACGCGGTGTTTGGTACGCGCGGGGGTTGAAGCTCCAATTCTCTTGAAGGATCGCGTTCATAGGTATTGAAATCGTGCCCTTTCAAAACTCGACTTTTGCCGCAGGAACTTAGTCGTATTTGAGGGTCGTATCAATAAGGAATGGCATTCCCGGGAATCTTTTCGACTTGGCTTCTGCGACCGCTATACTATCGCCATGATCCCCATAGGTTCTCATCCGGCATGGCATCCAGTGATGGAGACGCTGGCGTATGCCTCAGGGTACGCGGTCTTTCGATGGCTGCGCGCGCGGCATGGCGACGTGGTGGACGAGCCGCGGCGCTGGACGATGCTGGCCGCCGCTGCGGTGGGTGCGCTGATTGGGAGTCGCTTGCTGGGGATCGCCGAACAGTGGCCCACTGTGATGGAAGCCTGGAAGAGTGGGAGGTTTTTGGAGCTGCTCCTCGCGCCGGGAGGAAAGACGATTGTCGGGGGCCTGTTGGGCGGCTGGATGGGCGTAGTGGCGGTAAAGAAAATGACCGGATTCCAGCGTCGGGCAGGCGACCTGTTTGCCGTACCTCTCTGCGTGGGGATTGCGGTGGGGCGCGTGGGATGTCTATTAGCCGGTTTGGCGGACGATACCTACGGAAAGCCGACCACGCTGCCGTGGGCCGTGAACCTGGGCGATGGTATTGGACGGCATCCGGTGCAGGTCTACGAGATATTTTTTCTAACTATTTTGGGAGTCGTTGTGAGTAGAAGAGCGAAGCTCCCCGACGGCGCGCGGTTCAGAATCTTTCTGGGGAGTTACTTGAGCTGGAGAATGCTGATCGACTTCTGGAAGCCGCAGCCGCTGATCGGCGCAATGAATCTGATCCAGTGGAGCTGTCTGACGGGGATTCTTCTTCTGGTTTTGGATGCATTCCGATCTAACTTTCGCGGCAGATACAAAGTCCAACTCGACGGTCCGAGAGAAACTCCCAGTAGTCAGTGAAGAGGATATATGACGGAGAAGCACTTTTCTTTCGCAAAACTCGTTGTTGTTATGGTGGTTTGCTTTCTGGTGGGTGTGGGGCTGTGCGGGCTGGACTTCGCACTGGCGGCGCGCGGCCTAGGGAAGAGTACCGAGGAGTTCAGTGTTGGCCCGCTGGATGCGGTGTCACTCGTGGTCATGGTCCTCTCCGCTGCGGGCCTGGTTTTGTCGCTGGCTGTCTGGTTGCTAACCGCGATCTTTAGAAGTATTGTGCGCAAGAACGACAACGATGGGCAGCAATGAAGAGCGAGAGATCGCAGAGGGACGTACATTCGATGGTCCAGAAAAGGACATTATGAGCGAGCGGCTGGTTGATCGGATTCCATTTGCAAAGATCGTTACGGTGCTGGCCACCGTCATTGGGATTTCGCTGGGGCTGTGCGGAGCAACGTTCTTTCTTTCGAGAGGGGCAGGCAGCGGCAGTGGTGTTTTTATAGGTCTTGGAATCATGGAACTGGTTGCCATCGGAGTGTCGATAGCCGGTCTGCTGCTAACGCTTCTGGTCTTTGTGACACTTTCGATCTTGGGGGCCTTTTCAAAAGAAGTGTCACAATCGAGGATTTTTCCCGAACCAGGGGATGATACAAAGATCGACAAGAACGAATAGCGTTCCCGAAACCCGCCGAAGACGCGGAGGGAGCATCCGTATGTTTGAAAAGAAACTGTTAACGCTGGCTGCCATGGTGGGGATTCTGGCTTGCGGTGCTTGCTTTTTGCCGCCGTTGTCACAGAACGAGCCGCTGCCTCCGCCGATTCCCAATGGGCTTGATGGGGTTCAGAGCATCCGGGTCGAGGTGGCGAATGCCTCTCCATCGCATCATCTGGATTCAGCCGATCTGGCGCTGAAGATTGCAGAGACGATCAACCAGCAGTCGTGGAAGACCAGAGTCAACGCTCACGTCAGGAAGGAAGCAGGCGACGGGGACGCGGTTCTGGCCGTCACCGTTTTGAGTGAGACTGTAGGGTCTGCGAAGCCCGGACGCGTGACATTCCTCCTCAAGGATTCAGCTACGCTGACGCGGCTGGATGGCACGCTGGTGTGGCGGGAGACGGAGGTTGGAAATTGGATTACGCGCAATTTTGCGGATGAGAACGCAGCAGATGTCTGGAAGGCGCCGGACCTGGTCGATTGGGTGAGCAAAGCACTGAGCGACAGGCTGGTCTTCCGTATGCTTTACGGGCGTTGATCGAACCGAAGATTTCAAAGGCATCATGAGCTGGTCGATTGAAAGAGATTGAATGCAGGACGACGCGAGAGGATTCGAATGACTGAGAAACTTCGGCCTTACCTGTTCTACGACGTGGCGATCTCGATCTGCTCCACCTGTTACCGGCGGGTGGATGCGAAGATTGTCTTTGAAGACGGCAAGGTCTGGATGCTGAAGCGGTGTCCGGAGCACGGGCGCGAGCGGGTGCTGGTGGCCGACGATGTGGAGTACTATCGGCGGGCGCGCGAAGTGTTTATCAAGACGCCGGAGCAGCCGATGGTCTATAACACGCCGGTGAAATATGGATGTCCCTACGACTGCGGACTTTGTGCGGACCATGAGCAGCATAGCTGCCTGGCCCTGGTGGAGATCTGCGATGCGTGCAACCTGACTTGCCCCATTTGCTACGCGGGCAGTGGGCAGCACCGCGGCGAATACCGCACCCTTGACCAGATCGCCGCCATGCTGGATTGCGTGGTGGGCAATGAGAAGCATCCGGACGTGGTGCAGATCTCAGGCGGAGAGCCGACCTTGCATCCGGAGTTTTTTCGCGTTCTGGAGATGTGCAAGGAGCGGCCCATCCGGCACCTGATGGTGAATACCAACGGAATCCGAATTGCGCAGGACGAGGAGTTTGCCAAAAGATTTTCTGATTTCATGCCGGAGTTTGAGTTATATCTCCAATTTGACTCGCTTGAGCGTGAGACGGTGATGCGGTTGCGCGGCGCGGATCTGCGCGGGATTCGCGAGCGGGCGTTGGAGCGGCTGAACAGACTGGAGATTTCAACCACGCTGGTGGTGACTGTGGAGCGCGGCGTGAACGACAGTGAGTTAGGCGCGATTGTGGAGTTTGCGCTGACCCAACCAGCGGTGCGAGGAGTTACCTTTCAGCCGGTGCAGCAGGCAGGGCGCGTAACCGGCTTTGAGAGCGCGCGGCACCGGTTGACGCTGACCGAGGTGCGGCGGCGCATTCTGGAGCAGACCGACGTGTTCAAGCCGGAGGATCTGATTCCAGTGCCCTGCCATCCCGATGCGCTGGCCATGGCCTACGCCGTCAAGATGGGCGGCAAGACGATTCCGCTCACTGGGATGATACCGCCAGAGACGCTGATCAACGGAGCAAAGAACACCATTGCCTATGAGCGCGAGGTGGGCTTGCGTGAGCATCTCTTCAAGCTCTTTGCCACCAACCATTCGCCGATGGCGCAGGCTTCCACATTGCGTGAGTTAATCTGCTGTTTGCCCCGCGAGATGCTCTGCTGCCTGCCCAAGGTGTCGCTGCCCAGGGACCTGGGGTACAAAAATATTTTTCGGGTACTGATTGTGCAGTTCAGCGATGCCGAGGCCTTCGATCTGCGCAGCGTGAAGAAGAGCTGCATTCATATTGCGCATCCGAACGGAAAGAGGCTGATTCCCTTTGACACATTCAATATGTTTTATCGGGGAGATTTGGAGGCGACGCGGCTGGCTGGCCTGCGCGGCGCGGAAGGTGGCCAGGAAAGTGAAGAGAAGGACAAGCTGTCATGCATGAGTTAATCCAACGTCTTGCGCATCAGTCCATCCATCCATTCCTGTTCATCGTCGGGATGAGCGTCATTTATGGGACGGGCTTGATGCTGTTGCTTGCGGCCGCGCTCAAGTTTCTGGAGCACGCTGCAACGTCCCAAAAGATTGCCCGAAAAGTTATGCACCCATTTTCGACCCGGGAGATGATCGTCTGCATCGCGGCGCTGTTTCCTTTCTGGCTTCGTAGCATTGGGCAAATCGAAATGGATGCGGCGCTTCAATTCGTCTATTTTGGAATTGGCTTTGTTTTGATGTTTTGCGCGGTAATCTGGCATATATGGGCAAAATTCAACATTCGCGATCTGTGGTCCGATGGAATCGAAATCAAGCAGGAACACAAGTTGATCTCGACCGGGGCCTATGCGCTGTCGAGGCACCCGATGTATGCCTCCTTGCTGCTGTGGTGCTGGAGCGCAAGCTTCATGATGTTCAACTGGATCACGTTGACAATCTCCACTCTGGCGATTTTGCCGCTCATGATGGCACGGGCGCGCGCGGAAGAAAGAGAACTCAGCAAGGTGCTGCCGGGTTATGTCCTCTATCAAGAAAATGTGCGCATGTTAGCGCCAACCATCAGGGGCTTTTGCGCCGTTGCCGTCAAGCTTTTGGCCTTGTGCTTTCTGGGTTATTCAATTTGGCAGGGACTGACTCTGCCCAGCGTGATTCTGCTTTTTAGCCTTCATCTGTACCTGGGATACAGTCTGACGCCAGAAAAGGTGGCTTTCTCCTATCGCTCCAAATCCGGGATGATGATCGTAATATGGGGTCTGAGCCAGATATGGCATCCTGTTTACTATCTGCTCTACGTGGTTTTGGCGATGTTTGTTTATGGGCTTAAATTCAACTGCCCGTGCATGATTGTTTATAACAAGTACCAACGTTGCCCATGTTTCGACCTGGCGGCAAAGTGCGTGATGAAGAACCGCTCGGCAAGATGAAGCAGGTTGAAGAGAGGCTATATTGCGTAGATTTTCTGAAAGTTCCAAGCCGTCCCGCCCCAGAGTATGGGAGGGCTTCCTGCGTCCTCCCTATCGCGTGTGGCCATTCTCGTTGGTGATTTGCACTCTTGTCGTGGCCGTGGCCTTCGTATACGTAGATCTATCGATAGCCCGTCGGGTTTCTGGATTGTTCGCGTCAACTCACGGCTTGGCCACGGGATTGGGCAGTATGGTTCTTCTCGGTCTGGAAGCAGCCGTTGTACTGACGCTGGTGATCCTCCGGTTAGTGCATGGGCATCTGTCGCCTTTTCGTGAGGCGACCGCGTTGGCTTGTCTAACTTCGATCTGTGCCTATGCCATCAGCGACAACGCGCTGAAGCCTCTGTTCGGCGTGCCCATCCCGACGGCTGTCTTTCAAGGCGCACAACATGCGTTCCACCTGATGAACGGCTCATCCAATGGCAGCTTTCCTTCCGGCCACATGGTTCTCGCCAGCGCCTTTTCCGGTGTCTTCATGCGAATCTACAGAGCCAGTATCCTGCCGCTTTCCATCTTGTTGGTGATCGCGGGAGCAATGCTCATCTTGGGAGACTGGCATTTCGTCAGTGACGTTATTGCGGGGACTTTTGTAGGCATCTCCGCTGGACTTCTGGCGGGCGAACTATGGCTTGTTCACTCCAGGCAGAACTCCGGCGCGAGATAAACAACGGTAAGTGAGTCCCAATGCGTGCGGCGCTTTTTTTCTCCGGTGCCTTGGCGGCTTGCGAGGATCGGAGCCGGGCCGATCAACTGGGAATTCCAGACTTTCGTCGACCTCAACTGCTGGAACCGCCGGATGCGGAGTCCGCTTGAGGGGCAGGGGAGAGCGGCCTGCCCTTTTCCCTATCCCGATCCAAGAAGACTGGGGGCGAAAGCGGCTGAAAATGATTTCGTCCGATTGGAGAATCTTCGGTAGAATTGCCGCGAGGTCTTCCCATCTTCGATTTTTCCTTCGCGTGGATTCCATCCTGAAGAGGAGGCATTATGTGGAGCTATCAGCAGTCAACCGGCTCTCTGTCCAACGCTGCAGGGCAGCTTGTTGCCACCGGCTACAGCGGATCGCCTGAAGGAAAAAACGACCCATCCCAACAGAACATTCCCTGTGTTGGCCCCATCCCACAGGGCTTGTCCACCATCGGCACACCGATCAACTCACCGGGACATGGGCCTTTTGCCATGCCACTGACGCCTGACGCCACCAACCAGATGTTTGGCCGCAGCGGCTTCCTGATGCACGGCGACTCGATTGAGCATCCAGGCTGCGCCAGCGAGGGCTGCATCATCATGCCGCGGCCGGTGCGCCAAGATCTTTGGAATTCCGGCGATCACCGCCTTCACGTGGTGGAGTAGTTTCGGGGCGCACGGCTAGCAGCGGTTCTCCAATAGATGTAGCCCTTGCAAAGATTGTGCAAGGTGGTTTTTTAAGGAAAAGGCCACTTAGCGGTTGTGCTTTCGGGGTATAGCAATTGGAGAACCGCTTTAGCAGCATTTTCCGGAATAGTGTAGACCTGAAGTTCATGGGTATCCCACCCATTTCCTCATAGAACGCGGAAATGGATGGGGCACGGAAGTCTATAGCAAAAAGAAAAAATGCTCTAGGGAATCTGCCGGGGCTTGGGTGGTGAGCGCAAGTCTGGCTGCAGTCTCGCGTTTTTGCACCAATCTTTGCGCCAACAACCAGGGCCTCCTGTGAAGGAGGCCCTGGTTGTTGCTGGTTGAAGTGTAAGCAGCGTGGTTGTTCAGAAGCGGACAATGAGACCCGAGCCAAGGCGCAGGTCGTGCTCCACATTGCTGGTGCTGCTGGGCAATGAGGTGCGCAGAAAATCTGCCTCAATGGCGCGGAAGCCAATGCGCCGGTTGATGGGGATGTTGATGCCTCCACCCGCGTTGACAGCCAGTCCACTGGCGCTTGCCGAGGTACCACCCAGTTCAGGAAAGACGCTGTTGCTGCCGTAGACTCTGCCCCCCAGGGCCTGCACAAAGAGCGCAGCCTTCTGCTTGGGAAGTGCAAAGGTATAGCGGGGGCCGAAGGTGGCAGTCACCAGATTCAGTCCTACACCGCTGTTGGCCATGTTGCTGGTGCGCAACAGGGCCAGATCGCCCACCACTCCCAGTCCCTTCAGGAATTGGTAGTGGATCTGTACGGACCCACCCTCCATCCAGAATGTCTGGTTGGGCACGGTCCGTCCCATGGCGGCGTTGAAGGTGAAGGTCGCATCCAGCGCGCCGATCTTGTGATCGGCACGCTGCGCGTTCTGGGCCATGACGGCAATGGAGCTGAGCAGACAAGCACCCGCAAGGAGCACCGTTCTGAATATCGAAATACGCATTTCCAGTCCTCCTTGTTACTCAACCGTCAGATTGAGGTTGGTGGGCAGGGTCAGGTTGCCGGCCGTCGTCGTTACGGTGATGGTGTAGGTCTTGGTGGGTTGTGTGAAGTAGCCAGCGCCGCCGCAGCCTGTGAAGCCGGCTGCAACCGCTGCTCCTGCGGTTAGCATCAGCAGTACCGTTAGCAGGCGCGCAAAGCGCTTGCTTGACTTGCGCATGCGGCCTGCAAAGGGCAACAGCAGCAGGGCAAAGGCTACTGGAGCCGCGTGCGCCAGCCACGGATGTTCGACGGGCTTGTTGTTGGCGATTGTCTGCGGCACCGTGATGTCAATCTGTGTGGGGCCACTCAGAGCTGTGTTGGTGGGCAGAATCCAGGATGTCCCATTGGTCTGCGCCGCCCATATGGTGGGGGTTACGGTTGCGGTTGCGCCGGTCGGCAGTCCACTCACGCTCAATGTGACTTGGATCGGGAAGCTGTTGCCGGAGTTGGGCAGGATGGGCAGCATGAATGACGCCCTGCCGCCCGGTTGAATCGTCTGCAAATTGCCGCTGCCGGAGCCGGTCAAGTCGCCGCCGGAGCCAATCGTGCCGATGGAGATGGTGATGACCGAAACCGGCAACTGCGTGCTATTGACGGCCTGGAAGTTGGAGTCGCCTAGGTAGGCCACGGTGATGGTGTGGCTGCCCAGAGCGAGTGACGAGGTTGTGTAGGTTGCTTGACCCGCGGTCAAAGGTACCGTTGCCAGCACCGTGGTCCCATCCAGGAAGTTGACTGACCCGGTAGGCGTGCTGATGGTCGATTTGACGTTGGCCGTGAAGGTGATCGGGTTCTGCAACACCACGGTGGCTACCGGGGTTGTCACCGTAGCAACGGGTTGAATCAGGCCTACCGCCAACGAAGCACTCGTTGTGCCACCGGAGACGTAGTCGGTTAGATCACTGGGTGTGAAGGTGGCAATCAGGTTCCAGTTGCCCGCTGTGAGTACGGTGTTGCTGGTGACGGTTACGGCTGTGCCGCCAGTTGTTGGAACCGCGGTGTAGGTGAACCCGCCTGCAACCGTCGCGCTGTTGAAGGTATGCGTCGGGTTAAGGCTGCTGGCCAGTGTTGTTCCGTAAGGGATGGCCGCGGGTGTTGCCCATGCCAGCGCCGGAGTGGCCTTGTTGACGGTCAGCGTCACGCTGGTGGTGCCAGCCGCAACGTAGTCGGTTGAATCACTGGGCGTGAAGGTGGCAATCAAGTTCCAACTGCCGGCCGTGAGCACCGTGCTGCTGGTGACTGTCACCGCTGTGCCGCCAGTTGTTGGAACCGCCGTGTAAGTGAAGCCCCCTGCAACCGTGGCGCTATTGAAGGTGGCCGTCGGGTTCAGTACTGCCGTCAGGTTGGTATTGTAGGTGATGGCCGCGGGTGTTGCCCATGCCAGCGCCGGAGTGGCCTGGTTGACGGTCAGTGTTGCGCTGGTGGTGCCAGCCGAGACGTAATCGGCTGGATCACTGGGAGTGAAGGTGGCAACCAGATTCCAGCTACCGGCGGTGAGCACCGTGCTGCCGGTGACCGCTACGGCGGTGCCGCCCGTTGTCGGAACCGCGGTGTAAGTGAAGCCGCCTGCAACCGTCGCGCTGTTGAAGGTGGCCGTCGGATTCAGTACGGCCGTCAGATTGGTGTTGTAGGTGATGGCCGGGGGTGCTGCCCATGCCAGTGCCGGAGTGGCCTGGTTGACGGTCAGCGTGAAGGAGGACGATGCGTTGGTGTAGTCGGTGTTGTCGGTGGGCGCAAAGCTGGCCGCAATGCTGTACGAGCCCGCCGTGAGCACGGTGCTGTTGGTTACCGTGACGGCTGTGCCGCCTGCCGTGGGTGTTGCCGTGAAGGTGAAGCCGCCCGGCACGGAAGCGGTGGCATTGAGCAGGCCATTGAGCGTGGTGCCGTAGGTGATGGTGGTTGGGGACGGCGTCCATGTGATGGTGGGCGTCGCCTGCACCACGGTGATCTGGTACTTACCAAACGTCTGGTAGCTGGCAGGAATGGTGTAGTTGCTATCGCCCAGGTAGGTTGCCGTGAAGGTGTGCGCACCCAGGGTTAGATCCGAAGCCGGGATGGTGACCACCAGGGTGTCGTTGGCGCCGGACAAGGTGCTGGTGAAGGTGTTTGCGGTTGTGGTGTCGGTTACGGTGACGGTTCCGGTGGGGAACGCCGCGCCACCCACGGCCGGGGTCAGAATCACATCGATGTTGGCGTTGGTTGCGTAGGGCACCGTCTGCGCCACGTTGTTGGGACCGGTAAGTTCGGGAGCCAGGAAGGTGAACACGCAGGCCGGTGGGTTCAGCGCGGTGAGGGACACGTTGTTGGTGAGCGTGTCGGCATTGGCGGGCGTTGCCACCAGCGTGTTGTAGGCGGTGAGGAAGTTGCTGGATACATTGCCCGGACCGATGGTCAGGTTGGAGTATTGGCCGGTGCCGCCGCTGTAGTTGCCATTGCCCCACACCGAGCTGCTCTCCACAGGAGCCGTGGAGTTGACCAGGCTGGAGAGCGCGGCGGGGTAGGTGACGTTGTCCATGGTGATGGTCAACGGATTGGTGATGGGGCTGCCGTTGTTGGTGTTGTACTCGCCCGTCAACTCCACCGTCCCGCTGCTGGAGGCATCGTTCAGGAAGACCAGATTCTGCATCAGAATGCCGGTGAAGTTGGGGATGGACGTGGTGGAGTCGCCAGCGCTGTAGTAAGGCGTGAACTGCACATCCGCCTTGTGATCCAGGAAGCAGGAGTTCGAGTACTGGATTCCGGTGACCAGATTGCCGCGATCGTTGGCCGTCTTGATGCGGACGGCGGTGGAGTTGGTGTCGGATACGCCGCTCGCGCTGAACAAGCCGTTGGCGTCCACCGTGCTGCCGTGGCCGGCAAAGGCGTTGCCCACGGCCATGTTGTTGTCGTAGAGAATGTTGCTGATGCCTCCGCCGGTATAGCTGCCGATGGACTCACCGTGGCCGGCAAAGAAGTGGTTGTTGATGACGGAGATATTCGCCGCCGGAGCTGAGGGAGCGCCAACTGCCACATTATCGTCGCCGTCGGAGATCCAGTTGTAAGCAATCGTAGCGTTGGTGGTGCCGCCCGGATCGATGCCGTCCGTATTGCGCGCCGCCGTCGGGGTCACAATCTTGATGCCCCAAGCGGTGAAGCCATTCACCGTGCTGACGGCCACGTGGAACATGGGCGAGTTGAGGATGGTGATCTTGTAGAGCGTGACGTTGCTCGATCCGCTCTCGGCCTGGATGAAACGCGGATTCTGCTGGCCGCCTTCGCCGTTGGCCTGGGTAGCGAGGTTCCACCAGGTGTTGGAGGAAGGCATGGCAAATCCGCTGGTCGTGAAGGCGTTGATCAGAGCGTCGCCACCGCGGCCGTTCAGCTTGCCGTAGCCCATGATGCCGACGTTGGTCGATCCTCTTGGAATATCGATCAGAGCCCAGCAACTGCCGGTTGCGGAGTTGTTGTTGATGGTGCCGCAGGTGTGTATGCCGGCAACCTTGTCGTAGTCCTGCACGTTGCGGGAGAAGTAGAGAGTGACGTTGGGATCCACCAGCAGGGTCACGTTCGAGGGCATCGAAAGTGGGCCGCTGAGGAAGGCGTTGTAGGTGGCGCTGCTGTCCATGGAAAGTTCGACAGACAGTTGCGTGCTCTGTGTGGTTGCGGTGGCCGAGCAGCTGTTCAAGGCTGCCTGGATGCGCGCGCCATCGATGTTGGTGGTGGTGGCATCGACGCTCGGGTCCAGATCGATCGTTGCCGGGTCGGTGGTGAGGGCCGCGGTCAACTGTGAGCAGACGGTCGGGAACGAGGGTTCCGTGACCGTGCGGGTGTCGCCGGTGGCCACTGGAGCCACCGCGTAGAGGCTCACCGAGGTGGAAACGCTGTGCCCGTAGGCGGTGTTGCCCGGATAGGTGGCGTACATGGTGTGCGCGCCAGCCGTGAGGGCGGCGATGGACCACGAACAGTTGCCGTTGGTGAGTGTGCAGGTGGTGGCCAGCATGCCATCCAGATAAAGGGTTACGGCGCCGGTTGCGGTGGCGGGCGCAACCGTGATGCTGCCAGAGATGGGCGTTCCGATGGTGGAACTGGTGTTGGCCACGTTCAGGGTTGTGTTAGTGGCCAGCTGGCCGGGGTTCAGCACGTAGATGCTGTAGGTGCTCGACGTTGAACCGGCGAAGTTGCTCCCATCGCCGCTATACATCATGGTGATGTAGTGGGTGCCCGAGGCCAGCGTGTTGGTGGTCAGGTAGGCCTCGCCAGAAGCGTCCAGCGGACCGCTGCTCAGCAGCGTGCAATTGCCGGCGACGGAGGTGCACACCTGATTGCTGTTCAGGCTGTCGTAGAAGGCGAAGTTGCCGGTGGGAATTACGCCCGCTCCGGGAGTCTGCGGACGGCCCAGGATGGTTACGCTGCCGCCGTAGGCAATGGCGCCGACGCTGGCCACAGGCACAAAGTTGTTCACCTGCGCTGCCAAGGCCGCAACCGGGTTCCAGTTGGCGGATTGGCCAGAAGCGAGCTTGGTGGCCGGTACGGTGGTGGACAGGAAGTTGACCGGATACCAGGGCGCGGCGGTGGCTGCATTCAACGCCAGCGCGTAGCTCTCGCGGCTGCCGAGGGCGGCTCCGCTGCCGGCGTTAAGGCCCGTGGGCAGCAGCGAGGCCGTGGTGGCGTTGCCGACATTGGTTGCGTACAGAACCGAAGGTGTGGCGTTGAAGAGAGCAGCCGGATATCCATTGGTGCCAACCGCCGGATCGGTATAGGCCATGGTGTTGAACTCGCCATACGTCGACGTGTTCAGGTACTGCGAAACACCGTCCCAGCCAATCCATCCCGCCGCATTGACCTGGTCCACGTTGGTGTTCAGCATGATCCATGTGGAGTACGACGAAGGATAGCTGCTGGTGCTGATGTCCCACGGGCGGCCGTAGTAGAGCTTGGTCATGCCGGTCGATTGCGACATCAGGGTGCAGCCGTTGCACACAAAGCCGCTCAAATAGTCGGTGCTGGTGGCAAGGGTGCTGTTGGGCACGCCGTTGGTGGTGCCCGTCGGATAGCGCTTGTTCTGCGCGGTGATGGTCTCTTGGCCCGCACTTGCTGTCAGTCCGTGCCAGGTGGTGAAGAAGTTGGTGTGATCAAACACCAGAGCCGCATCGCCGAAGGTGTAGTCCACGTTGCCCGTAATCAGGCCCTTCCACATGTACTCGCGGGCCACCGTGCAGTAGGTGCCGCAGCCTATCGAGGATGCATACAGCGTGTCCTGCTGGCTGAGCAGGTTCACATTGTTCAGCACCGCGCCATCGGAGTTGAGGAAGAGCGCCAGAGCCTGCGAGCCGCACTGCTGGTTGTTGTTGTAAAGGTACTGCAACGTCTGCGTGGGGCCGCCCAAAGTACAGGTGCTGCTCCCGTTGCTTCCAGCAAAGACGGTCGAGGTGGTTGTCGGATCGGTGTTGTAGGTGTTCTGGAGGGTCAGGTATTCGGCGTAGAAGTTGTTCGGCGTGGTCCCGGAGGTTGCCGCCGTCAGGCCCATATAGCCGTTCTTGCTCACGTCGAGGGTAGCCGCGCCTTCATCGCCGCCCTTGCCCGCCGGTCCAAAGCTGAAGCCCGCTGGCACGGTGCTGCTGGTGAACTGCCCAGTTGGCCAGGCGCCGTTCTCGCCGCTCAGGATCACCTGGGTTGAATCGCCGCCCAATCCGCGCAGCTGCACGTTGGGATAGCTGATGGCGTTCTGGCCGGTGTAGGTTCCGGGGGCAATGTAGATAGCGCCACCCGTGACCGGCAGCGCTTGCAGGGCCGCGGTTAGGTTGGTGTAGTTTGCGCCGCTGGGCGCCACCACCATGGTGGTGGCACCCACCGCAGCGGTGGTTGTGGCCTGCACAACGGAGTAGTTGATGCTCGAATTCGACAAAGAGTAATCCGTTGTGTCGGTGGGGCAGAAGGTGGCGTAGATGGTGTACGGTCCGCCAACCGCCAGGTAGGTGGATGCATCCACCGGTGTCGAGGTGGTGGTTGTGGTTGCCGTGCAAGAGGGGGCTGCGCCAAGCGCATAGGCAAAGTAGCCTGCCACCGCCGGAGTAACGGTTGCGTTGAGCACCCCGTTTCCGATGGCCGCGCTCACCTGCTGCGTGGTGGTTGCAGGCGTCCAGCTAATTGCCGTGCCAGCCGGAGCAATCGTGAAGCTCCCTGACGAGGCCGACGAAGCCAGGAACGACGCTTGTTGCGGGAAGCTGACCGTGAAGCTGTGGGAGCCCGCTGTCAGTCCTGCCAGATTCAACGTCAGCGAGGCAACAAGTCCATTGTTGCTGGTGAAGTTGTAGCTTGTGTTCGCGCCGCCGTCCACACTGACCAGCACGTAGTTTGCGGTGGTGGGGCCGACGGTGTTGTTGGTAACCGAGTTGTCGGTGGAGGAGCTGTTGGCCGTGACCGTGAGCGGGAAGCTCAGCTCGGTACCCGATGCCACAAAGACCGGCAAGGTCGTCGAGGCGGTGCCGATGGCGGTGAGGGTGGTATAGCCCTTCTGGTCGGCCACTCCGGACAAGGCCAGCGAGCCTACGCTGGCGGTTGAGGGGGTCGCCGGTGTAAAGGCGATGGTGTCAACATCCGCGGTGGAGCCGATGGCCGGGAACTGCGCAACTAGCGAGCAGGACTGGCCCGCACTCATCGCGTTCAGCAGGTTGTTGGTGAACGCGCAAGCGTAGCTGCCGCCCGTCAGGTTGAAGGCGCCGGCATTCACGCCGTTGGCGCTGCTCTGTGCCGCCGCACTCTGACTGCCAACGTTGGACAGTTCGGCGTTGAGCACCAGCGAGTAGTTCGATTGGAAGTTCTCTGCCAACGAGTTGCGTTGCACCTGGGTGAGGTAGTTTACGCCGCTGTCGGCGTTATAGACGTTGCCCACGCCGTCCACGGCGATGCCCGTCGGCGTGGACCCTCCCGCGTAAACCACTACTCCGGTGGTGTGGGGCCACTCTGCGGATACATGGTGACGCCGCTGGAGTTCTGCACGTACAGGTTGCCGGCTGCGTCCGTGGCCAGGCCCGTGGTGCTGGTGCTGGTCAGCGGCGTGCTGCCGTTGTAGTCCCACAGGTGGAAGGTTGTGTCGATGCCCGGCGTCAGTTCGTAGATCTTGGCATTGGCCGCGTCCGATACGTAAATGTTGCCGGAGGGATCCACGGCCAGCGCGTTCACCACGCCAGCCGTCATCGGGCCGTAGGTGCCGTTGTTGTTGCCATAAGCCACCGATTGGCAGAGCGTGGGCGTTGCCGCCGTTGCCGGTGCGTTGCAGACCGCCGATCCATAGGTGTTGAAGGCCGCGGTCGAGATCCGGTAGAAGTAGTCGGTTCCGGACTGGTTATCGGCCACAAACAGGTTACCTGCGCTATCCACTGCCAGGGCCACCGGGTTGGCCGTCCACGGGGTCATGGGCACGTAGCTCAGTGTCGTGGGGGTGTAGGTGTTGGTGCTGCCCGATGCGGAAACGGCCAGCTCCTGAATGCTGGAGCTGCCGTTCAGGTAGTAGATGTTGCCGGTTCGGTCCACAGCCAATGAGCTGGGCATGGCCGTCAATCCGGAGGCGAGGGGAACCATGCTCGAGGGCGAACCGGCCAGCGACTCCACGATGCTGAAGGTTCCCGAGGTGCTGATGGAAGCGTAGACGTTGCCCGCGCCATCCACTGCCACCGAGTAAGGCGTGGATCCGCTGAACAGCGATGCGGTGGTCAGCAGGTTGCTGCCGCCGGAGTTCGCGCCATCGATGGCTAGTACCGAACCTGCGACCGTGCCGCCCATGTTAAGGGTGGCCACCTCGCCGCCGGATGCCGTGATCGTCATCGATGCGGATTGCGGCCCGGCGGCGGTTGGCGTATAGGCCGTCGGCACCTGGCAATCCATCGAATTGTCCACCGAGCTATACCAGTTGCAAGTCATGGAGCCGTGGGTAAAGTTGGGGTTTGCGCTCTCGGTGATGCTGGCTGATGCCGCCGTGGCGTTGGGGAAGTGCACCATGAAGGTTTGCGCCTGCGGGGTTCCTAGCGCTTGCAGCGGGAAGGCATTGGCTACCTTGGATCGGGCCGCCAATGAGGTACTGGAATCGCTGCCGATGCCTTGGGCCAGCACCTTGCGCACCAGCATGCCGCTGCCATAAGAGGCAGAATCGTACAGGTAAAGATTGCCCTGTCCGTCGACGGCTACGCTCAGCGCATTGGTGTTGCCAAAGTTGGCGTAGCTGGTGGTGCCGGTGACCGGGCAGCCATCGCCGTAAATGCTCTTGGAAACCGCGCCGGAGCTGCCGGTGCAGTAGGCTCCAGCCGTTGCTGGCGAGGCGCCGGCCTTCAACAGGATGCGAATGGAGCCGGTGGCCATGTCGTAGAACAGCACTTGGGTGCCATTGCCGATGTAGATGTTTCCCTGCGGGCTGATGGCCACCTTGTTGATCGTGGTGCTGGCAATGGTGGTTGCATTGCCCAGAGTGGGTGTTGCGGCCAAGGTAGCGGCGGTGAAGCCGGTCTGCCCCAGTCCTGCGCCGCCAGCCAGTGCGTAAACGTAGCCGGGCGTCGGCGTTACGCCGGGATTGTTCTTGACGATGGCGTTGTACATGGCCACGCCAGCCGAAGCTACCGAACCAGTAGAGCCAGCCGAGGCCGCCGCGCCGGAACTAGCCCAGCCCTGCACGTAGAAGATGCGCAGCAAGCCGGCGGCGCCGGGATCGGTAAAGATCAGGTTGCCCGCCGCATCGGTTACTGCCGTATCGGTGTAGCCGGAACTGGGGGTGATGGCGGTATCGAAGAAGGGGCAGCCGTCGGCATGGGTGTCGAGTGCCTTGGAGGTGATCGTACTGTTCGCAAAGGTCACCGAGTCGCCGGTGATCGTCTTGAGACAGGAAGAGCCCACGATTACAGCCGCGGTCGAGTTATAGGTACTGCTGTAGTAGCCCGAAACGTTCGCCACGGTGTAGACGTATCCCGGCTTGAGGGTGCTGGAACTGATGGTCCCCGTCCAGGTCCAGTTGGTGTTGATCGCGAGCGCCGCGTACAACGGATTCACGCCGCTGAAGTAGCTCGATTGGTAGGGTCCCAGAATGACGCGGGTGCGCGAAGTGTTGGTGTCGGCGTAGTAGACGTTGCCGTAGATATCGCCCCAAGCCGCGCGCGGAGCACCCACTTCGCCGTTGCTCGTGGTACAACTGCCGGCGACCTTGAAGGCGCTGGCTGTGCCGCTCAGCGTGGCCGGATAGGATGCCGTGTTGGTCAAGGTGCTGTTGTAGGTGGAGAAGCCGGGTGTGCCATCCAGCCCTTCAGTTACACCGCTAGCGGACGATCCGCTGGTAGGAGCGGTGCCGGTGCTGCCCGATCCGGCCAAGCAGCCGCCGACGATACCCATGTAGCCAATCTGCACCTGGATGGGATTGGCCGCCGTCGGCGCGGGAGTGCCCGCCGCGCAAAGCGGGCTGGCATTGCGGCAGACGATGTGAATGACGTTCTGGCTGTATTCGGGAATGAGAACGTTGCCGTACGCATCCAAGCCGATACCACGCGGACCGCCCAGCACCGTTTGGGTGGCGGCCAGGCAGCCGTCGCCAGCTGAACTCAGCTTGCCCGACGAACTCCCACAGACCGTGCCCAGACCGGCCACCACCGTCATGGTGCCGGTGGTCTGGTCGATCATGTGGACGGCCTTGGTTACGTCGTCGGCAACGAAAACGTTGCCGTATTGATCCACAGCAACGCCGCCGCGGCCCGCTGCGCCCAGCGTAGCCGCTATGGCCGGACAGTTGTCGCCCGAGGCGGTAACCGCTTTCACGGTTGTCGATCCTGGACAGAGCGTGGTTCCAGCCGTGTAGCTGGTCGGCACCAGTCCACCCGCAAGGGTAGTCATAGTCGAGGGCAGCGCGATGGGAACCTGCGCCTTGGAGATGCAGGGAATGAGCGTCAAGGCGGCTAGCAGTAATGCGCTCAGGGGCCTCACAAAATACTTCGTGATCATCGTTTACTCCGGCAGTGAAGAGCGTCGAGGGGATGACGCATTATGTGGTCCGACCACTTTACCGGAACGATTATGAGAAGTCGCGATTTGGACTGTCAAGCAAAATGCGGAACAATCGACTCAGCGCGGTGGAAATATGAGGAAAAATGCACGAGTTACGAGGGTAAACTGTTTCACCCCGGACCGAAAGCAGCTTGGAATTCACCTTGGATTCGCTGTGGAAACTGACGAATGGACTGACCAGTGCCAACATGGGCAAAGAATCGACAAGCCTTCCTGCGCGCGCGACGATTGAACCAGCAATCCCATCCTGGCGTCCATTCTTAAGTGCGCCCTTGGCGGGCATGGGGAAAAGGAGATGCCACGATGTCATCGCTGGATCTGTGGCAGGAGCAGGTTTGATGGCGCAACGGCTGGGATGCCGATACATCATCCACAGCGTCGGCGAGCAAACGCTGTCTGGGTGCCCTGAGGTCTCGGAAAGCACAAATCCAGGTGATCGGAGAACTAGGGTTGCAGCAGGATCTTGCCCGTGGTGCGGCGCGATTCCAGATCAATCTGCGCCTGCGCCGCTTCGCCGAGTGCGTAGGTGTGCTCCATGCGCAGCTTCAGATCGCCTGAAGCCACCCAGTTCAGCACTTCGCCGGCGCGGTGCTCCAGCTCCTGCCGCGTGGCAATGTAGTGCCACAGCGTGGGCCGCGTCACGTAGAGCGAGCCCTTGCTGTTGAGTTGGATCAAGTCAAAGGGCGGCACCGGGCCGCTGGATGCGCCAAACAACGCCATCAGGCCACGGGGGCGCAGGCAATTCAGGCTCTTGGCAAAGGTCGTCTTGCCCACCGAGTCGTACACCACATCCACACCGCGCCCGTCCGTGAGCCGTTTCACCTCGGCTTCAAAGTCCTGCTCGGAGTAAAGAATGACCGCCGACGCGCCCGCCTCGCGGGAGAGTTCTGCTTTTTCGGCTGTGGAGACGGTGGTCAGAACCCGCGCGCCGATCCGCGCCGCCATCTGGGTCAGCAGCAATCCCACGCCGCCCGCGCCGGCGTGCACCAGCGCCGTATCGCCCTTCTTCAACGGAAAGGTGGAAAAGGCCAGGTAGTGTGCCGTCATGCCCTGCAGCATGGCGGCCGCGGCCTGCTCGGGCGACAAGCCAACAGGAACCTTCACCAGTTGCGCCGCCGGCACCAGCGCGTACTCCGCATAGCTGCCCAGAACCGCCGTGGACACCACCAACTGGCCGGAGCGGAAGCCCGTAACGCCCGGCCCAAGCTCTTCCACTGTGCCGCAAGCCTCGCTGCCCGGTATATACGGCATGGCGGCCTTGTACACGCCCTTGCGGAAATAGATCTCAATAAAGTTGACTCCTACGGCTTCAACGCGGATCAACACCTGCCCGGGACCCGGCCTGGGAATGGGCAGCTCGACAGATTGGAGAACCTCTGGCCCTCCGGTGGCGTGCATCTGGATAGCTTTCATTACTAGGAAAGAATGAACCTTTCGAGGCCAATGGGCAAGTGCCCTCGGGCACGTGCTTCATTTTGCGCGCATGGAGCAAGCCCCGTCCGCAGCGGCGAACGGGGCCTTTTGTTCAAATCTGTTCTGATGGGAGCATTTCCCGGAATGGTACGGACCTGAAGTTCATCGGTTCCCATCCCTATCCGCAAAAAGCGCGGAAATGGATGGGGCACGGAAGTTGAGAACAAAAGGGAGAGGCTCTAAAAGTCTTCCTTGCCATGGCGCGGCAGCAAGGATTGCTCGTCGCTGGGGACAAGGCGCACGATGCGCTCCACGGTGTAGGCCGCGGGATTGTCGCCGGTGTAGTGGTGGCGCACCAGCAGCTCGCCCAGCAAACCCAGAGCCACCAGTTGGATGCCGCAAACAATCATCACCGCTCCAATCACGAAAATCGGAGCATGCTCGAACATCAGGGCCTGGTGCGGGTTCACCAGCTTGCCGATCAGAAACAGCAGGGCAATTCCGCCGCCGCCCAGGATGCTCAGAATGCCAAAACCGCCAAAAAAGTGTAGCGGCCGCGTCATGTACTTGAGCAGGAAGCGGATGGTGATCAGGTCAAAGAAGACGCGGAAGGTGCGGCCGATCCCGTAGTGGCTCTTGCCCCGCTCGCGGTTGATGTTCTTGATCGGAATCTCGCAGATCGAGGCCCCGTACCAGCTGGCCAGCGCCGGGATGAAGCGATGCATCTCGCCATAAAGCGGCACATTCTGGATCACCTCGCGGCTGTATGCCTTGAAGGTGGTGCCAAAGTCGTGAATCTCCACGCCACTGAGCTTGGCCATCAGCCAGTTGGCACAGCGCGACGGCAGGCGGCGCATGATGAAGCTGTCCATCCGCTCCTTGCGCCAGCCGGAGACCACGTCGTAGCCCTCGGCAAGTTTTTCCAGAAAGCCGGGAATGTCGTTGGGGTCGTGCTGCAGATCCCCATCCATGGCCAGAATAAAATCGCCGGAGGCGTGGTCAAAGCCCGCTGACAGTGCGGAGGTTTGCCCAAAGTTGCGGCGCAGCTTCACCACCAGCACCCGGCTGTCCACCGCCGCAATCTCTTCCAGCAATTTGTAGGTACGGTCCTGGGAACCGTCGTCCACCAGAACAAGCTCAAAGGAATCATCTACCTGTTCCATGACCTGCTTCAGCTGGGCATAGAGAACGGTGACGTTGTCTTCTTCGTTATGAAACGGTACAACAATGGAAAATCTCGGCATCGTATTTACTTTGACGCATAATTGCGCCCCGGAAGGTAAGGATTTCGTAAAGCGGCAAAGGAACGCGGAGGGAAGGGAAGAGTGACGCAAGCCTTCGCTTATCGGTTCAGATCGTCGAGCATGGACTGCATCTCATTGAGCGCATGATTGTTGCCTACCCGGCCAGCGCATCCGATGCCCGCCTTCAGGCGCTCCATGGCCTCCGGCTTGCGTCCCTGATCGGCCAAGGTCTGCGCGGCCATAAAGTAACCGGCCGTGTAGTTTGGATCCATGCGCAACAGGGTGTCGAACTCCTTCAGCGCCTCGTCTGGCAGGTTTTGTCCCGCCAGTTCCATGGCAATTCCATAACGGGCAAAGCTGTTGTTGGGGTCCTTGTTCAGGATCTCCCGCAATGCTGCAATCTTGTCCATTGTTCCCCAGGTCTGAGTTGGCCTTCAGCGCCACACAGCGTGAAATTTGCTTAAAACGCGGAGATTGCTGAAACTGAAACAAGTCCGGCTTTTGGAGCGGGCTGTGCCGCCGCCTACTGCTATTGTAGCTGGCAGGCAGAGAATTCCGGCAAAGCGCCGGCAGAAGGGGACCGCCATGACCGAATCCGCATCCAGGATGGAACCGCGTTCCGTAGCCAGCACCCAGTCGGAGATGAACGAGATTGTTCTCCCCAACGACACCAACACGCTGGGTAATCTGTTGGGCGGCAGGCTGATGCACTTCATCGACCTGACCGGCGCGCTGGCTGCCTACCGCCATGCCCGCACCCACGTGGTGACTGCGGCCATGGACCACATTGACTTCATCCAGCCCGTCCATCTGGGCGATCTGGTCATCCTCAAGTCCAGCGTCAACCGCGCCTTTACCAGCTCCATGGAAGTGGGTGTTAAGGTCTGGGCCGAGCACACCCGCACCGGCGAGGTGCTGCACGTGGCCAGCGCCTATCTGGTGTTTGTAGCCATCGACGGCGACGGCCGCCCAGTCCGCGTTCCGGGGCTCATTGCTGAGACTGCCGATCAGGAGCGCCGCTTTCACGACGCCCTGCGTCGCCGTCAGCATCGCGAGGCGGAGAGCGTGCGCCGCAAGAAGGAAGCTCTGGTTGCCCTGGCCATTGATGAATCCACACAGGGCAAGGAAGAATCCAAGAAGAACTAAGGGCTGACGTCCATCAAGGGCCAGTCCCACTCAAAGGAGCAATCAAGCTATATGGCGCATTCAAATGCCATGCCTTCGCCGGTGGCCATCCCCGGTGTCAAGAAGATCGTTGCCATTGGTTCGGGCAAGGGAGGCGTGGGAAAAACCACGGTTTCGGTCAATCTGGCCATCGCTCTGTCCAAGTTGGGCTACAAGGTCGGGCTGATCGACGCTGACATCTACGGGCCGAATGTGCCGCTGATGATGGGCTCCCGGCAGCAGCCGAAGATCGGCGCCGGCAACGCCATCATCCCCAATGAGACGCACGGGATCAAGACCATCTCCATCGGCTACATCTCGCCCGGCGACAAGCCGCTGGTGATGCGCGGGCCCATGCTCCACCAGATCATCCGCCAGTTTCTGCAGCAAGTGGAGTGGGGCGAGCTGGATTATCTGCTTGTCGATCTGCCTCCTGGAACCGGCGACGTGGTGCTGTCGCTGGTCCAGACCGTGCCGCTCACCGGCGCGGTAGTCGTCTCCACCCCCAGCGACGTGAGCCTGGAAGACGCCCGCAAGGCGCTGGAGATGTTTGCGCAGGTCAACGTGGATGTGCTCGGCATTGTGGAAAACATGAGCCACTTCACCTGCCCGCACTGCCAGAAGGAGATCGACATCTTCTCCAAGGGCGGGGCAGAGCGCACCGCGCAGCAGTTCGGCGTGCCCTTCCTGGGCGCCATCGAACTGGTCCCGGCCATCCGCGAGGGCGGCGACCGTGGCTTGCCGGTGGCCCTGGCTGGACCCAAGAGCCCCCAGGCGGCGGAGTTCTATGCCATCGCTGAAAAGCTGATTACCCAGGCCGTGGCCTCAGCCGCCGCCGCCAACGACGTGATCGAGATCAGCTAGCGCCGTAGCCGCATGAAGTTGATCCATTCTTGGGTGCCCCAGGTCTCGATTTTGAGACCTGGGAAAGTACAGGGATTGGCAACTATCCAGCAGCGACCAACAAAAAGAGAGCGGAGCCTAGGCTCCGCTCTCTTTTTGTTGGCCTGATCGCGCTTTACCGCCAGTGCCCTTCGACCAACACCCACTCGCCATGGCGATGCTCCCAGCGATGCGGCACCCAAACCGCATGGGGACGCGGCGCGCGCTCGTAGTGGCCCGGAACCCAGACATAGCCCCGGCCATCCCAGCGATGATAGCCGGCAATCCACACGGAGCCACGCTCGGGCGGCGGACCGGGACGCTCGTACACAGGCGCCGGGGGCCCTACCCGGATCGAAACCTGCGCCATGGCGGCGACAGGCAGCAGCGTTGCTGCCAAAAGAAAGGCAAAGACGATCTTCTTCATTGCGAGAAACTCCTCCGATGGAGATATTAATCCGGAGTTACTGGCCCGGATGTTCCATTCAACACACATTCGACGGAGGAGTCGCGCGAAAACTTTCCCCTGCTCAAGATTCCCCCGACCTATGCACTAGCTCTTCTTGATCCGGCCCGTAAAACGAAGCGCCGTGCCCCATCCATTGCGCGGGCTTTCTCGCGCAAGGTGTGGGATACCCACACACTCTTCGCGGCCCGGATCAAGCGCGCTGGCTCATGGTTCTACGTCTCTTTCGTGCCTTTGCCACGCGGATGCGCGCCAGCATGCACCACTGTCTGAGCGCCAGCCATAGGTTATAACTCTGGGCGTGCGGATAAAGCTCCAGAACTTCAGAAAAGCTGCAGAACTCGTCTCGATGAGCGCGCAGAAACACCTCCAGTGCATCCACTTCCGCATCGGTTGCGGTGTTGGGGTGCAGGCAGAGGGTCCACGTTCCCGGCCCCTTGGCCACCGGGGCCCAAAGCTGTTGCGGCAGCCACAGTACGCCTCCGCGCTGGAACGGCTCGCGCGCCAATCCGTCACTCAGCACGCGGATATTCTCCATGCGCAGCGCCTTCAGCGTGGCATCGTTCAAGCCATGCCGGGGCGCAATCCAGAGTTTTGGACTCAGTCCCTCCGAGCGCAGCTTCTCCATTCCCATCTGTATCCAATGCCGTTGGGCCTCCAGCGGCGTGCCAGCAAACTCCGTCCACTTGTGCAAGGGGAGCAGTCCGCCGCCGCGCTGCTCGGACAGATGCCGGTAGCCATGCAGCGCAATGGTTGCGCCGTCCGCCTGGAGCGCCCGCATCCGCGGCCAGAACTCCGGGTCCACGGGGCCGCGGATCAGGTCCGGGTCCTCATTTTCAGGCACTACGCCCAGAATCGGCCGCACCCCGTGTGCGAAAACCATCTCCAACACCCGGTCCCAGCGCAGCCGGTTCCAGGTGGGGCACAGATCGTCCAGACGCAGCAAGTACCGTGTTGTTCTCTTCATCGTCATCTGTTCATCAACCGCTCCGACCAGTAGCGCAAGTAGAGAAAGGTGGTGATCGTCCACAGCGAGGTGGCCAGCGCAATGCCTGCCACTCCCATCCAGCGCATCAGCAGCAGATTCAGCGCTACATCCAGCGCCAGGTTGACGATGCCGCAGCCCAGCACCACATCCGTGCGTCCAGCCGCCACCATCAGCCGGTAATCCACGCGGCTGGCCACATAGAAGGGAATCTGCACGGCGTACAGGACCAGAACCCGCGTAACTGCGGTCGTGTCGGCCTTGCTGAAGACGCCGTGCTCGAGCGTTGTGCTCACCAGCCAGTGTGCGCTCGCGATCAGCGCCACCGCCACCGGAGTGGACGCCGCCAGCGTGACGCCCACCCAGTGCCGGACCGAGGATCGGCAGGCCATCCACTCGCCCCGTGCCACCAAGCGCGCAAAGGTGGGCACCACCGCGGTGGAGATGGCTCCCGCCATCAGTGTCAGCGCCACGCTTACAAAGCGGTTGGCATAGGCCAGGGTGGAGATGCTGCCCGGCGCCAGGCTGGCGGCCATGGCCTGATCCACCAGCAGCCCGCCCGAGGCCACCACGCCGCTTAAGAACATGGGGCCATACTGGCACCCTACCTCGCGCACCGCAGCCGTGGCCCCATGCCAGCGCAGGCTGAAGTGGTATCCGTAGCGGGGCAGCAGCAGCGCCACCAGCAGAGCCTGCAGCAGCGTGCCTGCCAGCGTGGCCCACACCATGGTCCAGATGCCAGCGCGCGCGCCGCCCAGCGCCAGTGCCGTGAGAATCGTGAGCGAGATGGCGGCCGGCGCCAACATGGGCGTAAAAAAACGGTCCCGGCTGTTGAGCACCGCGGTGCAGTTGCTGGCCACTCCGCTGAGCACTACCATGGGCAGCAACGCCGCCATCAATGCCATGGTCAGCGCCCGCTTGGGCCCGCTGAAGTTCATGCTGACCAGCGGAACCAGCAGCGGAGCCAGCGCCAGCATCATCACGCTCATGGCCAGCAGAAGCACGGTCAGGCCGAGCAGGGAACTGGCCAACAGCCGCTGTGCGCTGGCTTCACCTTCCTGCTCCCGCACCCGCACCAGCGTGGGCGCCAGCACCTGATTCATGGACTCCGCCAGCAGGTTTACGAGCGAACTGGGCAGCAGCAGTGCCGCCAAAAAGGCGTCCATGGCATCGGAGCGCCCAAAGGCCGCGGCCACCGCGATCTCCTTGGCCATGGCGATCAGCTTGACCAGTACGCTGGATGCGGCCACCACGGCCGCGGCGCGCAGAATGGCTGCATTGGCTTGTGCCAGTGGTGTGCCGGGAGCCTGCATCTGGCCGCCGCTCATGGCTGCGGCGCAGCCAGCGCGGAAAGCGGCAGAGTGTTGGTTGCGGCAGCTTCAGCAAAGGACGCAGCCAACTCTTCGGGCACGTTGCTCTGGAGCCGGTGGGCCAGCGCGATCAGCGCCACCAGCAGCCAGGTAAAACGGCTCTCTTCCACGCTGGCCACCATGGAGGTAACGGCAAAGACCGCCAACGCGGTCACGAGCGCGGTGCGCAGCGGGCCAGCCAGACGCCACGCGGCATGCAGTACAAACGCTGCCAGCACCGTGGCCAGGAAGAGCGCGGCCAAACCTCCTGCTACAAGCAAAGCCAGCGCGGTGTTGTGGGCCGTGTCTTCCGGGCGCAGCCCCGCGGCCTGCGTAAAGTTACCTGGCCCATGGCCAACCAGAGGGGCGCGCAAAAACGCATCCCAACCCGCGGCCCAGATGTTCATACGCTCGTTCAAGCTGCCGCCCTGCATCTGCTCGGGAATGGTGGAAAGCCGTTCCAGTACCGTGGCGGGAATCGCGATCCAGAGCGCCACGCCGGCCGGCGGCAGCGTCATCAGAACGGTGCGCTGCAGCCGTGGCCTGCCCCGCAGCAACAGCACCGCGCAGCCCGCCAGCGCCACCAGCGCTGCCAGCAATCCACCGCGCGAGGCTGTGAGCAGCGAAGCCACGAGCGCCACCGGCAAGTAGCCCAGCGCCCCCCAACGCACTGCGCGATGCGGATCGGTATACCCCAGCAAGGCAGCCAGCGGCAGGCCCAGATCCAGGAAGCGCGCAACATCGTTGGGGTCCTGTCCAAAGGCCGCATAGCGCAACTGCTGCTCAGCCAGGGCCTCAACGGAGCGGAACTCGGCCAGGGTCAGCAACGCCAGCACCCAACCTCCAGCCACGGTGGCGCGCAGCAGTAGGCGCAGATCGCGCGGGGTGCGCGCCAACTCGACCACCAGAAACACCACCACCATCTCCTGAAAGAAGGCGCGCAGCTTGGCGAGCGTCACCACCTGGTCAACGGACCAGAACGCGCACAGGCAGAACCAGAGATAGAGCGCCAGCACCAGACCCTGAATCCAGCCGATGGGCAACGGACGCTCTTTTTCGAGCAGCGTCGGCAGCGTGGCCGCCAGCAGCAGCAAACCCACCATGCGCGCCACGTTGCCCCAGGGCTCGCCCAGGTCTAGGGAGTACTCCCATGGAATGGCGAAGACATAGGCCAGCAGCAGACCCCACGCCAGGCGTCGCATGGGCTAGTACCTTTGCGAGTAAACAAGCCCGGAGTAGATGGTGACGCCAATCGCGGACTGTATGGCCGACTCCAGGGTGCGGTTGAGCACGCTGTGCATGGTGGAGTCGGGCACGAAGAGGATGTCGCGGTCATGCACCGGCTGATCCGGCTCCTGGCCGCGCAGCATGCGGCGCAAATTCAGTGTGGTCAGGGTGCGCCCGCCCTTCTGCTCGCGGATCAGGATGGCGCGGCTGGCAGCTGCGTTTTGCGACGGTCCCCAGGCCAGGGAGAGCGCCTGCACCACGGTGAGTCCCTGCGCTGGATCGACCGGAAAGCCGCCCGGGCGGATCACGTCGCCAATCACGTAGACCAGCCCCGCGCGGCTCACCTGCACCGTGTCGCCCGGCTCCAGCTCCGGGTTGTGTTCGGCGGCGGTGTCGGTGCCTCCGGGGTCCAGCACCACCGGATGCGGGGTGCGCGGATCGTCGCGACGGTAGATGTTCACCAGCCGCCCGGCGGAAGGCGAGAGTCCGGTTGCGGCGGAGATCAGGTCCAGCAGCCGGTGATGCAGCGTGAAGGGATAAACGCCCGGTCGTGCCACCTCGCCCAGCACGCTTACATCCTGCCCGGAGTAAATGGTCACCAGTACCGAGACCAGCGGATGCAGCAGCATCGCCTTGGCCTTCAGCGCGGCCTCAATGGCGCGGGCCGCCTGCTGTTCATCCATTCCGGCCAAGTGAATCTCATCGATCAGCGGCAGGGTCACGTTGCCCGCGGCGGAAACCCTGACCGCGCTGTGGAACTCGGGTGTGTGGTACTCGCTGATGTCCAGCGCATCGCCTGGGCCAATGGCAGTCTGCAGGGGAACGCCCGCCATGGACGCACTCTGCAGCGGGCCGGTTGCGGGGCTGGCCAGATTCCAAACCGCGGGCGCCTGGCGTGGATCGGGGGTGGTGCGGTTGTCCTGAGTGGGAGCGGTGCGCGCCACCCCAGCCGGCAATCCGGGTGGCGGAGGAGGCGCTTGGGCCCCCGGAGCAACGGGCAGGACTCCTTTGGGCAGTTGCGGCAACTCGGGGGGCGGCATCTGTGCCTGCAGGGTGCCAGCGGCCAACAGCAGCACCGCCAGCCAGCGCAGGTTGAGCTTCTCCGCCAGCAACACCGCGGCCAGCGCCATCCAGAGGGAGACAAACAGGGTAATCGCCATGGCCACGGGGAGGTTCGGTACCGCGGGTTTGGCGGGCGGAAATGCGGGGTCCACCACCGCCAGCGTGGAACTGCTGATGCCGGCCGTAAAGCCGGCCTCGTCGGCCTTCTCCTGCAGCCGCACAACCAGCGCCTGGTTGGCGTCAGCCTCCTGCTGCATGCGCTCGTATTCCGTGGCGGCGCGGTTCAGCTGGATGCCCTCCGCGGTGGCCTTGTCCAGGCTCTGGCGTACGGACTGTTCCCGCGCCTGAGCCGTTTGCCAAGCCCGCCGGAAGCACTCCACCAGACGCGCGTCCTCGCTCTTCTGTTGCGCGGCCAGGTTTTGCAGCTGGCGGTCAATCTCCACAACGCGCGGAAAGTTGGCACCATGCTCGGCGCTCAGCAGAGACCGCTCCTGCTCCAGATCCGTGCGCCGGGCGTGGATCTGTTGTAGCACCGCTACGGGAAAGTCGCTGGCCGCCATCTGCAGGCGCGGATCGGATGCCACCACCAGCTCCGGATCGCCCTCTTCCGCAGCATGAAACTCGGCTTCAGCCAGAATGCGGTCGGCCGTGGCTGTGACCAGCTGGCGGCCCAACTCGTCCATCTCCAAAAGCACCGGGTTGTGCTGAGCCGCGCCCTCGGTTCGCGCTGCATTGGCCGACGGCATGCGCAGATATCCGTGCTGCTCGCGGAAGACATCCAGATGCTTCTGATCCACGTTGGAGCGGTTGCGCAGTTCGCCCAATTGCTGCTGCAACCAGTTAGACGATTGCCGGGTGGCGTCCACCCGTCGTACGCCCTCTTCCAGCTCGTAGCAATCCAGCAGCATCTTCACCACCGCGGAGGAGAGCCCGGGGTCCTTGGAGCGGAAGCGAACCTCAATCAGCAGGGTGTGCGGAACCGACTGCACACTCAGTTTGCGATGGAACCGTTCCACCAGCCACGCTCGCGCCTCGGCCGAAGGATCGCCGGGTTGGAAGCCCGGAAAGCGGCGCGCAAAGTTCCACGCGAATCCCGGCGCACCATACAGCCGTAGAAATTTGATCGTGTCCCACGCCAGCAGATCGCTGCGCAGAATGCTGGCCGCGGTCTCCTGCGCCATGGGGGCGGAGAGAATGGACGTGGACAGAATAGGCTCCGCGCCTTCCATGCGCAGGGCGGAGAGCGGGGAAGTGCGCAGCTCCACCCGGGCCACGGCGTCAAACTGCGGGGGTGCCAACAGGCAGTAGAGCAGACACAGCAACAGCAGCCCGCCCACTACGGAGCCCGCTAAACGGGAGCGCCGTTGCAGCAGTTGGAGGAGCGAGGGAGCGGGCGTGGGCAAGCCAGTAGGAGGTTGGTCCGTCTCCGTGCGGTCGGGTTTTCCCGCGAGATTGTCCGGCAAGCGGAGGGAACCTCGGTCCCGAACACCCTGGCTCACAACAGCGAGGAATTGCGATAACGGCAGAATCGAGCGCAGGGAATCGACGACAGTTTCCCCCAATTCAGACCGTTTCGTCAATAAAAACAATCGAATGGAGAGCAAAGCGAGGGGAACCGGGCTGCGGAGAGCCATCCGCCCGGAGTCTTCCGGCTGTGGCCTTCTCCGTACCGGCCTCGCAGGCTCTACAATCGGATGCAAGGCGAATCCTGAGGGGGACGAAGTTGGGGCGCGCCATGGACCGCAAACAGGGCAGGGTGTTCGCGCACAAGGCGCCGTGCCGTCACCGTTGATTGCGTCCAATCGCGGCAAGGGTCTTTACCGATGATGCTTCTACTTCCCACCCCGTCTGGTCCAGGAACGCTGTGCTTGGCGGAGCAACTCGCGCTGCTGGCTCTGGCCGCCTGCTCGCTGCTCGCCTTCGCGCGGCAGGCCGTCGGCATTGCCGCAAAAATCTTGGTCGCCAAACCTGACCCCGCTCGTTCGCTGTTTCCACTGGGGCCACGCATCTGGCGCTTTGTGGTGGATGTTCTGGGGCAGCGCAAGGTGATCCGTGAGCGACCTCTGGTGGGCGTGGCCCATGCCCTGGTCTTCTGGGCCTTCTGCGCCTTCCTGCTGGTCACGCTGCATCATTTTTCTCTCGCCTTCAGTGCCGGATTATTGAGCCCTCGGAGCACGGGCGCGATCATCTTCTTCAACATGGCCGCCACGTTTGCCGTCGCGTGCCTGGTGGGCATCGTCGGCTTGACGGTGCGCCGCTTTCTGCTGCGTCCGCGCTGGCTGGGTGCTTCGCCCTCACTGGGATCGGCGCTGGTGGCTATTCTTATCGCCACCCTCATGGTCAGCTATCTGGCCGCCTTCTGCGTGGCTGACGGAAGTCTTGCAGCGCGTTCTCTCTGGTGGATTCATACCCTGGCGCTGCTGGGTTTTCTGCCTCTGATTCCGCGCACCAAACACCTGCATCTGCTGCTTGCGCCGCTGGCCGTCTTCCTGGCTCGTGAGGAGTTCGCGCAGATCCCTCCGCTGGTGGGCGATGAGGACTTTGGCTTGCTCGCAGGCACCGACCTGACCCGCATCGTCAGCCTGCAGGCCTACTCCTGCGTGGAGTGCGGCCGCTGCATGGAGCATTGTCCCGCGGTCGCTACCGGCAAGCAGCTCAATCCCAAGGAAATGATCCTGGGGCTGCGCGGTTATTTGGACCAATTCGGCGCGCGGTCGGACGAGCCGCTGGTGGGCCCCGTGCATCCCCTGCAGGCCATCTTTGAGTGCACCACCTGCGGCGCTTGCCAGTACCAGTGTCCGGTGGGCGTGGAGCACTTGCCCCTGCTCGTAGGCCTGCGCCGCGGGGTGGTGAACACCGGACAGTGGCAGCACAAGCAGGGCGCGCGGCTCTTCAACAATCTGGAACGTACCGGCAACCCGCTCGGCATGGCTCAGGCGGAGCGCGAGCGTTTTCTTGAGCGCGCGGGGTTGCCCCTCTTCGATGGCTCGCAGGATCTCTGTCTCTGGCTGGGCTGCATGGGCAGCTACGACGCGCGTGGCCGCCAGATTGTGACCGCGCTGGCCACCGTTCTGCATGCCACGGGCATCAGCTTCGGCGTGCTGGCCCGGGAGCAGTGTACCGGCGACGCCGCGCTGCGGCTGGGTAACGATCTGCTCTTCCAGCAACTGGCAGAGAGCAACCTTGCGGCGATGCAACAGGCCGGGGTCCAGCGTCTGGTCTCCATCTGCCCGCACTGCGTGCACACCATCCGCAACGAATGGCAGCAGTTCGGTGTTCCCCCAGCCATCGAACACCACTCAGAACTGCTGGCGCGCCTGGAAGCGTCGGCTACATTGCCGAGATCTCAGGAAGAAACGCCGAAGGCCCAGGAAAAAATCGTTTATCACGATCCCTGTTACCTGGCGCGTTACGCTGGTGTGGTGGATGAGCCGCGCGCCGTGATTGCCGCTGCTGGCCAGCTGGTGGAGCCTGCGCGCAACCGCGAGCACGGCTTCTGCTGCGGCGCCGGCGGCGGGCTCTTCTTCCTGGGCGAAGAGAGCGGCCAGCGCATTAGCCAAAACCGCGCCCAGGAGCTGGCGGCAACTGGCGCAAGCACAGTTGCCGCCGCATGCCCCTTTTGCTCTAGCATGATCGGGGACGCACTGAAGACGATGGGCAACGCCGCTCCGCAACTGGTCGATATTGCCGAGCTTTTCGCGCGCAGGATTTCGAACTGAACGGCGAGTTTTTCCCCTTCATGAAAGGTTACGGATGAAGATTGTTGTTGCCATTCGGCAGGTTCCGGAGCGGGGCGCGCGTATAGTTCTCAACGCTGCCGGAGATGCCCTCCACGAGGACGGTCTGCAGTTTGCCACCAACGAGCCCGATGCCTACGCGCTGGAACATGCGCTGGCCTTGCGTGCCGATGTGGGTGGCGAAGTGGTGGCCGTCAGCATCGGCCCGGAGCGCGCCGCCAGCACCCTGCGCGACGCTCTGGCCAAGGGGGCTGACCGTGCAATCCACGTGCTTGCAGGCTCTCTGGATGCCCTGGCCGTGGCCCGCGTTCTGGCTGCCGTTGTAACCCAGGAAAGAGCTGATTTAATGCTCGCAGGTTCGCAGTCGGAAGACATGGGCTACGGGCAGACGCCGGTGCTTGCCGCTGGCCTGCTCGGTGCGCCGCACGCCACGCTCGCCCTGCAGATCGTCAGCAACGGCGCGGGTCTCAGCGTCACCCGCGAGCTCGAAGAAGGCTGGCGGCAGAACCTCGACCTGCCCTTGCCCGCAGTCGTTGCCGTGCAGGCTGGCGGCATCGCCCTCAGCTACGCCACGCTGATGGGCATCAAGCGCGCCCGCACTCGTGAACTGCGCACCATTCCTGTTGCTGAGTTCGGCCTTGCGCTTGCGCCGTTGCTGCACATCGTCAACCTTGCACCGCCTGTCAAAAGAAAATCCACGCAACTGCTCCAGGGCGCGCCCACACAGGCCGCCGCCGCACTCATCGATAAACTCCGCCACGAGGTGCACATCCTGTGAGCAATGTTTTGGTAGTTTTTGAGACCCGCGAGGGAGCCTTGACCCGTGCAAGTTTTGAGGCGCTTACTGCCGCGCATGCGCTGGGCTCCGAAGTTGTCGCGGTTGTAGTTGGCGGTGAAGATAACCAAGCCGCTGCTCAAGCCGCGCTGCGGGGCGTGGATCGCGTCATCAGCGTTGAGCACCCGCTGTTCGCCAGCTACTCCGCCGATGGCTGGACCCTCGCGCTGGAACAACTCGTCCACGCGGAAGATCCCGCCTACGTTGTCTTCCCACACAGCTACCAGACGCGCGACTTTGCGCCCGCGCTGGCTGTGAGCTTCAACCAGATGTTGGTCAGCGATGTGGTGGCCATCTCTGCGGGGCCCGTTTTTACGCGGCCCCTGCACGAGGGCCGCATGATGGCTGCTTGCAAGCTCCTGAATGCTGCTCCCGCCTTTGTCTCGGTGCAGGCTGGAGCCTTTGCCGCAGCAGAACCCGGCAGCGCCGCCGCGCTTGTCCAGATCTTTACGCCGGAGCTTGCTCCCCACCAGGTTCGCACCCACGCCAGCCAGCCCTTTCGCGCGAAGACGAGCGCCGTCGATCTGTCTTCCGCAACCCGCATCGTTAGCGTCGGCCGTGGTATCCAGAGTGAAGAGGGCTTGCCCATGGTGCAGGCGCTGGCGCTGGCGCTGGGTGCGGAGCTGGCAGCCTCGCGTCCGGTTTGCGATGCGGGCTGGGTCAGCGCCGATCGCCAGGTGGGCAGCTCCGGCCAAACCGTTGCGCCCAAGCTCTACGTGGCCATCGGCATCTCCGGCGCTACCCAGCATCTGCAGGGCATGCGCGGCTCCACTTGCATTGTGGCCATCAACAAGGACGCCGATGCGCCCATCTTTGAGTTGGCCGACTACGGCATTGTGGGCGATCTATTCGAAATCGTCCCTGCGCTCACCGCCGCGCTCCGCTCCTGAGCCGCAAACGCGTGTGTACAGCCCTCCTCAGCGTGATTTATGTTTACGGTGTTTTGGTTGAAGGACGGTTGCCATGTTTCTGCCTGAGAGCTATGGTGTTGCGCTGGCCTTGATGCTTCTCTCCATGCTGTGTTGGGGATCGTGGGCCAACACCCTCAAACTCTGTCCGCGTTTCCGCTTCCAGCTTTACTACTGGGACTACGCCGCCGGCCTGGCGCTGGCCGCCATTGTCTGGGGATTGACCGCTGGCAGCCTTGCCGGTCCCGGCCTGCCCCTGATGGCCGACATTGCCCGCACCCCGCTCAGCGCCGTGCTCTGGGCCGTAGTGGGGGGCGCAATCTTCAACATCGCCAACCTGCTGCTGGTTGCCGCCATCGACATTGCGGGCCTCGCCGTCGCCTTTCCGGTCGGCATCGGACTGGCTCTGGTGGTGGGCGCGGTCTCCAGTTACATGGTGCGCCCGGCCGGCAACCCGCTGCTGTTATTCGCTGGTGTGGCGCTGGTGGCGGTGGCTATCGTGCTGGATGCGGCGGCCTACCGCAAGCGCGAGGGCGAAGCCAAGGCTACCACCACCCGCGGTCTGGTGTTCAGCCTCATCGCGGGGCTGCTCATGGGCTGCTTCTATCCTTTTGTGGCCCGCGCACTCACCTCCAGCCCCGGCCAGCCCGCGCTCGGTCCTTACGCGGTCTCGGTCTTCTTCGCCCTCGGCCTGCTCCTCACCACCATCCCCGCCAACTGGCTGCTCATGCGCCATCCGCTGGACGGCAAGGCTCCGGTGGCCAGTCGCGACTACTGGCAGGCTCCGCTCAGCTGGCATCTGGCTGGAGTGTTGGGCGGCGCTATTTGGAGCACGGGCGGCGTGGCCAACTTTGTTGCCTCCGGCGCGCACCTGATCGGCCCGGCCGTCTCTTACACCATTGGGCAAGGCGCAACCATGGTCTCCGCTTGCTGGGGTGTGTTTGTGTGGCATGAGTTTGCCGGTGCACCCCCCAGTGCGCGTAAGCTGCTGGCGCTCATGTTTATCTTCTTTCTTGGGGGCTTAGGACTGGTTGCACTGGCTCCGTTGTTTTATTGATTCGGCCCTCCAACAGTGTCACTCTATCCCACCCATCCCGCAGAAAACGCGGGATGGATGGGGCACGGCGGATTCAAGCTCCAAGTGCAACAGGTGTGATTTTAGCCGACCAGTGTTGTACGAAGTCGAAAGCGCCTTCGGGTAGGAACAGTTCTGCAGGCGCTTT
>Ga0181529_10000872_pt1 | contig 41991 bp, 34 predicted proteins | sample PEATcosm2014_Bin_36_FD_119763 | JGI IMG/M metagenome (GOLD analysis project Ga0181529, IMG submission 119763) | Peatland microbial communities from MTU Mesocosm Facility, Houghton, MI, USA - PEATcosm2014_Bin10_30_metaG | ecosystem: Environmental > Terrestrial > Soil > Wetlands > Peat | place... | reverse complement strand
GCTGCACGTGTTTCCCTTGATGGTTCCTCCGTTACGGGAGCGCCGGGAAGACATCCCGCTGCTGATCCGCTACTTCACGCAGAAACACGCCAAGCGGATGAACCGCCCCATCGAGTCGATTCCGTCCGCCGCTATCGACGCCCTTACACACTACGACTGGCCGGGAAACATCCGCGAGTTGCAGAACGTGATTGAGCGGTCGGTGATCCTGAGCCCCGGCCGGATACTACAGATCGCACTGCCGGAAATTGCGAAGTCTGCACCGCCCGCGCCCAGAACTCCCCGCGTGGAGGAATCCGCCGAACGCGAACGGATTCTCCAGGCCCTGCGGGATTGCGATGGGATCGTCGCCGGTCCGCAGGGCGCGGCAGCCCGCCTGGGACTGCGACGGACCACGCTACAATCGCGCATGAAGAAGCTCAACATCGAACGTCAGTACCGGTAGCTTCGGCAGTTACCCGGTAAATGCCGAAGTGAACTCGCAGATTATCGGCAGTTAACTCCTAACTCACTCATTCCGCAGCCATACATCGTGGTGATCGGTTTGCCTTTCCAGGTGTCGATAAGGAAAGGTGAAATGTTGAAAGATCGATCATTCCCGAAGTTCCTTCCAGCGCTCTTCTTGATTGCGGGAGCATGCGGGCAGACTACTGTGACGCCGCCGAAGTTGACGCTGGCGCAGGCGGTGGACCAGGCGATCAAGAACAACTTGCAGGCGAAACTCGCCCAGGAGCGAACGGCCGAGTCGCGCGCACAGCGGGGCATCGGACTTTCCGCGCTGCTGCCGAATGTGAGCGGCGCCGCGTACCAAATGAACCTCACCGCCAACCTTGCGGCGGAAGGGCTGACGGGGTCCACCTTCCCCGGCATCCCCGCTTTCATCGGGCCGTACGACTGTTTCGACGCTCGCATCCAGGTAGTGCAGAGCCTGTTCAACCTGGCGTCGATTCGCCACTATCAGGCCACGCGGTATGGCGTACAACTGGCCGAGCAGCAGCGGCGACTGGCGGAGCAACAGGTCACCACGGCAGCTTCGCTGGCCTATATCGGTGTGCTCGAAACCAGGCAATCGGTGGAAGCCGCGGAGTCCAATGTGCAGCTCGCGCGGAGCCTTCTCGATCTGGCGGTGAACCAGCGAAACGCCGGCATCGCAACCGGGTTGGACGTGGCCCGCGCGGAAACCCGCCTGGCAAGCCAGCAGGTGCAGCTTGCGCAAGCCAAGACCAATCTGGATACCGCCAGGCTGAACCTGCTTCGAACTATCGGCGCGCCGCTGGGCGCTCAGTTATTGCCGGCCGATGCGATGCGCTTCGAACCGCAACCGCCCCCAGCGGCGGGCGATGCCATACGGCAGGCTCTCGACGAACGGCTGGAGTTGCGCGTGGCTTCCGAACAACTACGCATCGCGGAGACGGAACGCAAAGCGGCCATGGGAGGATGGGCGCCCTCGGTTTCGGCCTTCGGGAACTACGGCAGCAGCGGGTTGAAGCCCAATGAAACCGATCTACCGACGCGCAGCATCGGAGTGCGCGTAGACCTCCCCATCTTCAACGGGGGACGCACGCGGTCCGAAGTGCAGGTCGCCACCAGCCAGGTCCGCCAGGCCGAGATGCAGTTGTCCGACCTGAAGGCGGCGGTGGAAAAGGACGTGCGGCAGGCGCTCGATAATCTGGCAACCCGCGAGGAGCAGATGCGCGCCGCGCAGAAGAACCTTGACCTGGCCGAACGCGAGCTTTCCCTGGCGCAGGACCGGTTCCAGAACGGAGTGGCGGACAACATCGAAGTGACCACCGCCCAGACGGCGCTCGAAAACGCCCGTCAGATCGCGGTTTCCAGCCTGGCACAGTTCAACGTGGCGCGCCTGAATCTGTATTCCGCCCTGGGGCGCGCCGGGGATTTTACTTTCTAGAGGGCACTTCCGGAGAATAAGATGGCTAACGAAACACTTATCGACGAAACAGAGCGGGTCAAGCCCCCGAGCAGGCGTGCGGCTAAGTTCGCTGGGATTGGATTGGCGGCAATCGCCGTCGTGGCCGGCGGCCTGTACTACCTTCATTCGCGACACTACGAATCCACCGACGACGCATTCATCGATGGAGACGTGATTCAGGTAAGTCCGCGGGTTGCCGGGCAGGTGCTGCACGTGTACGTGCAGGACAACCAGCACGTGAACCGCGGCGACTTACTGGTGGAGATCGACGCTCGCGATTATGAAGCGCGGGCGGCGGAAGCTCGTGCCCACTTAGCCGACACTGCCGCGAAGGCGGATGGCGCGCAGTCGAACCTGCTACTCACTTCGACCGTGACCAACGCTGTCCTGACTCAGACCGGCGCCGCGGCCGGCGCGGCGGGGGAGCAGGTGAAGATCCTACAGGCGCGTGTGGCGGAGGATGCTGCTGCGATTCGCGCAGCCGAAGCGGCCATGGGACAAGCCGTAGCACAGCAATCCGCCGCCCAGGCGGAAGCCAGCCGTGCCGCCGAAGATGCCGTCCGCTACCGGGCCCTGTACGCGAGAGATGAGGTCTCAAAGCAGCAATTGGACCGGGCGGAAACGCTGGCCAGATCGACCGCGGCGGCACAGGAGGCAGCCAGCCAGGCCACCGAAGCCGCCAAGGCGCATCTGGCGCAAGCCCGGGCGGCCGAGGCGTCCACACAGGCCGGCTTGCGCCAGGCTGAACAGCAGGTGGTACAGGCGCAAGGCCGGGTGAGCGAAGCAAAATCGGCGCCGCAGCAGATCGAGGTTCGCCATGCCGATGTCTCCTCTCTTCGCGCGCAGGTGGAACAGCAGAGCGCCTCGGTGCAGCAGGCGGAACTGGCGCTTTCCTACACCCGGATTTATGCGCCCGAATCCGGGTACATCACACGCAAGTCGGTGGAAGCGGGCGATTTTGTACAAACCGGCCAACCGCTGGTGGCGCTGGTGTCGGATCGGCTCTGGGTAGTGGCTAACTTCAAAGAAACTCAATTGACGCGCATGCGGCCGGGACAGCCGGTCGCGCTGAAGCTGGACGCGTTCCCGCAACTTCGGCTGCGAGGCCACGTGGAGAGCTTCCAAAGCGGAACCGGCGCGTACTTCAGCCTGTTACCGGCCGAGAATGCCACCGGTAACTACGTCAAGGTGGTTCAGCGAGTGCCCGTCAAGATTGTGCTGGATGAAACCCCGCCGGCCGGATACCGGATTGGCCCGGGCATGTCGGTGGAACCCGAGGTCACGGTGCAATGAGTACGCCTTCCACCCAAGGCGGCGCGGCCGAATGGCATCCCAGCTTCAATCCGTGGCTGATCGCCATGGCGGTCATGCTGGCGACGTTCATGGAGGTCCTGGACACGACTATCACCTCCGTGGCGCTGCCGAACATGGCGGGCAGCCTGTCGTCCACCAATGAAGAGGCTACCTGGGTCCTGACCAGTTACCTGGTGGCCAATGCCATCGTGCTGCCTGCCAGCGGCTGGTTCTCCCTTCGCTTCGGGCGAAAGCGCTTCTTGCTGGCATGTACCGGGCTATTTACCTTCGCGTCGTTTCTATGCGGGCTGGCCCCGTCCATGCCCATACTCATTCTGGCTCGCATCCTGCAAGGCTTAGGGGGCGGAGCATTGCAGCCCATTTCTCAGGCGATTCTGCTGGAGAGCTTCCCGCGGGAGAAACAGGGAATGGCGATGGCCATGTTCGGCCTGGGGGTGGTGGGCGCTCCGATCATCGGTCCGTTTCTGGGCGGATGGTTGACCGACAATTATTCCTGGCGCTGGGTGTTCAACATCAACATCCCCATCGGTGTCCTCGCCGCATTCTTGATAGCGCGGTACGTAGAAGACCCGCCATATATCAGGAACGCGAGGCCGGGGACAATCGACGCAACCGGCTTCGGGCTGCTTACCGTTTGGCTGGCCACTCTGCAGATCGTCCTGGACAAGGGACAAGAGGCGGATTGGTTCGCGAGCGCCTGGATCGTCTGGTTCAGCGCGATTTCGATTTCCGCTCTGTTGGTGCTGATCGTGCGGGAATTGCGCACCGCGGAGCCCATCGTGGACTTACGTGTTTTTCGAGACCGGAATTTCTGGGCTGGCACCACCATGATGACTGTCCTCATGGCCGGAATGTACAGTGCCCTCACGATGCTCCCGCTGTTCCTGCAGACGCTGCTCGGATACACTTCCGAGAGCGCCGGCCTGGCCACGGCGCCGCGCGGCATCGGAGCGATGATCGCGATGCCCATCGTCGGCATATTGATGTCCTACATGGACAGCCGGTGGCTGATGTCGCTGGGCGTCGGCTGTATTGCCGTATCCACGCTGCTGCTCGGCAACGTGACACTGGGCGTCGCTATGGCGAGTATCGTCTGGCCCAATGTATTGTATGGTCTCGGTATGGGCATGGTCATGGTTCCTCTCATGGCCATTGCGGTGGGAACGCTTCCCAAGGAAAAAATCGGCAACGCCAGCGGCATCTTCAACCTGATGCGCAACCTGGGCGGCAGTATCGGCATATCTATCTCGACCACATTCCTGGCGCGCATGACCCAAACCCACCAGGCGGATCTCGTCGGTCACATGACGCCGTACAATCCGGTGTTTCGGCATCAACTCTCGGCTCTCGCCGGCGGGTTGAGCCGGTACTCGGCAGCGCCGCAGGCCCGCATGCAGGCCTACGGGATGCTTCACGGAATCCTGATGCAGCAAGCTAACTTGAAGGCCTATGTGGATATGTTTTGCTGGACGGCGTTAATTATGGCGGTGTGCCTGCCCGGCGCGTGGCTGCTGAGGAAGGTGGTCGCGAAAGGGCCCGTGGCTCTCCACTAAGCGGGGATCGCGCGCACCGCCGCTCAGCAGATTCGGACCGTCTCCATGCCGAGCAGCGCGCCGAGTTTCTCGATCTTCGCGGCGATGTGCCCGATGCCGATGGCGCAGTGGTGCGCCGGACCCTGACCGTTCCAGGCATTGATGAATTGCCGGGCGCCGATGGCGAATCGATAGCGGCTGTTGGTGTTGCCGATTTCCAGGATGGGTCCGGCGACCGACTCGGCTTCGGCATGCACCAACTTGAGATGGCCGGCGTTCTCCACAACCGATAGCAGTGTCACGGGACCGTGCTTCACGGACATTTCGACCGAAAGGCCGCGGCCCACTTTGCCGTGGAAGACGCGAAGCGGCCGAACCTTGATCTTGCCTTCCGCGATGGCCAGGTGGCCCGGCCCGTCGTGCCCCATCAGGACGATGTCGTCCTTGTAATCGGTGGCGTAGTATTCGGTGAAGGAGCCGCCGACCCCGAACGAATCCATGATCTTCATGGCCTGTGCGTTCTTCACTTCGCACTCGCCGGCCACTGGAATCCCGCGCGCCGTCAGAAGGCTGGTGCCCAGAATGATCGAGCTGATGGTATCTTCGTTGGCCGGGTTACCGGATCCCGAATAATAGTAGGCCAACGAGCCCAGATCGTGGCGTTCCACCAGGCGGTCGAGCGCCACCGAAGTCCTCGCCGCGCGCTCCAGTTCCTCCACCGAGCAGTCGGGTTGGACATCGAATGCGTCGCGGAAGTGGGCCACCCGGCGCGCCATCTCCGCCGGCGATACTTCGCTGCGCAACGCGGCCAGTTCATCCACTTCGACGATTTCGACATGCCCGCCGAACGCGGCGCATTGCAGGGTGAGGTCGGAGTAAACGTCCAGCATGCCGCCATAGTAGTGGCCCATCACGCCCAGGCGATTGTGTTCCATGGTGTGGGCGACCTGCGCGGCGTCGAGCCATTCCTGAATCTCGTTCCACGCGGCCGGATCGTCTTCCAGCATTCCGGTGATCTGGAAGAAGGGGATGTTGCAGCGGCGGAATACGTTCGAGATCTCGGGAACGGGGCACGCCTGGCACCATGCCAGCCACTCGCCGGTCATCTTTCCCCGATCCGTCATGGCATTGAACGAGCCGTAGTCGATGGCGGCCCCAGGGGAGAGATTCAGGATGATCACTGGAACTTTTGCCCGGCGCACCACGGGAAGAACGGTAGACGACAGGGCGTAGGTGGTGACGTGCAGAAAGAGCAGATCCACGTCCGCTCGTCGAAACGCGTGACCCGCCGCGGCGGCTTTTTCGGGGCTGTCGATCAGTCCGAGATCGACGATCTCCACCCCCGTCCGTCCCAGTCGCTGGGCGACCAGCCCGGCGTAATCGGCAAGCCGCTTTTGGAGGCCTTCGAACTGGCTCCAATAGGCATCCAGGCCGATCGCGAACAGTCCCACGCGCAGCTTGGTGCGATACTCCCTGGAGTCATCCCGCGAAATATCGGACGCGTCGGCAATCGCGGATTTGCCGGTGGAATCGATGGATGCCATAGCCGATGTAATTATGGCGTGCCCATCGCCCGGATCGCAACAACATCATGTGGCGCACTGCCCTGGCTGGCTCCGAACCGGCTCGGTCCGACTGCAGCCGGTTTCACCGCGCGTGGCCTGTATCATGCGGTATAGAACTTCGCGGGCGGATTCGTTCCTGTGTCGATGAGGGGGTCCGAATATCCGCTCGCCGCCATGCGGTCCAGGTGCTGCATGCCGATCTCGTATGCCAGAGTAGTGTGCGCGCGGCGGATCACGTGCCACGAGAGCCACGGCATGTGCAGGGCCCGGCCAATCGGCTTCAATCGGCGTGCCGCAACATTGTTCTCGTTGATCGGCGTGCCGGCCTGAGACACAAAGACAAAATCGTCCGGACCTGTAAATTTCGCCCGCTGGCTCAATCCGACGAGCATGGGTAATAGCGGTTGGGGGATGGGCCGGTTCTTATGACGGCTCTTCTGGCCCACGTTGGCCAATTCACCGCGATACCACTCCTTTCTCACGGCGATGCTCCTCGGTGGAATCGGCTCACCATCGGCGTTGGACCATGTTTCGGTCAAATTGACCCGCCTCCATTGAATGCCGCATATCTCCGCCATGTTCATGCCGGTGAGGATCGCAATCAGCGTCATTTCCCGTTCGGGATACCGCATGACTCCCAGCACCTCTTGCGCCTCGGCGAGCGTGAGGGCGCGCGCCTCCTTGCGGGATAGCCCGGGCATGGCCACCTGGCTGGCGGGATTCTCGCCGGCGAAGTATCGCTCCTTCCTGGCATGCGTAAAGATGGCGCCCACCACGTTGCGAATGTGCTTGACCGTCTGGGTTGAGTATCCGCGCGCCGTTGCGGCCGAAATGAGCTGACGCACGTTGTCGGGCCGCACGTCGCGAAGCCGCACATTGCCCAGGTACGGCCAATCCGGGACGGCCTTGAGTTTTGGCTTCGACTTCTCCAGATCGACATGGAAAACCCGGTCCACTTCTTCCGGCCTGATGACGTGCTTCAGGATGGCGTGATAATGCGTCTGGCCCGATAACTTCTTCATTGCGACGTGCTCCGGCACGAACTTCTTCTCCACGAAGTCCGCTACCGTAATCGCAAATTGCAGAGCCGGCGCGTTCCAGTCCGTCCGCGAAGGAAAGTTCTCCAAAGCAATCCGCTCCGCTTCCTTCTTTGTGATCCGCTGCGGGCCGACCGCCGGACCAAGCCACGCCGGCTTGCGCAAACGGCGGTCCACCAGACCATTCGCATCATTCGGATCCACGCGCCTCCGCAGTTTCCAGAAGCCGTCTTCCAGATATAGGTCGTCGTTCCGTGGCAGTCCCCTTTGTGCCATATAATCTCCATCTGACCTGCCTGGCTCGCTCCCCAGTACGTGCCAGACTTCCCGGGATTGTCACTCTTATCGACGGACATGCCGCGGCGGCCGCAACCGGTCCCCAAGACCGCCGAAACCTGCGGGTTTCCGGGATGGCCGCGCCGCCGCGTCCAGCACTTTTCGCATCGCTGGCGATCTGGGCCTCCCGCCGCTAGGCGCGTGTGCCGGCGGGACACATGCGCCGCGGCCGCCAGCGCCGGCTTACAGCTTCGAGGCTAAAATGATCGTGATTAACTGCACAAAATCATGCCCTTCTCCCGCATCGGATGTTACGTCGATCCTGAACGTATCGAACGCCAAGCCGAGTGAAGAAGTTACTTTCGTCGGGTCGTAGGTAACGCTGATGGAGCACGTTTTGCCCACCTCGATCTCTCCAATACACGTCGTACTCTTCAACGTTGCCGTGGCAAGGGTTGCGCTCGGCACTACTTCGGTGATGTTTAGTGGGGCGTCGCCGTCGCTCTTCAGCGTGGCGACAAGGGTATACTCGTACTGCTGGAGAACCGCGTTGACCATTGGAGTGAGCCAGGTATAGTGGGAACCCGGCGTGCTGACGAATCCCTTATTCGGCAACGCGCTATCGATGCCCGTGGAATCGCCATTCGCATTGGTCGCAAAGATCACTTGTGTCCCGTTGATGCTCTTTGGCAGGGGGACGGCTGGTGCCCCCGATACCATGCCCAGAAGGTTACCGTGCAGGTCCCACGTACATGTTTGAGAGTAGATCTTGATGCTGCCATGGCTACCGCCGCCCCCTTTGCCGGAGCCGGAGTTGCCGGACACTGTGTAATAGCTGCAATCCCCGATAACCTGGGTACCGTCCGGCGAGAACTTGTATCCCGCCACAACCAAGCCCCGATACCCGGGGTTGGGCGTGAACTGCAATGGATACTCGTAAGCCCCAGCCAACGGAGCGAAGACGCTCAGGCAAAACGCCATCAAACTAATCGAAGTTTTCATCGTTGTCTCCTCACGCTGATTTATCCCCACCTAACCGTTTCCGACAAGAAGTTGCAAATGCTATTCCACTACCAGCCCAACAGCTTTGAAGTTCCCTATCACCACACTTACGCGGTCTCCCCGTTTCACCAGCCTCTCGCTGTTCGAAAAAGCCATCCAGTAAGATCTGCCTGCTACCGGCGTGCCGCTTTGGCGCAGCATTCCAACCTGATCCACAGACGGGACCACCAGCTTGACGCCGGCCTGCTGGTCGATCAACGCAGGCTCAGCCTTCTTATCGTGGAGCGCCCTGGCCTTGTCCGCGTCTACCACGCGGTAGGAAAACCGAATGATCTCGCCGGATTCCACCGCCTTTACACTCAGCGCATCGACTCCCCACACGAGACCGTAGAAGAGTCCCTCTCGTTTCGGGAAGCGATTTGGCTGGTACCGGTAGGGAGCCGCGGCGACCGAAGGCTGTCCGGCCGGGGCGACGGATTGAGCTTCCGCCGGAGAGACCGGAATGCCGCTGGCGAGAGCCCCCGCCAGCAGCACTGCCTTTGTATCCGCGATTATGTTAATCCCGAACATTGTTAACGGATCCTCTGGCCTTGTTAACAATGCTGCTCGCGAGAGACCCGCGAGCAGCATCTGGGTTAGACTTCCCTTGACCCGCCCGGCGTCAGTTCGCCGTTCCGGTCAAGTTAGACGTTTGCGTACCGGCCAAGTCGGTTACGGATATCGTGGCAGTCTTGGTCCCGGTCGGTTGGGCTGTGAGCGGCTTGAACTGCACGGTGAGCAGGCAGGTGCCTCCCGGAGCCAGCGTTGTTGTGCCTAAGATCGCGTTGCCGCAGGTCGATAACAGACCGAATTCACTGGCGTTGGTTCCTCCCAGTGTCCCCGCTGTGACACCCGTGAGCGGCACATTGCCCGTGTTAGTCAGCGTGAAGATCTGAGCCGGGTCGGCGAGACAGGCGAGAGCCCCAAGTCCGGTGCCGGGGCAATTGCGGGTTTGCGATACACTCCATGTTGTCGGTGTCAGCGTTGCAGCCACCACTCTCGCGATGCCCGTACCGCTGAGTGACACTGGCGAGCCAGTCACAGTAACGTTCCCTGTGATGGTTGCCGTACCGGTTGCGGCGCCTACCGCAGTCGGCGAGAATGCCACGTTGATAGTGCACGTCGCGGCCGCCGCTAGGGTCGCGCCACAAGTTCCGCCCGCCGCACCGGCCGGTCTGGAGAATGGCGCGGTGACTACTACCGTAATTCCGGTCAGGTTGGCATTACCGGTATTGTGCAGCGTCAGGGTTTGCGATGCGCTGGTTGTTCCGGTCGGTACGTTGCCGAATGCCAGCGGCCCGCCCGTTACACTAGCCACGGCTGTCGCAGCTATTCCGGTACCAGTCAGAGTCACTGGCGAACCGGTTACGGCGACGCTCGCTGTAATCGTCAACGTCCCATTTGCCGCACCAACCGCGGTCGGCGAGAATACCACGTTGATAGTGCAAGTCGCGGCCGGCGCTAGGGTCGCGCCGCAAGTACCACCTGCCCCGGGACGAGAGTAAACGGTCGAGGAGAAGGTCAGAGTGATACCGGTCAAATTGGCCGTACCAGTGTTGTGCAAGGTGAGCGTCTGCGCGGCGCTGGTGGTCCCGGTCGGCACGTTACCGAAATTCAACGGCCCGCCGGTCACACTAGCGATCGCAAATGTATTGGAGCCCTGGAACTCCACCGCCCCTACGTCGATTCGATTCGGTACGGAGGGATCGGGCCTCGGATTGCCGAAGAAATCGGTCGTCGGGTATGCCCCGGCGCTGGTCGGGATGGCGTCGATGGCCGGTGAGCCGGCCGCCAGCGCGTAATTGCCGAGCGTGGCGCCGGTGACCGGGTTGGTCTCCGAAAGAGGACCCCAGGACATGTTGATCCAGTTGTTGCCCTCGTCCACCGTCGCATTGGGCGTCAAGTTGAAGATCGGGTTCGGCACGGTGGCGTCGGCGATTCCCGGCGGCACCTGGTAGCCCGACCCGCCAAATTCCGGCGGAATCCGCGAACCGTTGCAATACTGGCTGACAACGTTCGGATTCGTCGCCAGGAAGTTATTCGAGCCGGAGCCGTTCTCCGATGCGTTGGTTAGCACCGAGTACGCTGGAGCCAGCGTGTATCCCGAGGCATGATTGCCCGGTCCCGTGTCGCCGCGCACACCGATGTCCCAGTAGCTTTGACCCGGAGTGCAGGCGCCGGTGCCGCCCGTGATGACCACGCCTTGGCCGTTGGCCGTCGTAGCGTCGGTTTGTGGCTGGCTGGGCGCTTGCGTTGTAGTGAACGCGGTGTACAGCGCGACTACGTTCTGTTGATTCAAGGTTCCCGTACCGAGGGAGCCTACCCCGATATAGAACGCACGATTCTGCCAGAAGACATCGTTAGCCAGGTACGGATACGATACAGCGCCGCAGTTAGGATGGTTAGTGGGGCAAGTGAGAGTCAGCCCGGCAAAAGACGCTACCAGGTTTGCGCTGTTCCCAATAGCCACCAAGCCGGCTGGCTGCGGCGCCGACGTGGTAGCCGAAGTTGTCTGGTTCGTGGCGCCTGGCGCACTGGCCTCGGGTGCCCCGAGGGTATTGAATAGCACGCCCGAGGAGGCAGTGGAATCGTTGGAGATGATTGTGTTGTTAATCAGGTTCACCACTAGTGCGTCCTGCAACGACACTCCAGCGCCATCCCAGCCCGAGACATTGTTGGCGATGATGTTATTGGTCACGGTCACCGTATTCCAACCTGGGCTGGTCGATTGATTCGACGCGCTCGGTGTCGGGTTTGGATAAGTGGGGAAGAAGCCCACCTCCGTCCCATTGACCGATTGCAGGCGCAGACCGCCGCCGCTGCCGGCTTCCGCGGCATTGCCCATAATCAGGTTGGCATTGATCACCAGACCTGGACCGGTACCGTCCGGCAGCCCTGGCGCGCAATCCACGTCGGTCACACTGCCGCATTCGGTGCCCGGTGCGGAACCCGGAGGCGAACCGTCGGGGGCCGCGCCCATAATGACTATCCCACCACCGTTGGTTGGGATCGACGGGTTGAAGCTCTGGTTGAAGAGGATGGTGTTGTGCTCGATGTCGCCGTCGTAGATGAACCCGGTGTGAGCGAAGCCGCCTCCGTCACCCGTGCTCAAATTACCGCACACCCAGTTGTAGTTGAACTTATAGTAGTCGGCGCCGGTGCAGAACGTTACACCGCCCGCTCCAGCCGGAGTGCCGGAGAAGACTTCGTCGCCGATGGAGGAGTTCAACGTCACCGCATTGTGGTGCACGTAAACGTTGGTGTTGTAGCAGAACGGCAACTCGGAATTCGGCGCGAACCCAGGGGGATTCGGATTCTGTACGCCATTGACGATGCCGCCCGGGACGCAGGTCCACGGTTGTTGGTCGAATCCACCGGCCGGGGCCAGCGGGTCGCCGCCGTTTCCTGTGAGGAGCGCGTCGGGAGATTCACCTTGACCCACGGTGATGCCGCCTGTCATGGTTCCGGTATTGTTGTAAATCCGGTTGTTGGCGATCTCCAGATTGTGTCCCCAGGCGTGTACGTAGATACCGCCGCCGCCCTGGGAACTGTCGGTGATGGACAAGCCGTCGATCCGCGATGGATTGCAGAGGAAGTTGCTGCTGTAACCGGTACGGCTGCTTGTGGAACCGGATAGCGTATTGCAATCCGCATTGCTGTTCGTCAGCAAGTTAGTGCCTGCCGTGGCGCTAATAGGGAACTGGCCTTCATGCGCGATGTTAGACCCTGCGGCAGTGTCGGGCCCCGCTCCGAATACTTCCACTCCGGCCGGGTAGCGCACACCCTTCGCCAGAACCGTAATTCCAGCTCCTTCGAACGCGCCCATCAGCGACGGCTCCTGCAACAACTGCGCCAGGTTGCCATTGACCGTGGTATCCCAGCCGACAACGGCTTCCAGCGGTAACCGGTCCACTTGCGGATTGTTGGGGCCGCCATTGAAGTAATTCCATCCGGTAGCCGGGCAACTAGCCTGTCCAGTCGGATCGTAAAGATTGAGAGGTTCATACGCCTGGCCGTTATTGGCCGCTGCGCCACCAGGCGTAGGAACAAGGTTCCCGGGAGTGCTATAAGGTTGACCATTGAGCGCCAGGCCGAACAGACAATTGACATGCTGGCGCCACGGATCTAACTTGCCCGCGGGTTGCGTGTTCGCGTTGATCACCGTGGACGCCGCTCCGACGCCTTGCAGCCGGATCGGCTTCCACATGAGCAACAGTTCGTTGTAGACACCGGCATCGACCAGGATCAGATCGCCCGGCGCGGCGGCGTCAATTCCACTCTGGATGGTGGTGTAAGTTTCCGTGGCGCCGACACGAAGCGGAGTTTTCCCGCCGATGGTGACAGTGACGGCATCGACCGATTGCTTGCCGTTGCCCGCCGTAATGACCAGTTGGCCGCAATGCGCGGTGGTCACTCCCGCGGTTCCCGGCCCCCCGTACTGCTGCTCTTGCTGCATGGCGCACGTCGGCACCGCGCTATCTCCAGTGGTGGACACATTGATGACAATCGTCGTGTCACTCCAACTCGTGATGGTCGCCGGGGCCCCGCCCACGGTCACGCTCGACCGCGTATTGCATGTCGGGCTGCCCGCCGTCGGACTGGTGCATTGCGTACCAAATCCATAGTGGCGGGTGACGGTCTTCTGATTGAAGGGAGCCGTCGTGGCGGAAGGCCCGGAGTACCCGTAGTTATTCACGACTGCATCGCCCAATGCGTGAATTGTTATGGGATGGCTGGAGCCGCCCGCGGCTACCCATGGTCCCTTTCCATCGCCGTCTACTTCGCTGACCGCCGGCGTGGCGGCCGGGTAAGCGCAATCGACGTTGTTATAACCCGCACCCGCGAAGGCGGACGTGGGCACTACCGGGGTATCCAGGTAGTCGGTCTGTCCGGGCATGTACGGAAGCTCATAGCAGAACTGGCTATAAGCCGGGTTGAAGAGCGGATCCGGTGTCGCTCCGGTACCCGGGTCGTTCATGCACATGATCATCATAGTGGGTGAATACCCGGTCGGATTGGGCGGATTCACTTCCCAGGTGGAGTAAGTCATACCGTTGTAGGCGCCCCAATGGTCGGCATACACGCGGCTGATTTCGGCCCCGGTCCAGTCCTTAACGGATACCGGCAGCTCGGGCGGAGAGAATTTCTCACCGAACTGCGGCGAGAACGGATCGAATTCCGAAGTGAAGTCGTCTGTGATCACGCCGGCGAATTTGGAGGCGATATGGGTCGAGGTGTAAATGTAGAACTTCGCGGTCGCTCCCATCTGGTCGCCCAACGTCACTTCCTTGCGGTCGCATAGGTTGCGGGTAGCTCCGGCGAATGGCGACACCTGCTTGGACTGCGGGTACAGACTGATGTAGTCCGGCACAATGCGCGACTGGCCTACGCACGGCCACGTGGGCTCTGGGATGAACGCCGGGACAATCCCGTTGTTCGGCGAGGCGCCTAGGCTCTGTGTCGGATTCTGGGCGTTGTTGGCGTTGTAGCCGATACCCGACGACGTGTTCGCCGAAGCAACCGAGGCTTGGTCGGGAATGATGAAGATGTTGCCTAACCCGCCGAACTGCTGCGCTACCGGCGCAATGAAATTGTCGCCGATCAGAATGTTCTTGTCCTCTTCCTTCACCAGTTCATAACCCGAAGGCAGAACCACTTCCACCACGTACTTGCCGGTTGGCAGCATGGGAGTGCCCTTCCGGAAGAAATCGCTCGTGTCGGGATTGGATATGCAGATGGTGCAGTTCGTACCCGTAGACGCTCCGGTCTGGGGATTCATGCCCGTAGAACTCGGGAACGAGTACATGCCATCGTACGGAGCGGGCTGGATCTGGTTCCAATTGTGCATGCCGTCATAGCACTTGAACTGCGAGTTGTACGGCAACGCAGTCGGAGCGGGCCCGCCGTGAAGCGAGTTATACACGTTGAGGTAGTTTGGCTGGTTATACAGCGAGAAGAAGAAGAGATCGGCGTCCACGCCTGAGCTTGTCCCCTGTCCCGGGCAGTTCATATTGGGAATGCCATCGGACCGGAAGCCCTGTGCCCAGTCGTCCCAACTGCTGGTCTGGGTGGTGTCCACCAAAGTCAGCGTCGGAGTAATGTTGTCCGCCGCCGTGCCTTCTTTATATAGGTTGATGGTGACGTGCGGAACCAGAGGTTCCCATTGCGTCTGAACCAGCATTTGCGGGTCGTCGAACGGACGGGTGGAAGCATAAATCACATGCCCGTGAATTCCGCCGTTCTCGCCGGGCACATACGGCGTCTTTCCGAATTCGATGAAGTTGTTCTGGCCGGAGAAGCCCTGCCATCCCTCCACTCCAACCCAGGGAGGATCGATTCTGCCGGTCGAAAGGTAACTGGATCCACTGGTTGGCGCCGCGCTACTGCCGGGTCCATTCTGAATCGAGTAACCTGTGCAATCGGCATTGCTGCAATAGACCGCACCTGGAACGCGTAAGTTGGTGGGCACGGAAATCTGTTCGATGGTGTTTGCCAGGAACTTGCCGATGGTGGAGGTTCCGCATGGTACGGTCCCCGCCGCCGTTCCGCACGGCGTACCGTCGGCTGGACCGCCGGCATCGTAAACCACGTGCGTCCCCGTGTTTTTGTAGCGAGTGACGTCCGTTTCAACCGTGTACCAGTTGAACAATGGGAAAGTTTCATTGAAGTTGGCCGTGCCGGTGAAGTCCGTTGTGAGATTGTTGGCCAAGCTACCGTCGCGATAACGGATGCTCACCGGAACCAGCGAAATTCCCCCTTCCGTGGACTGGGAAACTCCGTCCTTGTTATCGTCGGCGAAAGTCCTGGTATAGAGGTTCGCCTGCCACTGGTTCATGGCAATCTGACCCATATTGACGGTGTTTCCGCCAGCCAGCATCACGGGCGTGGAAAGACCGTCCACCAGCATATCGTTCCACTGGTCGAACACAGTCACTCTCCAGTCGCCGGGCGGTAGGCCGGAGAAGCTGAAGTTCCCATTCGCGTCGCACTTGGTGAAGGCGAAGTCTTCACCGTCGGGATCGCCGATACTTACATAGCATTGGGTCCAATAGAAGCTATCGTGCGAACCGCTGCTGTAGAGCCGCTCGTCGGGCGACCGGCTCATACGCTCCGTCGTTACGCTGCCAATCACCGAGTTATTGCAGGACACGCCAGGAAGAGGCAGGTTGACGTCCGTTCCGGCGCAGACACCAGGCAGACGGCTATTGATGATCTTGGGGTTGGCGAAGCCGATGGTGACGTGGAATGACGCCGGTCCGAACTCCTGGAAGTATTCCGGCTCACCGATTCGAGTGAAGACGTCGTGGGCTTTCTGTCCATCCAAAGTGTTGGTCTGGAGCCATTCTTCTCCTCTGGCGATCCGGTCGGCGCCAGGCGTTGCAATCACGCCCCACCTTCCCGGCATGAGGTTGGCAATTACGGCCTGCCCCGCCAGCGGAGAGAGAGTTACGCCGTCCGATTCGAACTTCGGACAGGTAACCACCATGCCGGTGATGCCTGGCTCAGTCCTCGTTCCGGTCATGCCACTAGCTGTAGCCGACGTGGTCACATTAGCGCTCAATGTCCACGTCCCGGGCACTGCCGCGCTGGTAGCTGTAGCAGCGGTTCCCGGAGTGACTCCCGTGATCGTGTAAGTACCGGCGATAAATCCGTTGCCTCCGGTAATGACGACCTGACTGCCTATCTGGCTGTTATCGACCGTCAGGCCGGCAATGCTGATGGTGTTCAGAGCCGCTGTGCCGGTAGCCGTGACGGAACTGCCGTTGAAGGTGCTGGTGGAATTCGGTGAAATCGGGCACGAGTCCTTGCCTGTTGCGGGATCGATAGTTCCCGCCAGGCTATTGGACAGCGGCTGGTTAAACATGTCGTAAGTCATCTGACCGGTGAAATCGCCGGAGCCGCCCATGGCGTCCCAGAGGTGAATTTGGAATCCTCCCAAGCCAGGCTCGTTGGTCGCCAGTACGTCGATTCCGCCGCCGGCATCCTGCTCGCCATTCAGTGGGAAGTCATCCTCGAACACAAACACCGAGAGTTTTCCTGGCGGGTATGGAGAAGGTTCCACCAGCACTGTGACCGACGTCTGCCCAGCGGCAATCGGAGCGCCGCCCATCCCGTGGCCGATGGTCGTCGGCCCGTACGCCGCATAGAACGGGTCGGCCGCATCGCCCGGCAGAACCGAGATATAGTAACGCTTGGTTGGATCCAGGGCAACCTGCCCGGGTAATACCGGGATCTGTCCATTTACGGCCGTGGAATCGGTCCGGCAGGCGCCATTCCCGACATCGCATACCGCCGCGAGGTGGTTCCCGCTGACCGGATCGTATACGGTCTGCCCCGCTTCACAGGACTTCGGCCCCGTGCAGCCTTGCGCTACGAAAGGCATATTGCTGGTATGGAAATTGGTCCCAAAGGTCGGCACGATCCCGGAAGCTGCGGTCGGACATCCGGCCGGCGGTGGGTTCGTCGTGCAGTTGGGATCGACGTAGAAGGTTCGGTCTTCCTCGATGATCCAGCGATAGTCCTGCGGGCTCAGCGCAGCTCTTGTCTTTCCATCCACAACCGACACGCTAAGGTTACTGGGCTGTGGGAAGACCAGCGTCACAGTCGCCGCCGTGGCACTGAGTGTCCCTTGCGAGTTCTGCGCCTTGTATGTAAACGTGTAGGTGCCAGCTCCGGTTACCGATGCGGTGAACCCGCCGTTCGGATCCATATTGAGCGTCAGCCCGGCCACGGTGGGGATACTCGCCAGGTTGACCCTGAGCGGATAGCCCGCGCTGTCTTTGTCCACTGAGAGGACGCCGGGTGGCGGGATGGTCAGACGAGTAGCCATCTTCGACGTGTACGTGATGTTGCTCATCAAGATACCTGCGGCGCCCTCGATCGTCGCCCCGTTCAGCGACACGGTAGCCGTAATGGCCGGGTTTCCGTTGGCTTCGTACGTAAACGAGTCAGGAGTGGTTCCGACGGCGCTCGGCGTATAACTGAAGGTTCCGTTGGCGTTGAGAGTCAGTGTACCGTGGGTCGGCGGTGTGAGGACTTTCACGCCGTAGACATTGACGTCGTTGCCAATCACGCCCTTGGAGGGATCTGTAACCGTAAAGGCAGGGCACGGAGTGGCCGCGCAAGGCGTCAAAGAGTTATACGTATCCGGGTTAGCGACCGCAGCCGAGAATGCAGGGGCCGCGGGAACTCCAGCGCCATTGACGCTGAGGTACGCTAACATTCCGGCGTCGCGCGCAATAGCGTTACCCGAGAGGCTCAACTCGCGGTCGTACACCGGCAGGGCCGTCCCTCCGGCAGCAGGCACATTGACCATGACGTCATATGTCTTGCCCGCTGACATAAAGACCTCACTCTGCACGCGTGGAAGGCCCGGCAGGGGGTTACCGTCTTCCGCGATCAGCGAAAACCCTGGAGCCGCCGACGCGCCCGTTTGCGATCCCACAATCGAGGGAACGTGCATACGCAATCCGGCGTTCACAAAGCGAACCAGGACATTTCCGGAGACCGGCGTAGCGGCCGTGCCTGGCGTCGCCGCGAACAGCGAAGCCGAAGCGCTGTTCCTGCTGAATGCGGTTCCATTGATCAGGTAATACAGCGGCGCGTAGTTTACCGCCGGGGGATAGCATTGATTGTAAGTCGGCGATGCGGAATTCCCGCAGCCACCTGGCTGTCCGGACCATACCGTGGTCTCGCTAAAACCCGCGGTATTGACCGCGGTATTGACCGAGTTGTTTTGCACCGGATCGATTTCGCTGAGAAGCAGCGGAACGTCCGCGGAATAGGTCACACCGGCATAAGCGGTGCCCGCTGTGCTTCCCGAAGGCGCGGTTGTGACCACCAGAATTCCATACAGACCCATGGGACCTTGAATGGACGGGTGGGTGCCCGATTCGATCAGATACGTGCCGGGCCTGGGAGTCGTCCAGGTTAACGCCGTCGTCGCCCCCGCCGCTACTTCCGTAGAGAACGACTGCACACGCTGCCCTTGTGCCGGCGGCGTGAAGGTCGCGGAGCTTACCGTGGACCATGTGACCGAGTTCGCCCCGTGGGCTGGGCTGTCCGTAGCGGTCGCCGTGCTTCCAAGACCCGCGCCCAACTGGCCCACAATCACAAGCGAAGTGGGAATGGTGTTCGCAGTCGTGCTGCTTGTGGGAGTAAACGACAGGTTGTTCGTCAGATTGATTGTCAGGCTCTGACCCGTGGGAACCGTAATCAGCACCGGTGACCACCCGCTCGTCGCTTTGCTCAACGAGGCACAGGTGGCCGTGGACCCAGCTACAGCCGTGCCGCAACTGTAACCCCACATGGGCACTGTTGTGCCGTCAGGCATGGTCAGGGTGCTCGGACCGGCGGTCAGATTGACTTGGCCGAATGCCGCAACTGCCGCGAAGAGAAGACTACTGATTACTCCTACCGCGGGCATAATGGTAGCTTTCAAGTTGTTCATTAGCATTTTCCTTCCCGTCCTTCTTCTCGTCAGTTGGATTCGTCAATCACAAATTCGCGGGAATCCACCAACATCATCATCAACATCCCTCCGGGGAAGACGTTGTTGGTGGTAATCTCGCGCTCGTTGTGCGAGTGCCACATGAACGCGAAGCCGCGCTCGTTGGCCGGATTGCCTTGTGTGTTGAATGGCTGAAGGTCGCTATTCGGTCCGGTGGCGCGTACGGTCGCATCCGGACCAAGATAAGGACTGCCGCCGTACCAGACGCCGTTTGTCAGGATGTTCGCATTGGGCAGCGTCGCAGGACCGCCTGCACCGACGTCTCCGAACGGTGCGACTTCCAGTGGTTTCAGATGATCCGCGCACCATTCGTAATAGTTGATGGCCGTGACCGGCGCCGGGGGAACGCTGTTCACGGTGTAGTAGCCGTTGCTGTCCGGGACGCAGTTCGGGTGCGAGGTCCCGCCGACCGGGTCGGCTCCATTGTGGGCGTACATATCCCAATTCAGGCCCCTGCCTGTGTAATAGAAGATCCCGTCGAAGGCCAGGCCGGGGGTGGTCGTCGTGGTGAACATCAGAGGTCCAGCCAGGCTATTCGGATCGGTCTGGCTGAGTATCAGGTTTCCGTCGCGCCCCAGTATTCTGACGTGGTTGGCGTGCTCGTGGAACGGATGTTGCCATCGGCCCTGGCCGATCACGCGTATCAGTACCTGCTCACCCGGATGCATATGAGGGTTGCCGTTGTAAGGCTGATGCGGGTACTCCGCCCCGTAGTTCGTGTCCATGTCGTCCGGCATCGAGCGCCCGTTGATCAGGAAGTACGCGGGATGATAGGGCTCGGTTGGGACCTCCAGGCTGCATCCCGCGGCTCCTGCCGTGCAACCCGACAACGCTGTGGCCTGAGCCAATGCCGCTTTGTGGATGTTGGGGTCCATCTCGGAGAACTGGAACAGATACTCCCGGTCATAGCAGGTCTTGGCGTGGTCGTAAGCCGACGCCGCCAGACGAAAGTCGTGTTCTCCATGCGCCTGCTCCACTAGCACGTTTGCCGCGGCCAGGCCGGATGTGCAGTTGCTGGGCACGTTCGCCGGAAGGACGATTATCGCGCCGTACAATCCCATCTCGATCTGCAAGTCGCCCTGCGTTCCGCTATAGTAAGCTCGGGTACCCGGAGACAATGCCGTGAATTTGTACTGCACAGTGGCGCCGGGCGCCGCCTCTTGAGTCATGATGCCGGTTACTCCGCCCGTCGTCGTCACGTTGAAGCCAGGGAAGAGAATCGACGTATTGCCGGCCGCGGTGGGAAGGTTGTTTGTCAGGTTCACCGTGACCGTCTGCCCTTCCGTGACGATTAGCGTGGGACCGGGTACCTGCATCGTCGGGCAATTCGCATTAGTGATGGCGGCAGGGGCATAGCCGCTTGGCGAGCCGTTACAGCCGTAACCCCAGGAGTAGACCGCGTTTCCGTCCGGTTGGTTGAGGAACGCAGGCTGCGCTATCAGGTTGAAGGTTGGACCGGTGATGCCAGGGGCCGCGCCGTAGGCCGCCACCGTGGACGCCGCAGTCGCCAAAAGCGCCAAAAGCTGTCGTGTATTGAAGATCGCTCTTTTCATCGTCATCGTCCTCGTATTCGTCGCCCGATTGCCGGCGCGCGCCTAATTGATGCGGACCTCGGTCATCAACCCGCCAAAGTTTTCGGCGTCGTTGGACAGGTGGTCGAGATTGGGTGTGTAGAGGTAGAACACGCTGCCCGATGGATACAATGTCGTATTGCTGGCGTCCAGGATCACGTCGAGGGACTCGCCGCCACCCAGAGTGATCGAGTTAGTCAAGTAAGCCATATTATTCCCTGCCTGATCCCGCAGCAGCTTGGCGTTGTATCCGATGACTTTCATCGGAATCCCCAGTGAGGCTAGTGTCTGGAATTCCGTAACATCCAGGTCGGAGATCCGCAGCAGCGCCTTCTTTCCGGCCGGGATATTGATGATCGATGGTAGCGGCTGCGAGAAGTGGTTCCGCCCGTCGGACGATTCCGTCTCCAGCGAACCGGGAGTGACCGTGTCGGGGTAGCTCCGCCCGTTTAGCAGGAAGTATTTGTCCTTCATGTCCACAAACGCCTCGGGATTGAAGGTCATTCCGACAAAGTGGAAATTGGGGTCGAAACCGTGGATCTGGATGGGATACTCGACATCATAATAAGTCGAGCCGTCGCCGTCGTTGTACGCATAATTTCCCGTTGCTGCGCGCGTCGTCGAATTGGGGGACGCCGGTAGTGGATTGCTGCATAGGATATCGACGGCCGAGTTGCACGCCGTCCGCAGATCGTTCTGCTGCTGCTGCAGGGCGGCGTAAAGTCCGGCGCCCACCGCGACCCGGTTCTGGCGGGGGCGCACATATATTTGCCCGACCATGCCCATCTGCAAATGCTCCGGCGGCGTAATGTGGCAATGCCAGAAGTAAGTGCCAGCGTCCGGCGCCAGGTAGTAATAAGTGAAACTGCCGCCGATATTGATGGCCACCGACGCGTCGGGCACACCGTCGTAGAATGACGAGGCGTTGGGGTAGCCGTGGAAGTGGACCGTGTGCTGCTCGAACAGGTCCGGCCGCATGATCATGCCCACATTTGTGAGGGTGAGAAAGTACTCGTCATCTTCATCGAACGCCATCAGCGGCGCCGGGATGTTTCCGTTCATCACTCCGACGTCCATGATCTGCCGGGGATCCACGTGTCCGTCGAGACATGGGGCCGTGCAAGTCCCGGAGCCAATGGCGTCTGTGTCGGGAGCCAAGCCTACGGCGCCGTTATACGTGAACGAAGCCGGCCCGTAGGCATCCTCCGTCGAGGCGGGATCGCCGGGCACCAGAGTGCCTGGATACACGGTATTGAAGACGGCCGGGAACTCTGTGCCGGGCAAACCACGAGAAATATCCGCCAGTCCCGACAATGGTCCGAAAGCGAACATAAACGTCTGCGTGCCGTCGGCCATGGTCGCATATCCGTCGCCGCCCGAAATCTGCTGGCATTTGATAGCCCCGTTGACTGTGCTTGGAGTCGGCACCAAATATCCGCCGGAGCCGGTCGTAAATGTCGTAGGGCCACTGTACGTAGGTTCCGCATTGTTGTTAGCCGCCACCGGATGCGTGATGGTGCTGGCTGGACATTGAACCCTGAATGACTGTGCGGTTGCCGACAGCGCCCCGGCACATATCAGTATTACGACGGACAAAGGTCCTCTGTTTCGAATCGCCATATATTCTCCTCCTCCGCCGCCGGCGGCGGCTTGTAACTGTTGTATCTTTCGGCAGCTTCCCAGGTCTTTATCGTGTATAAAGCCATCGGTTTTTGGCATCTTTGCCGCTAAGCAAAGAGGTTGCCGGTTTTTCGGGTGATGGTTTGCTCGTAACAACGAACCGACAATCGGCGCTTGTTGCGCTAGACACATGGCCGGTGCGCGTTTGCAACGTACTCGGTCTTCGCCGTCGTGTTCTTCGCGGTAGTTATTGGTTAGTTAGAGCCCGAATTGCCTCGTGCGATACCGAACATACCGCTTCGCCAATTTCTCCATTCGACTACCGAGTTCGTAACAAGTGTCTCTAAGTCTTGTAGGCAGTCATACAACTCTGCCCGCATCGAGATACGCGCCTCCGGGTGAAGCTGCCGGGCCCCGGCGAACCACTTGTAGGAGTCGCGTCCGCAGTCCGTAATAAGAAGCACGACGTCGGGTTGGAATGAGTAGCGTCTGCGTCTTGAGACCGGAGATATGTGCAGACTAAAAGGCGGTGTCCGCGGGGTGTCCTCTCCAGGTTGAGGGAGTCGCACGGCCCCGTGCGGGATGGCATTTGCACTGGACCGGTCGCATCTGCGCAACTGAGCTCTGCGCAACTGAGCCGGGTGGCATCGCGGTCGGAGTTCAGGCGTCTGCGCGCGCCAAAACCTTCGATGGGCGCCGCTTGTGCTCCAGCCGCCTCTTGCCACGGTACGCAATATGCGGACGATCGGACGGATGACCGCGCGTCTGGCGCGACGATGCTGCTCGTGCCGGCAGAAGTCCAAACAACCGCGGTTTCCGATGCTCGCAGACATCTATATTGCGTCCCCCGCAACAGGAGGCCGTTTTCTCTGGCGCCAGGGCCAACCGAAACGTACTCTCTTGTACCGGCACCAACATCCACGCCGCCTTGCACGCCTGCCGCTCCACCCGGCGCACCAGCGATTCAGCAGCAATGCCGCCACCCCCTCGACGTTCGCCTTTCGCGCCCCCAACCGGGCGCCTCCAATACCCCCACTTGGGGGGCGTGTTGAGGATTCCCGCACAGTCGCCCCAAAATGGCCAATAATCGTTTCTACTGGAAGGGTTATACTGTGGATTCAGAGGGATGTTCATGAAGAAATACGGGAAGTTCGTTGCTCTGATCGCTGTCGTAATCGGGACGCTGGTCTGGCTGGGGTGGAACGGCGCCGCGGAAACCAAAACGTACTACAAGACCATCGGCGAACTGAGCCAGATGGGTCCACGAGCTTATGGACAGCGCCTGCGCGTAGCTGGGGACGTCGCCAGCGGGTCCATTCAGCGCGTCGGCAATCAGGTGGAATTCATGCTGGTGCAGGACAAAAGTTCGCTCAAAGTCGCCTACACCGGCACCGATCCCCTCCCCGACACCTTCAAAGATGGAGCCCAGGCCCTCGCCGACGGCAAACTGGACAAGGACGGGGTGTTCCGCGCCGCGCGCATTCAGGCTAAGTGTGCGTCCAAATACGAATCCAAACCGGGCCAATTGGCGCCCGGGCAAGCCGCCCCTAATATCAATAGTGGCAAAAGTTCCATCTGAAACGAGGGGAATATGCAAGAACTGGGTTCGCTGGCCATCATTTTGGCCTTCTGTGTAGCGTTGTATGCGGCCGCCGCATCCATCGCCGGACATCTGAAACGAAAACCTCTTCTGGTCGTCAGCGGCCAGCGTGCGGTCTACTCGGTATGGGTGCTGATGACCCTGGCTTCGGGTCTGCTGGTCTATGCCCTGATGACTGGCGACTTCCGCTTCGCCTACGTCGCCGAACATTCCAACCGCAGCATGCCCATCCTGTACAAGTTCGCCGCCTGGTGGGGCGGACAGGAAGGCTCGCTGCTGTTCTGGAGCTGGCTGCTGTCCACCTATGCGGCAGTCGTGGTCTTCACCAACCGGCGCAAACACCGCAGCATCATGCCGTGGACCATCGGAGTCATGTCCGCAGTCCAGGCGTTCTTCCTGCTGCTGAACAACTTCATCGCCAACCCGTTCCAGATGATGGCGCAGGATAAGCTGATCGTCAACATGGGCGACGGCCAAGGCCTCAGTCCCCTACTGCAGTATCCGGCCATGGCGATCCACCCACCCATGCTCTACCTCGGCTACGTGGGGTTCACCATCCCGTTCGCCTTCGCCATCGGCTCGCTGATTACGCGCCAACCCGGCGAGGCGTGGATTCACACCACCCGCCGCTGGACACTGGTCACCTGGCTATTCCAGAGCACCGGCATCATGCTGGGCGCGGCCTGGGCATATCATGTGCTCGGATGGGGCGGCTACTGGGCTTGGGACCCGGTGGAGAACGCATCGCTCCTGCCCTGGCTCAGCGGCACGGCGTTTCTGCACTCCGTAATGATGCAGGAGAAGAAGGGCATGATGAAGGTCTGGAACATCGTGCTGGTCTCGGCCACTTTCTTCTTGTGCATTCTGGGGACGTTCCTCACACGCTCGGGCGTAGTGCAATCGGTGCACGCATTTGCGCGCTCGGAAATCGGCAAGTATTTCGTCACCTTCCTGGCCGTGGGGATCGCCGCCACCGTCTATCTCATCCTGGACCGCCTGGAATACCTGAAGAGCGAGTCGCAACTGGAGAGCGTGGTCTCGCGCGAGTCCAGCTTCCTGTTCAATAACCTGGTGCTGCTGGCAAGCTGTTTCGCCGTGCTCTGGGGTACGCTCTTCCCAGTCATGTCCGAAGGGCTCACCGGCGACCGCATCTCGCTCGACACCGATTGGTACAACCGCCTGATGGTGCCCATCGGGCTTTTCCTGTTGCTGCTCACCGGCCTCGGACCGCTGTTTGCCTGGCGCAAGACGTCGTCGGAGAGTTTGCGGCGTAATTTCCAGTGGCCGGGGATCGCCGCCGTGGTGCTGGTCGGCGCGCTGTTCGCCGCCGGAATACGCCATCCCTACGCCCTGATTTCCTTCGGATTCTGCTTGTTCGTGGCGCTCACCGTGATCGTGGAATTCTACAAGGGCGCGAGCGCTATCGCGTCGAAAAGCGGCTTCAATCTGCTGCATGCCACCGTCGAGTTGACGCATCGCAACACCCGGCGATACGGCGGGTATCTGGTGCACATCGGGATCGTACTCATGTTCGTGGGCTTCACCGGCCATGCCTTCAACCAGAATGAGACCAAGGAACTGAACAAGGGCGACAGCATGACGGTAGGCGCTTATACCCTGCACATGCTCGACCTCCAGCAGGGCGAAAATGAGAACTATGCCTGGAGCCGCGCCACCATGGACGTATTCAAGAACGGCAGCGCGCTGGGCACGCTGAAGCCCGAGAAGCGGTTCTACAAAGCCAGCCGCCAGGGCACTTCGGAAGTGGGCATCCGGCAGCGGCCCAACGAAGATCTATACCTGAATTTCGGCGGCATGTCGGACGACAACCAGCGGGCCATCATCCAGGCGTACGTCTTTCCGCTGGTATCGTGGATCTGGATCGGCGGGCTGGTGTTGATCGGCGGTACACTGATCTGCCTGGTGCCGAGCAAGATCAAGAGGGAGTATGCTCGGACTTCGGTGGTGGGACAAGTGGAGGCGGGAGTCAAGGTCACGAAACATGCGTCGGCTTAGGATCGGGGTTTTGGCTGCGCTGGCGGCGTTGGCCGCATTGGCGCAGACGGCCGCGGAAAAACCCAGCTCGGATGTCCGCCGGGTGGGTTCGCGGTTGGCTTGCCAGTGCGGCTGCAAGGATTCTGTCGCCAGTTGCAGCATGCTCGAGTGCGGCTTCTCCAAGCCGGCCAAAGAAAGAATAGCCCGCATGCAAGCCGTGGGCATGACCGACGACCAGATCATCCAAACGTTCATGCAGGATTACGGCGCCGGCATCTACCTGGCCCCGCCCAGCGCCTTCGGCTGGCTGGTGCCGTATTCCGCCGTGGCGCTTGGATTGGTGGCGATCTGGCTGTTCGTCAAACGGGTCTACAAACCCCGGTCCCTGCCCGTGGCCCCGGACGATCCGGCGCTCGAAAAGTACAAAGATCAAATCGAAAAGGAAATGTCCGATCTAGAATAAACTCTGGAGTCTTATGTGGGGCAGGATGGCATCCTGCGGCCGAGTGGCACCCGGCCTGGCAATTCGGAAGCTGGGTTTTCGCCCTGTCCCACAACGCCCGAAACGTCTTAGGCGGTTTCCGATGTCTCTCGAATCAGATGGAGTAGCGCATCTTGGCAATCATCGCAATAGCCAGCATCGTCGCGATCGTCGTCATCGCGTTTGTCCTCTCAGTGGGGCCGCGCAGCGTCCCCGAACCGGAACCGGTGTCGCCCTTCGCCCATCTCGACGAGCGAAAAGCGGCCATCTACGAAAACCTGCGCGATCTGCAGTTTGAGTATCGCGTAGGAAAGCTCTCCGACGAAGATTACCAGAGCACCAAGCGGGACCTGCAGAAAGAGCTCGCCGCGGTCTTGGCCGAAGTGGACCGCGTCAAGAACGGCCTGTCCCTAGCGGCGCCGCCTGCGCCAGTGTTAGCGGCGCCGCCGGCGTTAGCCGTCGCCACAGCCACCGCGCCCCCGCCAACCACGCCGCAGAAGCCCGCCGGATTCGCCTGTGAGTCCTGCGGCGCCACGTTCGAAAAGCCCCTCAAGTTCTGCGGCGAGTGCGGCAAGCCTATGAAAGCAGGTACGGCATGAAGATTCTGCCCACGCTTCTGCTGCTGGCGCTCCCGGCCTTGGCCGCGGTGTCCGGCACCGTCGTCAACCGGACTACCGCACAGCCGGCGGCCGGCGTCACCGTGGTCCTCAACAGCATGGGAACCAACGGCTTCGAGCCCGCCGCCGAGACCAAGTCCGACGCCCAGGGCCGCTTCACCATCGACCACGAGGTCCAGGGCCCGCGCATGGTCCGCATCACGTTCGAGGGCGTCTCGTACTTCCAGGTTCTGCCGCCCGGCTCGCCCTCCACGGACCTGACACTGGACGTTTACAACTCGTCCAAGCAACCCGGCGCCGCCAAGGTATCCAAGCACCTCCTGGCCTTTACGCCGACCGCGCAGGGCGACTTGACCATCCAGGAGACCTATCTCTTTACCAACGACGGCAAGACCGCGTGGAACGATCCCCAGGGCGAACTGCGTTTCTATCTGCCCCCCGCGGCCCGCGGCAAGGTGGAGGTGAACGCCACCGCTCCCGGTGGAATGGCCGTGCCGGCTTCCCTGGTCAAGACCTCGTCTCCCGATGTCCTGGCCGTCGATTTCGCCATTAAGCCCGGTGAGACCAGTTTCGACGTCACTTACTCCGTGCCCTACACCGCCGGCGCGCCGTACGAAGGCAAGGTGGTTACCAAGGACGACAACACCTACCTCATCGCGCCCCAGGGAGTCACGCTCGCGGGCGAGGGATTGCAGGATCTCGGAACCTATCCGCGCACCCAGGCTCACATATTCGGGCTCCCCGGCAACACTTACAAGATCACCCTGACCGGCGCCGCCGTTGCGTCCGCGGAGCCTGAAGCCGCGGCCCCGGGCGAGCCCCAGGACGACAGCCAGAAGATCTCCGCCATCCTGCCGCGAATCTACGGCAATATCAAAGTGATTCTGGGCCTCGCGCTGGCCATTCTAGCCGTCGGTTTCACGCTGCTGTACCGCAAATCCTCCGATCTTTCCACCCCCTCCAAGGAGCCCAATGGACGCGGTCGCCGTTGACGGCGTGTGGAAGTTCTACGGCGACTATCCCGCGCTGCGCGACATCCGTCTGGAGGCCGCCGCGGGAACCTGTCTGGCGCTGATCGGACGCAATGGAGCCGGCAAGACCACCCTGCTGCGCATCGTGGCCGGCTTCTCTCGCCCCGGCCGCGGCCAGGTGCGGATCTTCGGCGGCCAGCCGCGAGACACCGAAACCCGCCGCAAGCTGGGCTTCATCGGCCACGGCATTTCGGTCTACGACGAGCTTTCCGCCTTGGAGAACCTGACGCTCTACGGCAAGCTCTACGGTCTGCCCGATCCGCGCCGTGCCGCCCGTGAATGGCTCGAACGCACCGGCTTGGCGCGCGTGGCCGACGGGTTGGTGCGCGAATTCTCGCGCGGCATGCGGCAACGCCTGGCGGTGGCGCGCGCCTTCCTGCATGAGCCGCAGGTGCTGCTTCTGGACGAACCTTTCACCGCGCTCGACGACAAAGCCATCGCCGTGCTACAGCGCCTGCTGCGTGAAGCCCTGGCATCGGGAAAGACCGTCGTCATGTCCACCCACCAGTTGCGCGAAGCGCTCGAACTGGCTACTCACGTCGCGCTGTTGACGCGTGGCCAGGTGGCGTTTCACGGCCCATCGACACCCGAAATGGTGGCCGATCCCGGGTACGTGTACGCGCGGTACGGCGAGGGATGATGCGGTTCTTCCGCCAAGTCTGGGTAGTCACGGTCAAGGACCTGCGCGCCGAACTGCGCACCAAGGAAGCCATCAACTCCTCGCTGGCGTTTGCCCTGGTGATCCTGCTGATGTTCAGCTTTGCCTTCGACCCGCTGGCCGACACCACTCGCGAAATGTCCGGCGGCCTGTTGTGGATCGTCTTCGCTTTCGCCGGAACGCTGGTCCTGAATCGCAGTTTCGCGCGCGAACTGCCCAACGATTGTCTGGACGGCCTGATCGCCGCCCCGGTCTCGGGCGCAGCCATATTTCTAGGAAAAGCCGTTGCCAATTTCCTGCTCGTGCTGGCCGTGCAATTGATTTCGCTGCCGGTTTTCGGGGTCTTCTACAGCGTGCCGTGGACCGATCAGTTTCCGGAACTGTTGCTGGTGCTGGTGCTGGGCACTTGGGGATTGACGGTGGTCGGAACCGTATCGAGCGCGCTGACCGTCAACATCCGCCTGCGCGAGTTGATGCTCCCCATGCTGACGTACCCCATCATGTTTCCGGCGCTCTTGGGCGCCATGGAACTGACCGCCACGTTAGTCACCGGCAACCCGATCGGCCCCGACAAGTCCGGGTTCCTCAAGATGATGATCGGCTTCGACGTGATCTACACCGCCGTGTCGCTGGTGCTGGTGGAGACCATATTGGTAGGCTAATGCGCGAGAAACGTCTCTACCTTCTCGGCGTGCTCGCGGTGGCGCTGATGGCGTACAACCTGACGGAAATCGCCGCGCGGCCGCTGCAGGCGCTGTTCTACATTCCCTTGTGCGGGACTGCCGCTCTGGCCGCGGTTACGTCGCTCGCCGCCAGCATCGCTTTTCTGCGGACGCGCAATTTCCGGTTCGATTCCCTGGCCGTCGCCGCTACCGAAGCCGGCCTGGCATTTCTGGCCGCGGGTATCGTGAACGCGTGCTTCCTCATTCACGCCGCGGCGGGAAAGTGGTGGACCTGGGATTCGCGGTTGACCGCGGCCCTGGTCTGCTGGCTGTTATACGCGACTTACCTTATGCTGCGCCACGCTGTGCAGGAACCTACCAAACGCGCCGCGTCCACCGCGGTCTGGTCCGTCTTCGCGTTTCTCGACGTGCCGCTCGCCGTCGTCACCATCCAATGGTGGAAGCCCGCGGGACATTTGCGATTCGATTGGACGCAGTTACGCTTCTGTAACCTGGCCGCAATGGTTCTGCTAGGAACGCTTTTTACCGTGGTGCGCATGCGCCAGGAAGAAACGCGGCGCGAGATGGATTCTCTGCGCCGCATGACACACGCCCTGTGAGGAGGTTTCAATGATAGCCGTTACTTACGGTCTCATCGCCGCTTGGGCTATCCTGGTGGGTTACGTACTAACATTAGTGAGCCGCGAGAAGCGCTTGAAGCGCGAACTTGCAAGCGTCAAATCCATGTTGGAATCGGGGCAGGCGAGCTCCAGAGCTACGCCTGCCCCGCGGGATTAGTAGGTGAACTCCACCTTGGTGGTGGTGCCGGCGAGATCGATGGCTTCAATCTCATCGTTGCCGGACTTGGTGCTGGCCTCAACTGCCGTAAATTGAAACTTCTTCGGGGAAGTGGTCACTTTGACGGGGACGGTAATGCTCTTGTCCTTCGAGTCAGTGAAGATCGCCTTGTCGCCTACCAACTGCAGCGTGTACAATCCGGGGGCGAGTTTCGCCGTCCCGGCCTGGGTACTTACGGGCAGCGAAACATTGTACTTCTTCGCGCCGGCAAACGCCAGACTGGCAAGGGAAAGGACACCGATCAGGAATACAGTTTTCTTCGTCATGTGATTTTTGATTCTCCGTGTTGAACTGCGTACTCAATCGTGCCGAGTACTTGGGTTAGTGTTTTGTGGCAGGCCCGGGATAACCACTGGTTTCAAATCCAGGATACCGCTAAATGCTCGAAAACACCAAATCGATAATTTTTATCCGGGCGATTGCCGACATTTCCGCCGCGGTTATATCTTCAGTGTATTCACCAGATAGGAGACATCCGGGAGTTTCTCGTTTGTAACAAAGCGGGCTAACTCGCGGGCGATTCGCAAGGGCGCGCGCGGGTCCCAAAAAGTAGCGGTGCCCACCTCCACCGCCCGTGCTCCCGCGATCAGAAACTCCGCCGCATCCGTGCCGCTCGCGATTCCGCCCAGCCCCACCACGGGAATCTTTACCGCCTGCGCGGCCTGATAGACCAGCCGCAGCGCAATGGGTTTGATGGCAGGTCCGGACAGCCCACCGAAGCCCGCGCCGATCCGCGACCGCCGCGTGTGGGCGTCGATGGCCAGCGAGATGAAGGTATTCACCAGCGAGATAGCGTCCGCGCCGTTCTCCTCGGCGGCCCGCGCCAAGGGTTCGATGGCGCTCACATTGGGCGACAGCTTCACCATCACCGGGCGGTGCGCCACGCGCTTCACCGCCGTCACAACTTCCGCCAAAAGCGCGGGATCGCTGGAGAAGTAGATGCCGCCGTGCCGGGTGTTGGGACACGACACGTTCAGCTCATACCCCGCCAGCCCGGGATGGTCTTCGAGAACGCGAACCACCTCCGCGTAGTCGTCGGCCTGGTAGCCGAAAACGTTGGCGAACACGGCGGTCTGAAGCTTCGCCAGGCCGGGCAACTTCTCGGCGGCGAAGGCGCGCACGCCGATGTTCTGCAGCCCCACGGAGTTGATCATGCCGCCGGTGGCTTCGATCAGCCGGGGCGGCGGATTGCCTTCGATCGGCTCGCGGGACAGGCCCTTGACCACCAGGCCGCCCAGCGCGTTGAGATCCACCAGGCCGGCGAATTCCAGGCCGTAGGCAAACGTACCCGAAGCCGCCAGAATTGGATTGCGGAGTTGGATGCCGCAGAGTGTGGTGGCGAGGCGGGTCATGGGTTTTTGTGGCGCACGCACTCGTGCGCAATGCCGGCGAGTTCTCCCGAAACCGGACACCAGCACATATTCAGGCCTGCAAATCGTCTTATGTGGGGCAGGTTGGCAACCTGCGGCGGGTTGTCAACCCGCCTGGGCGGCTTGAGCAGACTGGTCGGCAGGCCGATTGAAATCGGCCGCAGGTTGAAAACCTGCCCCACAAATTCTTCAGCATTTCCGGTTGTGGGAAAACTAAGTGGCATTGCGCACTCGTGCGCGCCGCATCCCGATTCGTCGGGATACCCGGCGGTCTTGCCTCCCGTGGCCGGGCGTCGCGATGAGTCGCGACGCGGCACGCATGAGTGCGTGCGCCACGCAGGCCGGCACGATAGCCTGTCCAGTGTCGGAGTGGATTCACCGCTCATGCCAGGAATGCCTCGCCCAAGACGCGGCCTACCGACGACGACGGCTGCTCGACACCCATGGCGCGAGCGAGCGTCGGCGCCACATCCACGCTCTCCACGGGCGATTCGAAGACACCGGCGCGGAACTGCGGCCCGAAGAAGCACAGCGGCACGCGGACATCGTAGGTGTAGAGCGACCCGTAGGAGATTCCCTGGCCCTGCCCGTAGTCCTCCACATATTCCGGACGGTAGGACAGCATTACGTCTCCGCTGCGTTTGCCGTGGAAGCTGTTGCCGAAGCGGCGGGCCCATTCATCGTGCGTCGAGCAGGCGCCGCCCGCGGTATAGTAGCCGGCCATCGCCGGCAGATCGAACGCCGCGCGTACGGCCGCCATGCGCACGGCCTCCGGGTCGCGGTCCGCGGCCGGTTCCAGGTACAAAAACGGATAGACGTACTTACGTACATGGCCGGCGCCCGAGGCCGCCAGCGCCTTCTCCACTGTCTGAGCCAGGCCCTCGCCGTTCACCGTAAGACGGGCGCGTGCATCGGCGGAGGGCAGCGGCGGCGCACCGTGCGCCCCGGCCAGCACCAGGGTGTAGCCGCTCTCACCCACCAGTTGGCCCAACTGCCCCATCAGCGTTTCGATACGCTTGTCGAGTTCCAGAATCATCTGCGGCATGAGCGGAGACCGGCCGCCCACCTCATAGCCCAACAGCTCGGAGGAACCGCATAATACGGTGACGAAGTCGAAGGTGCTTCCCTGCCCCAGCCGTTCGCGAACCACCATTTCGCCCAGCAGGTCGAACTGCGCGCCCTGGCTGAATGGCGATGCCCGGTACAAGGCCAGGAACTGCTCCGGATGAGCCGGATCGTAAGTCAGCGTACGCAAGGGCGGAGTCCCCTGGCGCGCGCCCGCCGCCATCCACCGGGCGTCGTGGGCATTCTCCACGGGCATCAGGCTGACAAAAGGCGGCAGCCACTCCGGGGCTTCGCCGCGCGCCACGAACTGCCCGTGCGGGTCCATCCAGTAGAGATGCGCTTCGGGGGTCCCGGCGAATAACCGGCCTTGCGCGGCATCGAGCGCGATCACCGACACGCGAGTGCGCGGCTCGGCCGCCACCTGGGCGCACAAAGTGGTGGCCAGCAGCGCCTCGTCGGAAGCCGGAACCGGTTTCCTGGACGTTCGGTCGTACCAGGACTCCGCCACGATGCCATGCTGCGAAGGCCACGCCCCGGTAGCCATAGTGGCCAGCGTGGTGCTTGGGAAGGCGCTGGCCGTATGCCGGCAGTCGGGGAACCAGGCGCCCTTTTCCAACAGCCGTTTGAGCCCTCCCGCGCCCAGTTGAGGATAGGCGGCGTCCAGGTACTCGGGCCGAAATTGCTGCAGAACCACCAGTACCAAAAGCTTGGGACGAGAGGCGAGGGCCAGCGCCCGGCGGCCCGCCAGGCTGCCGAGGATGCAAGCACCAAAACCGCGGCGGCAAATATCCATGCACAAAGAAGTTTATCAGAGCTGCAAGTGGTGTTATATTGTCCGTTCAACACATCGCTTTCTGTGCCCGGGGAGACCGGTGTTTCTCCGGCCGGATAGGAAGAGGTTCATGAAAGAGGACGAGAGCATTCTGGGGTTGGCGTCGATCCGCCGGAACCGAGGCATCTCGCTCGAGCAGATCGCCGAATCGACAAAGATCAGCGTGAGATCCCTCGATGCCATCGAGCGCGGGAACTTCGCGAGACTGCCGGGCGGCATCTACAATACCAGCTACATCCGGCAATACGCGCGCGCCATCGATTACGACGAAACCGTTCTGCTGGCGTTTTACCACCAGCGGATAGCGCCCAGCGCCAGCGCCGCGCCGGCCGGCGGAAAACGCACAGTCGGCAATTTGCGCGCGGCTTCCACGCTCTTCGGTTCTTAGGCCGCGGCTTCCCGACCGTGCGCCCCACGCGGCGCTCCGGGTCCGGACTCGCCAGGCATCCCGATGAATCGGGGGGTGCTCTGGAGTTACGGTTTTCGAAGCGAAGGCGATGGAACCGGTGTAGTCAGCCCAATGAGGGCTTCGACTGCGCGAACGGCGCCGCCGGCAGCGCGCAGCGAGTCTCCCAGTACCCGGGCCTGCCGGGCAAACGCAGGATTGCCTAGGATTTCCAGGGCCAGCGAGCGCAAGGTGGCGGGGTCGGCGCCCGGCTGCACCGGCAGGCCCGCTCCGAGTTCCATGAGGCGCGCGGCATAGGCGAAGTGGTCGGAAGCCTGCGGAAACGCCAGCATGGGAACCCCGGCCAGCAGGGCTTCATGCACGCTATTGCTCCCGCAGTGCGTGACGAAGAGGCTCGCGCGTTCGAGCAGTTCCAGTTGCGTCACGTACTCCGATACCCGGAAGTTGGCGGGCGCGGGACCGGGATCCACGCCCCGGCCGGTAGCCAGCACGCAACGGCACGGCAGGTCCGCGAAGGCTTCGAAACACGCCTGGTAGAAACGCACTTGCCCGGTGTGGATGGTTCCCATCGAGATGAGGATGAGGGGGGCCGAATCGAGCCACTCCCAAGGGAAGGCCGATGCTGGCGGCCGCCGGCCGGCATCGCGCCCCACGAAGACACAACTCTCGTCGAACCGTTCCCCGCATGGTTGGAAACACCGCGAGGTCAGAACCAGGTTCACCCGCTGGCGGCAGGACATGAGGCCCAGGACGCCCGGGGTTCGGGTGCCGAACCGCAGGTCCAGGCGGCGTCCGGTTTCGCTCAGGCGCGCCAGGTTCACCAGGGCCTCGATCAGCGCCGGTGCGGGGGCGTTTCCGTAAAACATCCGCAGCATTTCCGACTCGCTCATCACCTCTTCGCCGAGCATGAAGGACAGGGTGATACTGGCCGCGGGCCGATGCAGCATCTGGGCCGCCAGCAGGCCCCAGGTGGCGCCGGCATCGAGCAGCAGGTAATCGGGCGCCTCCCGCGCGATCGAATCGACCAGTTCCGGAAGGATGCGTTCCGCACACTCCAGGCGTGCGGCCAATCCGGCGAGCAACCCGCCTCCGCTGGGCCACTGCCATGTGTTGAAGACCTGAGGATACGCGCGGAACTCCGCACCGGTACGTTCGATCTGTTGGCGAAATGCCTCGGTGGCCCAGACCACCACGCTCTCGCCGCCACGGGTCAGTTCCTCCAGAATCGGCGCGGCCGGGTTGATGTGCCCTTCGGCGGGCACCAGCACAGCGGAACAGTTTCCCATCGGATTGTCACGGAGAGCCGGTTGAGTTAGTGAAAGTACTTCCTAATACATCTGCGAAGTGAAAAGGTGCGCATCGACAACTATGTATAGCACACGCATTGGACATCGAGCGGCGCGCGTCGCAGCGGAGTCAATTACTATGCAGCGGCGGCGAAGCTCTCAAGTGTATCCGGGCCGGTGAAGTTCAAGCCGTGGTTGTCGGAGACCCGAAGTTCGCCAGCCCCTCCGTCTTACGCAATGTTCTCCAGTCACATTGGTGGATAGGGGAACGAGTGACCGTGCAAGAGTAGCAAGGGAACATCCAACGCCGGGCAAGGCCAGCTTCACGGAACCTCCTTTCGTCTCACGTGAGCAATCGCGGAGTTGAGTTGCGAAAGTTGAGCTTGAATCGGGATCGGGTTACCGCCGCATCCCGCACATAGGCGTGCCAAGCTTTGAAATAAGCGGGGCCTTTCGACTATCTTCGTCGCGGTGGCCGGGTGGTACACTTTTGTTGAGGCGGATTGGAATTCAGACGAAGGCCACTTCAGGAGCCGTCTAATGAGTGTACTTAGCAAAGCCCGTAAGGTCTTTAAGAGGGGCGGCGTTCACCGGCTCGTCTCTGTTTTGGTATCCCAATACGGGCTGCCAATTCCTCTGAGTGCGAAGTTTCGGCACACAGATGGTCTTCCGTCGGAGCTGGGGTTCTGGGATGCCTATTTCAGAACAAAAGGGCTGCAATGGGCCGATTCCTACGGAATCAGGCTTGATCCCGATTTTCCTTTACAGCCAAGACCGGCCGCTTTGCTACCTCCACAAAGCGAGGTCCATATTCTCGATGTGGGAGCCGGGCCACTGACCTACCTTGGGAAGAAGACTGAAGGAAAACAAATTAACATAACGGCTGTAGACCCCCTGGCTCTTGAATACGATAACATACTCTCCAAATATCAAGTAATTCCGATTATCAGGACGCAGAAACTAGCCGCCGAGGAACTCACAAAGAGATTCCCTCCTAACTCCTTTGACCTTGTGTTTGCACGTAACTGCATCGATCACTCCTACGACCCGCAAAGAGCGATTTTGCAGATGATCAAAGTGGTAAAAAGCGGTGGATATGTTCTGCTGGAACACACACCAAACGAAGCGGACAACGAGAACTACGACGGCTTACATCAATGGAATTTTTCTATGTCCGCCAACGGCCACTTCTTGATCGGTTCAAGGTCTAAGCAGGTGGACATCACCGGGAAGTTTGCAGAGCATTGCACGATGACGTGTGAAATGGTAGTGGATCAAGGCGATTGGCTGATAACGAGAATTCGGAAGAGATGACTTTCGCCGGCCGGCTATGGGCTTCCGGTGCGTAGCGGCGGAAATCGCCGGCCGGCATACGAGCCGCGACCGTCGGAAGCTGTGAAAGAATCCCCCGCACAAGGGCGAGACCGCAGTTCGTGGCGTGCGCACTCGTGCGCGCCGCATCCCGACTCTTCGGGATGCTCGGCAAACAACCGTAGATTCAGAGGTTCTCCGCCGGGCATCGCCACGAGTGGCGACGCGGCATGCATCAGTGCGTGCACCAATTACCTCACAGCTTCTCAGGGAGCGAATTCCGCGACTGAACCACGAAATCCCCAGATCGGTTAAGCACGCGCATACGAGTCTTACGATATTGGCAAGCCCGGGGTTTTCAACTCGACTTCCGCCGGCTCTTCTCCGCAAGGCGGGACGCAAACTTGGCGACATTGATAATCGCCCGTTCGTGTGTGCCCTCGCCCAGTTTTTCGGTATCGTTCCAGGCTTCCACGCGAAACTGAATCCGCCGGTCCTTCACCGCGATCGCTTCCGCCCGAAATGTCACCGCCGCTCCAATGGGCGCGGCCGCCAGGTGCGAAACGTCCAGATGCGTTCCGACAGTGTCGTAGCCCGCATCGAGCAGCGGCAGCACCGTATCGCGGCAGGTGCGCTCCATGAAGCCGATCATGATCGGGTTGCTATTATAGAGCGATTCGAGCCAAGCATTTGAAAACAAAGCCCGATCTTCGTGGGATAATTTTCAGCACGACTCCTATGCATAACATCAAAATCGGTGCCACACTCGAACACAAGTTGCTGGTCACGGCAGACGTGGCTATCAGCTTCCTGGAGATGGAAGAGGCCAGAGTCCTTGCCACTCCACAGATGATTCGTTACATGGAGTGGACCTCTCGAAACTTGGTTCTGCCTCTTCTCGAAACTGGATACGACACCGTTGGCACCAAGGTCAACATCAGCCATTTGGCGGCGGCACCAATTGGATCGGTGGTCACGTTCAGTTCAGAGATTATTGCGCTTGAAGAACGGCGAGTATTGTTCCAGGTCAGAGCGAAAGCAGAAGAGGAACTGATCGGGGAAGGCACGCACGAACGGGCAATTATCAACGTAGCCAAATTTGCGACTCGCCTTGCTGAGAAGAGTAAGAAGCTGAGTTGAAGTCTTCTAAGAGCCAGCACAACTCGATTTTCTCTTACAAAGGGCGAACTATAATTTGCATAGTTCAGGGGTCAGTATCGGCAATCCGAACATTGTCTTACCGTTCACAATGCTCACACGGACCTCGGTTATGCTCGTTTGTTTCCAGTCCTCACGCTGTAACTTGCCACAGCCTAGAACACGAAAAACGTCGCCTTCATGCCGTATTTCACGAAGGGTGAATGCCTTGATTTCTGGATAACCTACTCCCATCGTCTGCTGCATCGCTTGAATGTACTGTTTCCGATCCATGTCCGGTGCGTCCCTCTTAAGAAGCAATTCATTCTTCAACTGGGATGTTTGATCCTGTATCTCAAACATGTCGGACCAATCGTGCTTGACCTGATCGTGAATCCACCGCTCAACTTGTGGCGCTAGGAGCGTTTTCTCGGAGGAAGCCAGCGAAGCATACGGATCGCTGACGGGCACAGCCAGCAAGGTTGCGGCAAATGCCAAGCTGATTGCTATTTTCATTATTCCTCAAGCATAAACCTTCCTGAAGATCAATGGCAGTCGTGTTTTAGATTTCCGCCGACTTCACTTGGCGTAGCCCAACTCTTGAGCCTTGAGGATCTGATTGACGGCGAATCCGTGCCACCGCTTGCCGGGAGTACGTGTGGGAACGCTGTCGCTGTTAAATGTGGCCGCAATGCGATCATAGGCCATGCCAGCGGCCCTGAGTTCCCTCATCCGGGCAGCGATGGCCCGTTCGCCATCCGTCGCACCGTAGGGCTTCCTGCCTTCACAGCGGCCTGTCCTGGCTTTCATGCGCTGGCGTGCGCCACGAAGTTTCAACACGATGTTTGCTTTTTCCGCCTGTGAAATTGCGCCCTGAAATTGTCGGAACATTACACGGTAGGGATCATCTTTCAACAGATCCGGTTCATCTGCGGAGATGAGTTCAAAACCGTGGCGTTTCAGTTCCGCAATTATTGATTCCTGAACCAAGAGGCTTCGGGCAAGACGATCCAGTCTTTCGATCAAAATTCTTCTGACACCATTTGCGTGCAATGCCGCCAGCATTTCCATGAAGGCTGGCCGGTCCTTCAGCTCCTTTTCCCCGCTGACGCCCCGTTCCTTGAAGATGCGAACGATCTTAATGTCGTTGGCGGCGGCGTAGCGATTGATGCTGTGAAGTTGACGAGCGTATCCGTCTCCTGCCTCTTGCGCCCTTCCGCTGACCCGCAAGTATGCAAATGCCTTTATCATGCAAAGTCAATTTTGAAGCTAAATTCGTCCTAGGTCAACAGTAATTCTGTAGAAAAACTGCTCTTGTTGAAAACACGCCACTTCTGAAATCGGCCCGTGGGAGGCGGTGATTCAGGGCGAATGGCGATTTCGCCGATTCTCTGAACTTGCCGCCGCGCAGCGGCGGCACTGTCGGGGCCGGGAAACAGCGTCCGATGCTATATATCTTCGGCCCAAAACATATGCCGAAGACGAAACCGACAATCATCCGACTCCCGGCTGTTCCCATGAGCGTGGACGCCCTGATGAAACGCCCAATGCCGGAAGTCCAAAACTACATGCTTGAAGTCGCCCCGTTGCTCCGTTTGGGGCACGAATACAAGAGTGGCTTTCTCGAAATGCTTCAGCAAATGCCGGGAAGTTTTTATGCCGTTGCCAATTTCAACCTCAAGAATTTGGAGCCGTCCTGGTGCTACCAGCGACTCAACTTGTTCGACATGAAGATTGCCCGGTGCCTCCTTGGAAGAAACTGGTGCGAGATGCCCGATGAGGAACGGCCCCGATGGGTTGCTGTGCCAGAAAGGGCCACGTACCTTCACTACAACATGCTGTGGCACGTTCCGGTTCATCACCAGGAGAAGTTCTTCGGTCACGCTCCGGGAATTTGGCGGCAGGTAGTGCCTTCCGGCCAATTCGATCTTCAAGTGATTGGGGAGGAAGCCGGGGAAGCCGCCGCCGTTCGCACCTACAGCGGAAAGACATTTCACCCACGATGGACAATTGACCATTTCATCACGAGTTCAGAACTCAGGAGGAAACACTAGCAGACAAATTTTGACAGCCACCGGCTACGGGCACAGTACCGATTGGCAATCGCCATAGGGAGGCCCCGGAGCCATTTTGGAACGACGAACGGAGGCAGAAATGACCGCCGTATTGCTAGAACTTTGCCTAAATCAAAGAGGAACCAAAATGAACTTTATTGAATGGACCAAACAGCAAGTGAACAACAACACGATTGCAGCAAATCCAAAGACCATCAAAAGCAAACAGGATCGAGATCGGCTTACCAGAATGGAAGCTATGCTTGATGAACTTCTGCTGCTGAAGACAATCATCGTGGAAGCCAAGACATTCCGCCCACCGGAGAACAATCATGCCAACCAAGACTAACTTGGACCACGCCATGCAACTTCGCCTCCCGAACAGCACGGTGGCAGACATTGACAATGTGATCGCCACGGTTCCACAACTTTGTGGATATAACCGATGCCGGTTCATTCGCACCGCCCTGAGATACGCATTGGATTCGATTGCCGAAGAAACACGAACTACCCAAATGAACCACGGAGGTCAAGAACGAAATGAAGAGCAAGAAAAGTAAACTGACTGACACAAAGAACACACGCCTGGATCGGATATGCGAAGAGCTTGGCGAAGACACGATAAAGAAGTTACACAGAGCATTCGAGTTGACCGCCGCCGCCCTTTATCGGCGGGCGCAACAGAGGGCCGAAGCGGAGATGCAGAAGGCCGATCAATACCGCACAACTGTATAGACGGCAAGCAGCCAGTTCTGCAAACTTGCTGAAGACTGAGTATCTGTATGTTCACTTCGGGAGGAGCAGCCCATCCGAAACGGCTATGCACCGGGGATGGGACAGTCATTCAGATAGGGTACCCATATTTCGCAACCGTCCTAACGGAAGGCGAGGGTTGGAGGATAGGGACGGGCAAATCATGGCGAATGGCCGAACGTTTCAATCGGGTCAGCGGCGCAACTCAACGCTAATAACTGACCCTTCATCATCCACTACTACTTTCTTGAAAGTCTTAGTGATCCTCTCTTTCTGTTCGTCAAGAGATAGCTTGCCGAAATTCAGAAACCGCTTTCGCAAATCAGTTGGGCGGAAGTTGTTAGGCTTTGGTTTTGCCTGAAGTTCTTTTTCAAGCCGCTTGATCTCATCTTCGTTTTCCCTTATGAGTTTCATCAGTAATTCTTCATCAACTCCCTCTTCACCGATCCTTGCGTACTGCTTTGCTTTTTTCTTGTTCAGGCGATCAATGTCCTTCTGAATTGCAGCGGTGTTAGTTACAGGCGGTGCTGGTGTCAGGGTTCTCAGGTAATCTGGATTAGTCAAACGGATAGTTGCAAACACCAGAAGTTCTTGGTCTACAACTTCCTGATGTAGCATCGGCATTCCACACGGCTTATGGTTGTTGGCGTTGCTTGAGCAAAGATAGTAATTCCGTACGAGATGTTTTCGTCGCACAGGCTTGGGGTACAGTTTCATATTACAGGTGCCACAGTAAAGAACACGATGCCCCAAAAACGGTGTGACTTGTTGAATTGCTTTTGCCTTCGTTTTAATCCAGGTCTTCTGCCGCTGATTCAAAATGTCCTGTACGGCGAAGAAGTCCTCTCGTGATATTAGTGGTGGTTCGGTGAAGTTAGCTTTCACCGGAGTCGGATTGTTTCTTGGAACCCGTAGGCCATCGTAAATCGTGCCGTCATCACGCATAGTACGGCCAACACGGAGATATTTCACTTCCTTTTCGCCGATCCACCAGCGTGATTGAAGAGCCTTGCGTAATGCCGTGGGACTGGCGAAGTGAAGTTCTCTAGCAACTGCGGCCTGAGATTCACCAGTCAAGATACGTCGGAAAGCATCCTTCATCCGTTCGGCAGCTTCAACGGGTTTGTACTCGAAATGGCCGGTGACGAGTTCGTCCTTCTCTTTCGAGTGAGGCACAAATTGTACACCGGCTGGCAGCGGATCGGTTTTGCAGTTTCCTTGTCTACGCCTAATCTCTTTTCCACGGTGGGTCCATTCCTTGATTTGCCTTCTTTGCATTGCCGCCGATTCCGCTGCGACACGTAAGAGTGTCTGGTCTTTTTGGACCCGTAGATCAAGTACACCCTGATCGCAGAACTATAGTGGATCCAGGAATTCAGACCAGGCAATAAGCTAAAATTTCGGCGGAGTCATTGATGGGGAGAGGTCGATGACAACGACGAGGAAACAGTACAGTCCGCAGTTCAAAGCCCGGGTGGC
>Ga0181529_10000871_pt1 | contig 41992 bp, 40 predicted proteins | sample PEATcosm2014_Bin_36_FD_119763 | JGI IMG/M metagenome (GOLD analysis project Ga0181529, IMG submission 119763) | Peatland microbial communities from MTU Mesocosm Facility, Houghton, MI, USA - PEATcosm2014_Bin10_30_metaG | ecosystem: Environmental > Terrestrial > Soil > Wetlands > Peat | place... | reverse complement strand
TGGCTACATGCACGCGCGCATGGCCGATGGATCGTTCTCGCAGCCCTTTGCTCCCAACGAGACCGGCTACTCCAAAAAGTGGAGCGACTACACCGAGTCGAATCCCTATCAAGCCACCTTCGCCGTGCAGCACGATCCCGAGGGATTGGCGCAGCTGATGGGCGGGCGCGAGAAGCTGGAGGCCAGGCTCGACGACCTGTTCAACGCCGATCCCACATTGCCTGCCGATGCGCCTCCGGACATTGCTGGATTGGTGGGCCAGTATGCGCATGGCAACGAGCCCTGCCACCACATTGCCTTTCTCTATACCTATGCGGCCGTGCCCTGGAAGACCCAGCAGCGCGTGCAATGGCTGCTGAAGAAGATGTATGCCGACGAGCCCGATGGACTGGCCGGCAATGAGGATTGCGGCCAGATGTCGGCCTGGTACGTGATGGCGGCGCTGGGCCTCTACGCAGTGGATCCGGTGAGCGCCAATTATGTGATCACCTCGCCTGCCGTGCGTCATGCGCGCATTGCCCTTGCGGGCGGCAAGACGCTGGAGATCGCGATCGCCAGTGGCGAAGGCGACTACATCCAGTCCGTAAGCTGGAACGGCAAGCCGCTCCACCAGCTCTGGATCAGCCACCAGGATCTGATAAAGGGCGGCAAGCTCAGCTTTGTGCTGGGCAAGCAACCCAACAAGAAGCTGGGCGTTGATGCCAAGTCATTGCCGCCTTCCATGACCCCTGCGCGCAGCTAGTTTTCTGGTCCAGGACAAGAATTGTACCGTGCCCCATCCATTCCGCGTTGGTTGCGGAATGGGTGGGAAAGCAGGCTGCCAATCCTGTGGACCAGATCAGCAAGTTCAATCCAGTTCGACTTTGCGCGAGCCTCTCAACAGGGCTCGCGCTTTGCTTTGGGCGCGGAAAAGAGCGTGGTGCCGCGCACGATAGGATAGAAGCAGCTCCATGCCCACTTCCGCGAACTCCTCCACTCACGGCGCAGCATCCACAGCCACCATCGTGCTGTCGTTTGGCTGCGTGTACATCTTCTGGGGATCGACCTATACGGCCATTCACATTGGCGGCCAAACCATGCCCGCACTGTTGATGGCGGGTGCACGCTTTGTGATCTCCGGCGGCATCCTGCTGGCTTGGTGCAAGTGGCGCGGCCTCCGCATACGGCTGAGCGGCTACGAACTGCGCATGCTCTCGCTGCTGGGGTTTCTGCTGCTGGGATGTTCCAACGTGGGGCTGATCTATGCCGAGCAGGTTATGCCCAGCGGATTGGCCTCGTTGCTGTATGCGGGCACACCGCTCTATGTCGCGATTGCGGAGCGTTTTCTTCCCACCGGCGAACCGATCTCGCGCCGTGGATGGTTTGGACTGCTGCTGGGGTTTGCAGGACTGAGCGCGATGCTGGTGCCCTCGATCCAGACGAGCATGCACGGGAACAAGGCGTTGATGCTGGCTTTGGTGGCATTGATTGGCGGCACCTTCAGTTGGGCAGCGGGCAGTTTGATCTCACGCCATGCGCGGCTCAAGGTGAACATATTTGTTGCCGCCGCCTGGCAGATGTTGCTGGCTGGCGTGTTGAATACTCTGGCTGGCACGGTGCTGGGTGAATGGCCAGCGTTTCATCCCAATGCCGCGGGCTGGGCTTCGGTTGCGTACCTGATCACCTTTGGTTCGCTGATCGGTTATACGGCCTTCATCTATCTGCTCGAACATGTGCCGGTGGCCAAGGTCATGTCCTACACCTACGTCAATCCAGTGGTGGCCGTGCTGTTGGGCATGGCTATGCTCCACGAGCACCTGGTGTCTTCAGAGTATGTAGGCATGGCCGCGATTATCATCGCGGTCTTCTTGCTGACCACCGCGCAGATAAAAACAAGGCCCGCGGTAGAAGAGCCGCAGGCCTGATGTTTACTTGCTGATCCCGTTCCTCCGCATTGCAATCCGGTCCGGGTGCCCCACCCTCGCGACGTTCTTGTTCTTGTCGCTAGGGTGGGATCGCACGATGCAAAGTATCTGGGCCGGGCCCATAAGTTACTTGAGCAGCAGCACGGAGAGCGCGGAGGCAATGCCCGCAACCGATGCGCCCAGACCCAGATACCAGTAGATGCGCTTGTGGGTGAGCAGCGTGACCGAGGTGATAACGAGACCGATCTCCAGCAGCGCCTCGGAGAGGTCGAAGCGGAAGGCGCGGACTTCAGCCACGGATACGTCCTTCTCCTGGTCCTTGACCTTCGCCTCGTGCTCGCGAGCTTCTTTCTGCGCGTCTTCCAGATCGCTCGCCCACTTCTTTTCCTGCTTGGCGTAATCGGCTTCGAGCTTTGCCGCGGTCTTTTTGTCGGCCACCTGCAGCACGGTCAAAAGGTTTCCGTTGAGTTCCGTGACGGTGTTGCGAATGTTCTTGGCCTGGTAGAAGCCCCACATGTCGGTGGCTCGATTTTGTTCAACGGCGGCGCGGGTTTGCGCAATGATGGCTTCCGTATGCGTGCGATGGCCGAGCACCGTGGTGACCGCCACCAGTACCGCCAGCAGACTCATGGTGAAGGCTACGGGGCGCATGGTGGATTCGTGGGCTCCGTGTTCGGCGTGTTCCTGCAATTCCTGTGCTTCGTTCGCTTCCATGTTTTTTGACCTCCGGGGTGATCGTTCAGTCTTGGTGATGGGATTCAGGTGGAAAGCATGGATAGGATTTCAGTCCTGCTGAAGAAGAGATGCTGATGTCTTTGCAACTCCATGCCCATTGAATCAATGCCGTCGTCTTTCCACGAGCGGATGGAATCCTCCACTCAGCAACGCATTGCCGTATTGGTTCCTCATTGGATACAAGAGGATTGCGAAGGATGCGGATCTGTGCCGGCTTGCCTTCCGCATCGACATCCATGATCATGGCGAGGGAAAAGCGGGCTTCTTTCCACGCTTCGGTTGTGGGAATAGATCTGCACCAATGAACGCTGTCAGAAGGCGTGGGGCTTGAGGCTTGCGACAGGCCAGAAGACGTGGCGAAAAGGAACGCAACCACACAGCATAGCCATTTGCTGGCGATTTGCGTTGAACGCGATGAGCAGGCATTTATGTACACTTTGCTGTCCTGTTCACAGCGCCCTTACAGGGCGCTTCGTCTTCAAAACTCATCAACCCAGGGCTGCGCCTTTCGCCTTGCTTTAGGCTGGCCCTGGGCTACTGGCACTTCGCCCCGCTGGGGCGATTGCTTTGTAACGTCAAAACGTTCCACGGAAAACTCTCAGCCCCGACATCCGGCTCGTATTCCGGAGCAAGAGCTAAGAGCTAGAAGCTGAAATCTAATAGCTAATAGCTGTCCTCCTACTTCCGCTTCCAGCGCACGCCCTCGCGTGAATCCTCAATGACCACGCCCTTCTCGGCCAGCTCGTTGCGAATCTCATCGGAGCGCGCAAAGTTTCTTTGCTTCTTGGCGAGTGTGCGTTCCGCAACCAGTGCATCAATGGCCTCATCGGTGAGCGACTGGCTTGCTACTAACTCCGGTGCAACGTCGGCCATGCGTCCGGCCTTCTCCGCCCAGGCCAGTGCGGCGCGCGTGGCTTCGCCGTCTCTGTCCACCAACACATCGAAGACCGCATCGAAGTCGGCCAGCACGGCCAGAATCGCATCCCGATCACCAGCCTTCAGCAGCTTCTGGTCGATGGCCGTGTTGGCCGCGCGCACCAGATCGAAGATGGGCGCGCGCGCTTCCGCGGTATTCAAATCGTTCGCGAGCGCGGCAAAATAGATTTCGCCCGCCGTCTTTGCAGCCTGCTGCATCTCCGCCGTCTCACCTGCTTCCAGCGTGGCCGTGGTCAGCCGCTCGTTGAAGGTGCGCAAACGGTCGATGGCGGCCGTAGCTTCCACCAGGCCATCAAAGGTGAAGTTGAGCTGATGCCGATAGGGCACGGAGATGAGCGCCATGCGGATCGACGAAGCTTTGTAGCCCTTCAGCAACAAATCGCGCAGGGTATAAAAATTGCCTTCGCTCTTGGACATCTTGCGCCCATCCACCAGCAGGAAGCGCACATGCATCCAGTGGCGCGCAAACGGTTTGTGGGTGGCGCATTCGCTCTGCGCAATCTCGTTCTCGTGGTGTGGAAAGGTCAGGTCCTCGCCGCCGCCGTGCAAGTCAAAGCTCTCGCCCAGATACTCCATGGCCATGGCCGAGCACTCAATGTGCCAGCCGGGCCGTCCGCGTCCGATGGCCGTGTCCCATGCCGGCTCGCCGGGCTTGGCGGCCTTCCACAGCGCAAAGTCGCGGGCCGAGTCCTTCTCGTACTCGTCCACATCAACGCGCGCGCCGTCTTCCATGCCGGACAGATCTTTTTTGCTGAGTTTGCCGTACTCAGGGAAGGCAGCCAGACGGAAGTACCACGAGCCGTCCTCTGCCTTGTAGGCAGCGCCCTCGGCCTCAAGCTTCTGGATCAGCTCCACCATGCGGTCAATGTGCTCGGTGGCACGGACAATTCTTTCCGGCATCTGGACCCGAAGCGCGTCCAGATCTTCGAGAAATGCCGCCTCGTAGGGCCGGGTGTATTCGGTGATCGAAACCCCGGCCAGGCCTGCGTTGCGGATGATCTTGTCGTCCACGTCTGTAATGTTCATGACGTGGTTGACGGGAACGCCGGTCAACAGCAGGAAGCGGCGCAGCACGTCGATTTCCAGGAAGGTGCGGAAGTTGCCAATGTGGCCAAAGTCGTAGACCGTGGGGCCGCAGGCATACATGCGCAGGGCCTTGCCGTCGGAGGGTAGAACGTCGTCGAGTTGGCCGGAGAGGGTATTGAAAAGGCGGAGGGTCATTGTCGCTCGCAAAGCACAGGAAACGCGGGAATTCAGCCGTTTCCGGCCCATCTTGATTGTAGCAACCACCTGCCACCTGCGGTGGGGCCAACCGGCACCTGCGGTGCGGCCAACCGGCTTCGCCCGGCTTCGGGCTGGAATTGGTGGGAGTATTGGTCTTCGATTTGTCAGATAAATGGTAAGATAATAGGTGTGGCGACCTATGCGACACCCCGCAAGCTCAAAGTGAGCTTCACTCTTCCTCCTGAAATGGTGGAGTTTGTGAAGAAGACCCGTATCGACCGGAATGCCGGTTCCGACTCCGAGGCGCTCAATATGCTTTTGCAGGATGCAGCCCAGCAGGAGCAGTTGCGCCAGCTGGAGGCGGCCACCAAGGACTATTACGACAACGCCACGGACGAGGAACTGTCCGAACAAGATGCTTGGGCTCGTGGTGCCGGGCCGAACCTGTTTGTAGGAGTTCCGGAATGAGCCCCACCGAGCTGGCAAAGCCTGGACGCGGCGAAATCTGGTGGATACAGTTTCCAACCGACACGCCGGGCAAAAAGCGTCCGGGGGTGATCGTCTCGCTCGACGTGCGCAACACCAACCTGCGCGCCACAACAGTACTTGCCGTCCCGCTCTCAACTTCGGTACACAAGTTGGGGCCGTTTCATCTGCTGCTGCCAAGTGGGGAAACCGGGCTTCGCGAGGATTCGGTCGTATGGGCCGACAATATTACGACGATCCACCGAGAACAACTCGTTACCCCCGTGGAAGGACACCGCAGACTGACCACCACGAGAATCTGCACGCTTGCTGATCTGGTCCGGCGAGCGATGGGGTGTTTGTGAGGAAGCATGGATCAAGTGAATCGTTCGATTGAGGATCGGGTTCTTGACCTGATTGCTCGCATGACGCAGATTTCCCGTTCGAAGGTAACGCCGGAGAAAACCCTTCAAGATCTCGGGGTCGAGGGAACCGATGCCTGGGAACTGCTCGAATCGTTTGCGGAACAATTCGCAGTGGATATGGCTGAGTTTGTTTTTGAGGAACACTTCTATCACGAAGCAGAGATTCTGTTCATGATACCCAGAACCTCTGACGAACTCCTCTCGCTCTTTTCGGCCGAGTCGGAGATGAAGGAACGCCGTCAACGTGCAGGCACTCCCAGACCTTTACCGATCAAGGAACTGATCGCCGCAGCCCACCTGGGCAAGTGGCAGGAGTAAGAATACAGCCTATCAAGGGCAAAAATTACGCTCCCAGAGCCAGCGCCGGATCGGCGGAGAGGTCGGCCGGAGCAAACTCGCCTGCCAGGAACCGGGGCCAGGCGGCGGCGCCAATCATGGCGGCGTTGTCGGTGGAGAGCGCGGTGGCCGGAAAGGCCGCGTGGATGCCGCGCCGGGTAGCTTCCGCGGTGAGCCGTGTCCGCAGCTCGCGATTGGCCGCCACGCCTCCGGTCACCAGGATGCGCTTGGCTCCCAGCGCCTCGGCTGCGGCAAAGGTCTTCTTCATCAGGTCGCCCACCACGGCGCGCTGGAAGCTGGCTATGAGATCGAGCACCGGCTGCGGGCAGAGCTCCAGCGCGGCCTCTCGGCTCTGACAGGGCTGGGGATGGGCCAGGGTGAGGGCGGCGCGAGCCTGGGCCTCGGCGCGCATCTCGTGCAGCTCCACGTAGCGCAGCACCGCCGTCTTGATGCCGGAAAAAGAGAACAAGAAGCGCGGGTCCAGATCCGCGATGGGCGCGGTGCGGGCCGCTTTGGTGCGTGGCGGCTTGCCCCCCAGATGCAGCTTGGTCTTGATCTGCGAGAAGGCGAACTGGACCGCCTTGGGGTTGCCAAAACGAGAAAGAGAATCGATCCAGGGGCCGCCCGGATAGCCCAAACCCAGCAGCTTGGCCACCTTGTCGTAGGCCTCACCGGCGGCGTCGTCCACCGTACGGCCCACCAGCTTGTAGCGCCAGTTGCTGTTCGCAGGCCGGGCCAGATAAAGATGCGTGTGGCCACCGGAGACCACCAGCGCCAGCGCCGGCTCGTCGGCCGGGTCCGGCAGACCGGCAGCCAGCGCGGCTTCGCGCTCATGCAGCAGCACGGCGTGGATGTGGCCTTCCAGATGGTTGACCGCCACCAGCGGTTTGCCCAGCGCCAGGGTGAGCGCCTTGGCGTAGCTGATGCCCACCAGCAGCGCTCCGGCCAATCCGGGTCCGCTAGTAACGGCCACCGCGTCCAGATCCTGGAAGCCGATGCCGGCCTGGTCCAGCGCTGCCCGCACCACCGGAACCACGGCGCGCAGGTGTTCGCGGCTGGCCAGCTCCGGCACCACGCCGCCATAGCGCGCATGGGTTGCAATCTGCGAGGCGATCACCGAGGACCGCGTCCGCGCTCCACGTTCCACCACGGCGGCTGCCGTTTCGTCGCAGCTGGATTCAACGGCAAGGATGAGGCCGGTTGAGGACATGCTTCTAGTCTACCGGGCGGTCGAGCGGCAGGCGAGCATACGCACAGACAGGAGGCGTGCCAGCTGCGTCGGAGCTGATTCGCCGCGCCTGTGCCCGCTGCTCAACCATTCTTCTCTTTGCCATAAACTTCCGTGCCCCATCCATTTCCGCGCTCTTTGAGGGAATGGGTGGGATACCCATGATCGCATTCAAGGGCCGGATCGATAAAGCGGAAAGCCAAGGACCTGCTGTTCCGGGAGAATCATTCCTGAAACCGCAGATCCTTTTGTGTTGCGCAGATGTTGTGTTGGCTTACGGCAGCCGTGCCGCTTCAGCCACCGGGTCCCAGCCATCCGCGCCGCGCAGAAAGATGTGCGGAGATAGCTGCCGGGCCTCGTCCGTGCTGAGCCGCCGCACCCAGGTGGGCCGCCCGCTCAGGGCCGCGCCCGGACCGGTGTTCCCGAATTCGCCGTAGTCCACGGTCTTCTGGGTGGCGGCCAGGCCACGATCGCTCCAGCCCTCGGCGCTTACCGCAGCGGGCAGCTCGGTTTGCACAAAGAAGGTGCGGGAGAAGGCGCGCCAGGGGTCGCCCAGCCCCACGGCCCAGTTGCCGCCCGCGGTCACGCGGCTGTGCAGGAAGACGAAGCCTGTGGTCTGCTCCGCGCTGGTGCGGGAGTGGGAGGCGATTACGCCCGCGCCCGTGGAATGGATCTGATCGCGCTCAAACACCGCCGTGGCGTTGCCAAAGATGAAGTGGATGTTGCCGCTGATGTAGCTGTCCACGTAGTACTGGCGGCCCCAGTCGGCAAACAGCGTGTGCTGATTGCCGAGGATGCGGCAATGCTTGACGATGGCGCGATCCGAGCGCATCGCCAAAGCCACCGCCGGCTGCCCCGGCCCGGCCGTATTCTCAATGGTCAGGTTCACAGCGGCAAAATCCGTGCCGTTCACTTCCACCGTTTGGCTCACAAAGGTGCCGCCCGCGGCAGCCGCAGTCAGGTGGCCGGTAATCACCACATCCTCAGGCCGCTTGCCCATGCCCACCAGCACCGTGCCGGGATGATTCTGGGTAACAACCACCCGCTCCGGGTAGGTGCCGGGAGCAATCTCCAGAAAAACGCGCCCACCCGAACCAGCCTTGGGAAAGGGATGGTGATCGAGCGCCATCTGGATGGTGGGGAACTCGGTGGTACCGTCGAGGCCTGTCTTCACTGCCGCGGAGACCCGCACATGCACGTCGGCCGGGTTGGCCCCGGCCGTTTGTGCTGCACAAATTGTGGCAAATGCCAGGGCGCTGAGAACGGTGGCTACCTGGAGTGCGTGCTTCATGGTCTTCCTAGTGGTTCACGACAACGGTCTTTTTGGTGGTCTTCAGCGTAAAGGCGTCGGCCGGCAGCGGCTGGTTCACCTTGATGTTGAAGTAGACCGAGACGCGGTACTGGCCGGGGCCCTGGTCAAAGACCTGCTTCAGGCTGACGCCCGTCTCCGGGTCTACCCAAATGGTCACCTTGGCGATGTTCTTGCGAACGGCGGGATCCTTGGCCACCAGCTCTAACTTCTCGGTCTTCTTGCCCTCCAGCAGCTCCGAGCCCAGGTACTTGATCTCCCACTTCTGCTCCAGATCCTTGCCGCTGGCGCCAAAGCCCAGCATGAACCAGCTCTCGTACTGGCTGAGCTTGCTGAGGGTGGTCACCTGATCAATGAGCGGCTCGTACAGTTTGATGCCGCCGCCGGAGTAGACGTACATCTTGGGAGCCTTTTTGCCGTTCTGCTCTTCGATGTGGGCGGACATCTGGAAGGCACCGCCCTTGCGCTCGTAGTAGACCACGCCCTTCTGAATATCCTTCTCCAGAATCGGCTCGGTGGTTACTGAGTCGAACTCGAACTCGGCGCTGGTGGTGTGGAAGTTGGCGGCGGCTGTATCCAACTTGCGCAGCACGCGATCCTTGTCGTCCGCTCCCAAAGCCGCCCTCACGGGCAGCAAAGCCAACGCCAGAGCGCCAGCCAAAATCAGTTTCTTTCTCATCTCTGCTATCTTCCCTGCATAAAGAAATCTCTTCTTCTGGTTCAAGTTGTGTCGATCCCAGATCCTTCACTGTTTAGGGCCGAGCTCGCTGCAGTCACGTGTCCGAGAGAATCGTGCTGACTTGCTATTTCCAAAGGCTCCGGAGCCAATCAACCCAGTAGCTTCCCAAAAGGAGGACCAAAAGGATGTTCCACCACAGCTTCTTAGGCTCTTTCTTCAGACCGCGATAGTCGGCAACAATCGGAAGATAGTACAGCAGGCCCAAGGAGCAAAGCATCGCTTCACAGACTGTCGCCGCCAGGCCCGGATGCCAGCCATGAAGGTGAAAATCTTGCCAGATCCTGGCTGCAACCAATACTACGAGCACGGAGCAGAGTATGTTCAATCCGACCGTGCGCAGCCACGATACTGTTCGAAGCTTCATGCTGAACCCCAGTCCCTAGTCCCTTAGCACTTAGAACCTAGCCCCTAGCACCTTCGTCTCTACCGGTGCGCCTTGACCTTCCACACCTTCACGCCGTTGGCCATGCCGGTCTCCCAGCTATCCACAAAAACCGCGTCGCCGGTCACCGGCTCAATGGCCTTGCGCAGAATCCGCTTCATCTCGCCGATCGATGCGCCATCGGGTGCCAGCACGTCGGTGGCGTCGATGGTCACAATCATATGGATGGCATCTTCTTCGCCCATGCCGGTCACCTGCATGGGATGGCGCAGATGCGCAATGGACTGCGGCTTGTCGCCATAGTTCCACAGGTGCGGCGTAACGAAGATGAACACCAGAATCAGCGTAACCAGTACGTCGTAGTGGAACGACCCCCTGGGGTAGGTCCAGAAAAAGTAGCTTCGAACAATCTGCCGGATTCCGCGCTTGGACGCCTTCACGTTCAGCTCGCTCATTTCAGCCTCTCGATCTTTTCAAGTCCGCCCATGTAGGGCTGGAGGGCTGCGGGAACGGCCACGCTCCCGTCGGCCTGCTGATAGTTTTCAATGATCGCCAGCCAGGTGCGTCCCACGGCCAAACCGCTGCCGTTGAGGGTGTGCAGAAACTCGGGCTTGGTCTTGGTCCCTGCCGCGCGGTAGCGGATGTTGGCCCGGCGGGCCTGGAAGTCTACAAAATTGGAGCAGGAGCTGATCTCGCGATAGAGCCCCTGCCCCGGTAGCCACACTTCCAGATCGTAGGTCTTAGCGGAGGAGAAGCCCGTGTCCGCGGTGCAAAGCAGCACGCGGCGGTAAGGCAACTCCAGCGCCTCAAGAATCTCTTCGGCGTCGCGGGTCAGCTTCTCGTGCTCCGCCGCGGAGTCTTCCGGCTTGGTGAACTTGACCAGCTCCACCTTTTGGAACTGGTGTTGGCGAATAATGCCGCGCGTATCCCGGCCTGCCGCGCCAGCCTCGGCGCGGAAGCAGGGCGTATAAGCGGTCAGGCAGATCGGCAGGCGAGCTTCGTCTAGAATCTCGTCGCGATAGAGGTTGGTGACCGGAACCTCGGCCGTGGGGATGAGCCAGTGGTCGTTGTCCTTGAACTCGCCGTTGGCCGCAGCGGTCGCATCGGCGTCCGAACAGCGGAACAGGTCCTCGGCAAACTTGGGCAGCTGCCCGGTTCCAAACAGACTCTTGGAGTTCACCATGAAGGGCGGCAGCACTTCCGTGTAGCCGTGCTTTTGGGTGTGCAGGTCGAGCATGAAGCTGATCAAAGCCCGCTCCAGCCGTGCGCCCGCGCCCATCAGGACGGCAAACCGCGCGCCACTCAGCTTGATGGCGCGCTCTTGGTCCAGGATGCCCAGCGCCTCGCCCACTTCCCAGTGCGGCTTGGGCTCAAAATCGAAGCTCCGCTTTTCTCCCCAATGTTTCATCACCGGGTTGTCGGCCTCGCTGGCGCCGGTCGGCACCTCGTCGAGGGTCAGGTTCGGGATGCTCGAAAGCGCCTGCCGCATCTTGTCGTCAAACTCGGCGGCAGCCTTGTCCAGCTGGTCGAGCTGGTCCTTCAGGGCGCGGGTCTCGTCCATCACCGCGGTAGCGTCCTGGCCGACCTTTTTGAGCGCACCGACCTGCTGGCTCAGCTCATTGCGCCGGGCCTTCAGAGTTTCTGACTGCGTGATGGCCTGACGGCGGCCCACATCGAGCGCACGAAAATCGCCCAGCAGAGCGGCCGGATCGGCACCGCGCGCGCGGAGCTTGGCTTCCACCAGCTCCAGGTTCCCTCTAACGAATCCTAGGTCCAACATAGCTCTACCAGTTTACTCGAACCGGCGGCTCCGGGGCCGGTGCGACTTCATCGCCAACGTTCCTACGCCCGAGGCAAAGTTTCTGCCGAATTCATGCAACCTTCTGATATTGTTGCCTGCAAGATTCCAAATCCCAAAACACGCACCTTGAAGATGATGCGGCTACCCAGGCGGAACCAAGCATGTTGCCCAACGACGCTATCGAATATGCCTTTATGGTTTTCGGCCTCCTGATGGGAGTGCTCTTCATCCTCGATGGCTGGAGAGGCTCTTCCAAGGTCACCGATCTGCGTAATGCTCCACGTGTTCGTGCCCTGGTGTGGGCTACTGGTGGTGCGATTGGTACCTTTGCCCTCGATTTAAAGCGTATTGGCCTCAATCTTCCAGAAGATCGATCCAGATTGTTTGCCGTTTATATTGAGGGATTTGCCCTTGCGGCTTTTGCGGTTTTCATGCTGTCGCTGCTGTACTTCTGGGGGCAGTCTGCTTTTACTGCGATCTTCCGCCGTTCCAACTTTCCGACCGGGGCCGACACGCCTTCGATTCCTATCCTGGACTACGTCTTTTACGGCTATGGATGCTTTCGAGAGTCACGCGATAAGGAACTCACGGCCAGTCGGTCCGCCGAGGCTGCCAAGTGCCGGGAATTCCTGGCTGCGTATGCCGGTGAGTTGGCAAGTTCGGTGAGCCTCGTCAACTACCTCAAAGAACATCATGGCGAAGCTGATCCTGTTGCCCGGGCCATCCTGGGTTCACTGGCCCGGCTCTTGGAGCGATCACTCAGGATCAAGATCAATGCAAATTACATGCACGCTTACGAAGCTCGTTCCTGTCCTCCCGAGATCATAAGGCGAGTCCGCTTCGCATCCGGAAATCAGGATCGCTACAGCCATTTTCTCGCCCTGACCAGTTATGCGTACGAATCCGAAAAGGAGACCTTTGTCCTTCCCGTGGAGGCTGCGGACCACCCGGAAGCCGACAATCGCCTTTTGCCTGGGGCGCCCGTCGCGTTTAGCAGCAAGAAGATGGTATACATTGAGGATACGGGTGCCATCGAGTTTCCTAATGGGATCGACGAGAGCACACGTAACAGCCAACGCCAATATTTCCGTGCCAAGAAATTCAAGAGTTTCCTTAGTATTCCGATACTCGGTGTAGATGGCGAGCCAGTTGGTGTGCTCAATGTGGATGCAAATCAAAAATCCGCTTTTGGACAAAGTGAAGACGAAATCGAAGCGATTTCCACCACGGTTTTGCCTTTTTGTGCTCTTTTGAGCGCTATTATCGTATCTGAGGTGAAAGAATGACCAACGAAGCCTCCGCGAAGACCATTTTGCGCAACGCTGCCTATGAACGTATGGTGCAGGTTGCTAAAGGTCAATTGCCCAAGCAGGAGTCTTCCCGCCCACAATCGAGGATTAGGCCTGCCTCGCCGCGGCTTGCGGGCGCGCAGAACTAAATCCTGTCGCGATCGGGCGTTAGTCGGCTTGGAAGCCCCGTGCGTTACGATCCTGCTATGCCCCTTGGCCCCAACCTTGCCGGTGTCTCGCTTGTCTGGTGGATCGGCTTCCACTTGGTCTGCGCCCTGCTGCTGGTGGCTGATACCGCTCTGTTTGGCGCTCGAAAGACGGCGGAACGCACAGCTCTGCGCTCCTGGGCGGGCACGGCCTTCCTGGTAGCCGCCGCCACCGCCTTTGCCTTCTGGATCAACCTCGCGCATGGTCACCAAACCGCCCTGGAATTTGTGGCCGGCTATACGGTTGAGATCTCGCTTTCGATCGACAACCTTTTTGTTTTCATGATCTTGTTTCAGGGCTTCGGAGTCGGGCCCAGACGCCAGCGGCGAGCACTGTTGTGGGGCATTGGCGGGGCGGTGGTGCTGCGCGGCCTGTTCATTGCCGCCGGTGTCACCCTGCTCGCGCACTTTCATTGGATCAGCTGGATCTTTGGTCTGCTGCTGCTCTACGCGGCCTTCCGGCTGGTGCGCGGCGGATCGCCTGAGGACGCCATTCCGGCCTGGATTCGCCGATTGCAGGTGGGCAAGGGCTCGCTGCTCCCCGTAATTCTGGCCGTGGAGCTGACCGACCTGCTCTTTGCCGTGGATTCCATTCCGGCCGTGCTGGCGATTTCGCACCATCCGTTTGTGGTGTACACGTCGAACATTGCCGCCATCCTGGGCCTGCGCTCACTCTACTTTGCGCTCAGCTCGCTGCTGGGCCGGCTCCACTACCTGCACTACGGCCTGGGCGTGCTGCTGGCCTTTGTGGGCATCAAGATGCTGGCCGCTCCCTGGCTGGAGGTTTCCATCACCGTCTCGCTGGCCGTGATGGGCGCAATTCTGGGCCTGTGTGCGCTGCTGACGGTGCTGCTGCCCAGGCCTGCAGACCACGCGGTCAACTAGCTTTACTCGAACCGCACCGCTCCATCCTGAAAGATGGAGTGTTTTTGGAATCGTTCATCGTCGCGGTGGGGAAAGTCGCCGCGGAAGTGTGCCCCACGGCTCTCCGTGCGGGCCAGCGCAGATTGCAGGATCGCCTCTGCCACGCGTACCAAGGAAAGCCCCTCCGCCAGGCGGCGACTCATCTTGCCGCCTTCAGCCAGGCTGGAGAGCTCTGCCGCGACCTCCGCACGAAGTGCCTCGCCACGTTGGAGCAGCGCCCCACTGCGCAGCAACCCCGCATAAACCCACATTGCGGATTGCATCTCGGCGATTCTTTCTTCCACACGCGACCCTTGGGCTGCGGTCAGCGGGCGAGCAATCGGCTCCGGTCCATCCGGCTCCGCAAATCCCAAACCATCGTCGAGCATGGCCAGCGCCGCGCGCGCCCCAAACACCAGCCCCTCCAGCAGCGAGTTCGAAGCCAGCCGGTTGGCCCCATGCACGCCCGTGCAGGCCGCTTCTCCCGCGGCGTAGAGGCCGGGGAGGTTGGTTCTGCCGTCCAGATCGGTGGCAATGCCGCCCATCAGGTAGTGCGCGGCGGGCCGCACTGGGATCAGGTCGCGCCCCAATTCCAGCCCGTAGCGCGAGAGGAATTCGCTGATGCCGGGAAAGCGCTGTTTCAGGCTGATCCCGGTCACGTGGCGCATGTCCAGATAAACCAGGCGCGGGTTTCCCTCAGCATCCATGCCTTCGCGGGCAATGGCGCGGGCCACCACGTCGCGCGGGGCCAGCTCAGCCATTGCATGGAGCGGCTCCATGAAGCGTTCTCCCCGGTCGTTGAGCAACCACGCCCCCTCGCCGCGCAGCGCCTCGGAGAGCAGAAAACGCGGAGCACCATCGAGCGAAAACGCGGTGGGATGGAACTGGTAGAACTCCATGTCAGAGAGCGCTGCACCGGCCTGGCTGGCCAGGGCAATGCCGTCGCCGGTGGCCACGGCTGGATTGGTGGTGTCGCTATACACCTGGCCGGCGCCGCCCGCGGCAATCAGAACGGAGCGCGCCAGCACGCGGTAGGGCTCGTCAGCGGCCGTACGCTCCGTTGCCGGAGCAAGATCCACGCCCACCACGCGCTTGCCAGCCGTTGCCAGGGCGCGCACGCTGGTCCACTCCGCAAAGCGGATGCGCTGGTGGGCGCGGGCAAAGGCGGCCAGCGCGCGGCCAATTTCCGCGCCGGTGGCGTCGCCCTGTGCATGCAGAATGCGGTTGAGCGAGTGCGCGCCCTCGCGGGTACGCACCAGTTGGCCATTTTCCTGGTCAAAGTTCGCGCCCCACTCAATCAGCTCGGCCACGCGCAGCGGCCCCTCGCTCACCAGCGCGGCAGCGGCTTCGCGGCGCACCAGCCCGGCTCCGGCGCGGAGAGTGTCCTCCAGGTGCAGGGCAACGTCTTCCGGGCCATCCATGGCCACGGCGATGCCACCCTGCGCATAGTGGGTGTTCGATTCGGCCAGCGCCTCTTTGGTGACCACCAGAACTTGGCCGTGGCGGGCCAGCTCCACGGCGGCGCGCAACCCGGCTACACCCGCGCCCATCACGACATAATCAACTCGCGTTTCCAATGCCATTTCACTTTTGAGGCTAACATCCTAGTCTGGTAGTCATGCGGCACTCAGCAACCTTCTGGCGTGTGCCGCTGTACGTCAGGCATCAGTACAACCGGAAATTGACCTGGATTGTGATTGGGCAGGCGACGGGCTCCCCATCCTTTTTGCAAGGCACGAATCGGTATTTCTGGACGGCTTGCACAGCGTTCTTATCCAGGCCCGGATCGAGGCGTTTGATCACATGCACGTCTTGAGGAACTCCATTGGCGTCGATCATCACCTTGAGCAGACAGATTCCTTCGATCTTCTCCCTGCCCGCACGCCTTGTGTATTTCGGATCGACAGATCGAACAAGGATAGGAGGGCTGCTTCCATCCGGTAACGTGGCTTTGCGGGGTACGGCGACTGGTGCGAGCGGCTCCGAGCTGACTTTAGGGTCGACAGATCGGACAAGGCTCGGAGAGCTGACCTCACTCGGCAACGTGGCTTTGTCGGGCGCGGTGACTGGTGCGAGCGGCCCCGAGCGAAGATTGATTGATTGCACGGGGTGAGCGCGCAACGTCGGCATGTTGGCCTCTGGCCCACCGCTGTTCCGCTTATGCTGAAAACAAGTTTGAAGGCCGAAGGTTGTTTCAATCCCAACCGCGGCGGGGGCGCCATCGTGCCTACCCGGCTTGAACCTTTGCTCGGTGAACAACTTGAGGGCAAGCGGTCCAAGTTCACCAAAAGTTGTCCGAACCACTGTAGCGTTGCGCGGAATCCCGTTTGCATCGACTACGGCGGTAAGCTCAACCGTTCCATTCAGGCCCTTGCAGTCGCGTGAAGAGGGAATCGTCAAGTTTGCTGGAAGAAGCTCCGGAGCCGTGACGCCTGGGCCTGCGTAATAAACAGTTGGCGCTGTAGATTGCCCAATCAGGGGTATAGCGGCTAAAAATGCCAACAGAGCGAATAGATCGGGACGTGGCACACACATTTTCCTCGTTGCCAGCATAGCTTATCGCTCTGGAGTGCTTGTTGCGCGCCGCCGTCCCCACATGGCGGCGGCCGGGAATCGCCGCGAGTGTGTGCCGTTTCGATATGTCCGGTTTTGCTCAGACCAAGGCAATGCCGCGGGCTAACTTTAGAAATGTAAGGATCGACAGACAGCATCCCCCGAACTTGTGAGGGCTTTGAAGAAAAGACTCGTAATCCTTATGGTGGCTGCTGTTGCCGGGCGTCTGGTGCCGGTTGCAGAGCATCCCACACACCCGGAACCGCAGACACCTCAAGGGGGATAACATGCGCACACTTAAAACTCTGCTAACAGCCGCGGCACTGCTCGCGGGCTTGGCCATGGCGTCAGCGGCCCAGGCGCAGGTTTATGTCGGAATTGGCGTTCAACCGGTTTGTTCGTATGGCTACTACGGCTACGCGCCGTATGCCTGCGCACCGATGGGATTTTACGGGCCGGGATACTTTTACAACGGCATCTTCTTGGGCATGGGCCCATGGGGTGGATGGGGCTATAGCCACGGTTGGGGCGGACACCGCTTCAGCGGCGAAGGCGGAGGCAGTTACCACGGCGGACCCGGTCGCGCTTCCTACCGCGGCGACAACGGCGCGGCGCAGCGCGGTGGTACACAGTTCCACAACAATGCCCGGCCTGCGAATGGCAGCGGAGCGCGCCCCAACGCAGCACGCAGCGCTCCCCAGGGCGCGGCATCGCACGGCGGTGGCGGACATGAGGGCGGCGGCGGTGGCGAACACCGTTAACCAGCCGGGAAATGCAGAAGACACACAGCGGCGGAGCTTGAACCGTCTTCCATTTTTATAGACTTTCGTGCCCAATAGACTTCCGTGCCCCATCCATTTCCGCGTTCTTTGCGGAAATGGGTGGGATACCTAAGAAGTTCAGGTCTACACTATTTCAGAAAAGGCTCTAAAGGCTTCGCCGTTGTCGCGTCCGGGCCTTTTGGCAAGACCGAAGAACGTCACCGTACCCATTACGGCAAAATCGCGATCCGTCTCCGATCCCATTTCAGTTTGAAGCGAGCACTCTTGGCAAATCGGGAGCATCGCCGGTCGATTCGCGTATGCGTTTCGGAAGTTGGAGACATTCAAAGCCGCGTGGCAGCCTGCGCCATGAACAACCGCAGCGCTACTTGGCCGACGCATTGGGTGGCGAACTAGGTGCCGAAGGAGGCTTGGATTGATAAATTTGACGGATGACGAGGGAAAACTTTGCCTGAACCGGGTAGCCGTTGTGCATTGCCGGCTTGAATCTGTAAGTTAGCATGGCGGCTTCCGCATCTGGATCGATCCGAGGATTAACGCCTTTTTCCAACTTGATGTCGCGGGGCAGTCCGTTCGCATCCACCATGAAGGAAAACTTCCATTCCGGGCTGATTTTCATCTCTCTTGCGTATTCGGTTGGCAGAGGATCGAAGCCCGCCAGCACAATTGGGCGAACGCTCAGTCCATCGTGCGGTGTCTGAAGGGGTGCAGCAGCGTCAGCTCCCACCAGCAATCTGCGTTGCTCATTTGCAGGGGGCAACGGCAAAACGGAGACGGCTTGCCGTGGTGGTTCCGCGGGAGCGAAGGAGGTTTTTGGCTTTCCGTCGGGCCCCTTGTTCTGGAGGAAGCAGGCCTTGATCTTGACCTCGAGGGCAATTGCTACGGGGACGGCCTTCCCTTCCAGCGTTCCGGGCTTGAAGCGATCATACTGGGCAATCTTGAGAGCCATCAGGTCGAGCAGGGTGCCAAGAGGTTTTAGGAAAGTCACATCGCGTGCCTGGCCCATCTCATCCACCATCACAGAGAGGCTGACCACATTGGTGACCGCATCGCACTGAGGGATGTGGGGAAACTGGAGCGTGATGGGTATCAGTTCCGGAGCGGCCAGTCCTGGTTGAGCGTAGTTGACCGGAACGGTGTTTTCCGGAGCTTTGCTTTGCGCGGAGAGTTGAGACAGAGCGTCGAACAAGCAGAAGAGGAGTGACGCGGGTATGTGCATCGTACGCACGTGAATTCACCTCGCAGGCTAGGATACCGCACCGATTGCCGGGGCGCGGGGGAATTGTCAAGCGTCCGCTTCACGCCCAGCAAAAAGGCGCTTCCCGCAGTGGGAAGCGCCTTTTCATGTGCAGCAGATAGCAGGCTCAGCTACTTCAGCTTCAAATCGGTCACCATCGTGGGACGTGTATCCCAGGTGCTGATGGACTTGACCGCGGTCTTCTTGTCGCCCTTTTCGGCCCACAGCTCGTAGTCCTCGAGCTTGCTGACCTGGGCAAAGTAGTAGTGGCCCATTTCAACCGAAGTAAAACTGCGAATCGACTTGTTTTTGAGGTTCTTGAGGAACACGGTCGCGCCAATCACCGGCTGGCCATTGGCATCCAGCACGGCTCCGGAAACAACTCGCGGCGTCGAGTCCTGCGCGTGAGCTACGGCGGAGCCACCCAGCTTCAACGCGGGCACCCCCATCAAGCTCAAAGTCACAGCGATTGCCGCGACAAGGTATCCAGTACGGCTTGGCTTCACTCTTCGTCTTCCTCCTCTTCCTCATCATACAGCTCGTCGTCCGCATCCTCATCGGTGCGTGCCAGTTGCAGCGGCTCAACACCCACAACCTCGTACTCGGTGCCACACTCATCGCAGGTGACAATGTCGCCTTCTTCAACCTCGTCCACTTCGAGGTTCAGGTCGTTTTCACACTCCAGGCAGCTGGGCATAATAGCCTCCTCTCTTCCGATTCCATCCTGATCGGCTCCGTAATCCAACACCATTGCGAAGCAACATCGCTAGTTTTAGGGAGAACCCGCCCTCAGGTCAAGAGGGTCTTGGTAACCAATTTCTCTCTTTTCGCACTCCCTTGTCCCGCTATGGTGCTGTTCAGGCCCGAATGCGCCGTTGCCGACAAGGGTTTCGCCCCTCTGGCCGGGGCCTGGAAAGAAGGTACATGACAGCAAGCCACCGTGGATTTACTCTGTAGCTACGCTATGCGCCGACTCTCCAACACCCCGCTGGCCTTCCCCGACTTCAAAGGCGTCACCCGCCTGCTGATCCTGGTCAACCTCGCCTCTTTTTTTATTCTGCTCGTGATCCGCACCCTCAGCGGCCCACTCTCCCAGGAGATTGCCCAGTTCATGGCCTTCAGCCCCTGGGAGCTGACCCATGGCGCGTTCTGGCAGCCCTTCACCTACAGCCTGGTGCATGGCGAGCTGGGCACCACCTTCTTTGAGCTGCTGTCGCTGTGGTTTGTGGCCGGATTTCTGGAAAATCTCCACCCCTCGCGCTGGGTGATGGGCCTGTATATCGCCTCCGTGCTGGGCGCGGCCGCAGCGGCGCTGGCCATCTACGGCGTAGCGCATGCGTTCGGCTGGAGTGTGGCCAATCAGCCGCTCTACGGCTGCTTTGGCGCGCTCTTCGGCCTCATGACCGCCATCGGCCTGCTCCATGGCGATGTGGAGTTCCTGCTCTTCTTTACCTTCAACGTGAAAGCCCGGTTCCTGGCCGCCATCTACTGTCTGGTGGCGCTGGCCATGCTCTTCAGCCAGCAGAGCCTCTACGCCTTCTCCCAGTTGGGCGGAGCGATGGCAGCCGTGCTTTACATCTGGGTGGCTCCCCGCCGTGGCATCAGCACCTGGTTCAGCGAGGCCGGCTACAAGCTGGTCAATGGCTACTACCGCTGGAAGCGCCGCCGTGCCGGTCGCAAGTTCGAGGTCTACATGCGCTCCCAGGGCAAGACCGTGCGCGTCGACGGCTACGGCCGCCCCATCCGCGAAGACGACCCCAGAGACCGCAGCCGCTGGAACTAGGGCACCTGCGGTGCGGCAGCCGCGCTTCGCGCAAGACGCTTGGGTGTCCCATCCATTTCCGCGTTTTTTGCGGAAATGGGTGGGATAGAGTGACCTGATTTGAGGGCCGGATCAAAAGGGCACCTGCGATCCTGGCCAGCCCGCTTCGCGGTGCCTGCGGTGAAGCAGCCGCGGCACTGCAGGCAGCCACCTCACGAATCTTTCATCCTGAGCGAACGGGGCCCCAAACGTTCTCTTCAGTTTTGGGGTGGTGAGTCGAAGGATCTGCTTTTGTTCTTCAAGCCGCTTCCAACCCAAACTGCTGCGTGCAATGCCGCAAAGCGCGCCTGCCGCACCGCAGGTGCTGGTGAGTCGAAGGATCTGCGGTTGTCCTTGGGGTGTTTTCTAGCCCACGACAACCCTGCGCGAAGCGCGGCTGCCCCACCGCAGGTGGTGGCTGCATGCAATGCCAAGAACGTGTAGCGCCGGCCTCCCGGCCGGCTGTTACGTGGACCTCCCGGTCCACGCCCTACCCTAAAACCTACAGCTCACCATCCACTGCCTCAAAGCAGATCAGCACCATCTCCGGCTCCGTCCCCACTCGCATCGGAGGCCCCCATGCGCCCGCGCCGGTTGAGGTATACACGGCCATGGCGCCGTAATGCGCCAGCCCATGCGTAAAGCGGCCAAAGATCCTCCGTGTAATCCACGTAAACGGAAAGATCTGCCCAGCGTGCGTGTGCCCCGAGAGTTGCAACCCGATCCCTGCTTCCTCGGCAATGGGCAGCCGCGTGGGCACGTGGTTCAGCAGCACCGCCGCTACTCCCGGCTCCGGGCGCAACTCCTGCAAAAGCGCGCGCATGCGGATCGGGTAGTTGGCGTCGCCAAAGCCGATCCCGATCACCGCCAGCCCATCCACCAGCACCGCCTGGTTCGCCAGTACCCGAATCCCCACCCGCTCCATGGCTGAGCTGTAGAGGTCCATATCCCCAAACTCGTCGTGGTTGCCGGAAGAAAAATAGATGCCGTGCGTCGGGTTCAGTTGCGCAAAAGGGGCCAGCAGTTCATCAATGTGCGCCTGTCCGCCGTCAAACAGGTCGCCGGGGATGAACACTACGTCGGGCGCAAGCTCCCGGGCCATGCGCACCACGCGCTCGGCAAAACGGACGCCATTGATGTGCCCCAGGTGCAGGTCGCTCAGCACCAGCGCCTTGCGGCCGCGCCAGTGTTCGGGCAGATCGGCCAGCTTGACGGCAACGCGGCGCACGCGAATCCAGCGCGCGTTCACCATGCCCCACAGCCCGGCCACCACCGCGGCAGCGGTGAGCACGGTGCAGATCCACGGATGCACCACGGCCAGCGTAGGAGCTGGCAACACCATCCTCAGTGCCAGACCCAGCACCCAGCTCAGGCAGGCGGCCCAGAAGAAGAAATTAAAAAATCCCAGCCACACCGCCGCCAGCCAGTAGACCCACGACACCACGCGGATGGCGGAGCGGAAGCTCAACAGCGCGGCCACCACAAAGCTGCAGGCCAGAACACCGAGCGTCCAGCGCAGCCCCAGCAGCACGGCCGGGCTCATCGGGCCCCAGAAGTGGGTCCAGCTTAGGTAAAGAAACCAGTGGGCGAGTCCCAGGAAAATTTGAACAAAGACGAGTCCGGCAAGAGGCCAGAGTTTCAAGTGTGTACTCCTTGCGTTCATCCAATAGGACGGGCAGCCGCGCCGTTTAGCCGCATCTTCCCATTTGTTAAAGACTTCCGTGCTCCATCCATTTCCGCGTTCTTTGCGGAAATGGATGGGATAGAGTGACCCGATTTGAGGGCCCGCTCAAGGGCCGGATCAATAGCCGCACCGGAGCGGCCGCGTGCAACAATCGGTTCATGAGCGCTTCCCCTCATCAGATGCTCGGCATCTACGTTTCGGTTCCGTTCTGCCGCTCCAAGTGTACCTACTGCAACTTTGCCTCGGGCGTGTATCCGGCCAGCGAGCACGCGCGTTATATCCACCGCGTGGTGGCCGAATTGCGTGCCGCGCCAGCCTGGGCCGCCACTCTGGGCGCTGCGTTGCCCCGCCGTGTTGACACGGTTTATCTGGGCGGAGGTACCCCCACCCTCCTGGTTCCCCAGCTCTTTACCCAGCTCTTTACCTGCCTGCGCCAGGAATTCGAGATTGCAGCGGATGCGGAGATCACCGTGGAGTGCGCTCCGGGGCAACTGAGCGATGCCACGCTTGCCGCCATGGTGGAGGCGGGTGTCAACCGCGTCAGTCTGGGCGTGCAGTCGTTCATTGAGGCCGAGTTGCGCCCCAGCGGCCGTCTCCACAACGCCGCCATGGTTGCCACGGATATTGCCCGGCTGCGCGCCGCGGGAATCGCCAACCTCAGCGTGGATCTGATCGCCGGCCTGGCCGGGCAAACCCACGCCAGTTGGCAGCAGTCGCTCCAGGCGCTGGTGGCCACCGGCGTTCCCCATGCCAGCGTCTACATGCTGGAGATCGATGAGGACTCGCGGCTGGGCAGGGAACTGCTGGCGGGCGGAACCCGCTACCGCGCCGGGCTGGTTCCGCGCGATGAAGCCATTGTCGAAATGTACGAAGAGGCGCGCGCCCAACTGGCCGCCGCTGGCCTCCATCAGTATGAGATCTCCAACTTCAGCCGTCCCGGTGCCGCTTCCCTGCACAACCTGCGCTACTGGCAGCGGAGGCCCTACCTGGGCGTGGGCATCGACGCCTCGTCCATGCTGCGCGCCCTGCCTTCCACGGACCCCATTCCTGCCGTGCTGCGCACTACCACCACCGACCGACTGGCCGACTACCTGCAGGGCGCGCCCCTGGCCGAGACCACCTGGCTTCAGGCTGCCCAGCAGCATGAGGAGGCGTGGTTTCTGGGCTTGCGGCTCAATTGTGGGGTGGAGTTTGCTGCTCTGGAGGAGGAGTTCGGTGCGGGGCTGGTTGGCCCCGCACGTGATGTCGCCCAGTGCTTATGGGAGGAAGGACTGCTGGTTGGCGACCAACTTGGAGTTCAGCTCACCAGCCAGGGCCGGTTGCTCTCGAACGATGTGTTTGCCCGCTTCCTCGGTCTCAAACCTTCAAATAGTCCGTGGCAAAAGTCAGGTTTTGAAAGGGCACGACTTGAGAGACTGTCCTAAGCGTAGCCGAAGGGTTCTGCAAGTGACTCAAAACAAGAATGGGCTTTAAAGCGTTTTCCCTTTTGTTCTAGACTTCCGTGCCCCATCCATTTCCGCGTCTTTTGCGGAAATGGGTGGGACACCCATGAACTTGATGTCTACCCCATTCCCCAAAATGCTCCAACCCCGAGGGACGGTTTTTTCGCATCTTCGACTTTCACCTTGCCCCCGAGGGCGGAGTTGCTGCCTACCAGGCCAGCAGTTCGTCTCCGGAGCTGGGTGAGAGGTAGGTGAGCGGCGGATGGGTCGGCCGGGAGCTGTCGCCAAAGTACTCGATCGACTCCGGACCTGCATCCTTGGCCCATTGCAACGCCTGTTCAGCTTCTCGCAGTACCACCACGGGCGAGCGGCCCATGCTGCAAGCCAGGCCAAAGCAGGCCGAGAGGCGGATGCAATCGCTGCCCACGCGGAAGGGGTTGCTGAACACATCCACGCGCAGGCGCTCGGCCAGCATCACGGCGCTCACCGTGCTGCAGCCGGGCAGCATGATCAGGAACTCGTCCTTGCCGGGGCGGCCCAGCACGTCGTAGCTGCGCAGGATGCGCTGCGTGCGCTCCACCACCTTGCAGAGCAGCTCGTCGCAGGCCCCGGCGCCCAGCCGCCCATTCCAGTGGCCAAAGTCGTCTATGTCAAACAGCACAATGCACAGCGAGGTGTTCAGCCGCTGCACCCGGTCCGTCTCCCGGAAGAGCATGGAGAGCATGGCTTCGCGGTTGTACACGCCGGTCAGCCGGTCGGTCTGCAGCTGGGTCACGCTCTCGTCGCGCAACGCATCCAGCTCGCGGCCAATGCGCTGGGTGCGCAGCACCAGGTCAATGCGCAGTTTCCAGTAGGAGGGCTGCGCGCCGCGCAGGATCAAGTCTTCCACCACGCCCTCCACCAGGCGATCCGATAACTCCTGGGTGACAGTGTCCGAAACCAGGACAATGGGGGATTCCATGCCCTCACCCTCCGAACGTGCCTGAGCCAGCAACTGCCCCATGTCGATTCCGGGCAGAGCCATATCAAGAACAGCAAAGGAGGGGTGGCACTCGCCGGTCAGTGCCGCCAGAGCCGCGGGGCCGTCCATCACTACCTTGACAGGGACGCCATAGGAGAGAAGGACTGGTTCCACAGTACTTAGAACAGCAGGATCGGGTGAGGCAAGCAGAAACGCTGATGGGCAGTTCGTAGGCATCCTGAATAGCTCCGTACCGGATGCATCGGCTTGAATTAGAGAATATTTAGGACTGAGGTCGCGATCTTCAGTTTTATTCAATGACTTCGGGGATGTGTCGACGGTACCCAAGGTAATCTGTCGTGCGGCTCAGCTCATTTCTGTCCACCCTGCCCAACCACAATCGGGTGCCCCTGGTCTCGGTCTTGAAGGAAGGGGCTGGGACCAGAAGCCTCGCCCCAAAAGAGAAGGCTCTTAACCCCGGATTGTTCCTGAGCCGCACAGCGCCCCTTCAGGGCGCTCGGAGTTTTTGGGATCGCAACCCAGGGCTGCGCCTGCGGCTGGCCCTGGGCTACTCGCACCGCGCCCCCGCTGGGGCGCGTCAAGTCGCCGATTGATCCAGTCCTCCAACAAAGGCTCCGTGCCCCATCCTTTTCGCAGGCCTTATCGCGAAAAGGGTGGGATACCCACGCCCTAACCAAGGGCCGGATCAATGGGATGCCCAGCAAAGAGTCGGGAGCCCCACCCTCGCCGCGTTCTTGTTCTTGCGGCCCCGATGGGGCAGGGAAAGCCCGCTCTAGAACTCTCCACCTCCCAACCAGGTTCGGGTGCCCCTGGTCTCGATCTTGAGACCCGGGAAAGGAAGGACCCAGGACAGGAAAGACCAGAAGAAGCAAAGACCAGAAAAAGGAAGGAGCAGGGACCTTCAGGTCCCTGAAACAGGTCCTCCAAAAGAAGAGTTCCGGGGTTTTAACCCCCTTCTGTCCGACCCAAACGCCCCATGGAATCACCCCGGACCGGGCGCACCCGCAGACCGAGTAAAAAAGCCCCGCAGCGCAGGGCTGCAGGGCTTTTTATTCTTGATCTGTCCAGAACTAGTCTACGAAGTCCACCTTGGGCTCCGTGGCGAAGATCTTCTTCTCGTAGCCCATGGCGAGCAGCTTCCGGATGGCGTCGCGGCCGTCGGCCCCGTAGTCCAGCGTGCGCTCGTTCACATACATGCTCACAAAGCGGCTGGCCAGACCCGTATCCAGGTCGCGGGCAAACTGCATGGCGTACTCCAGAGCCTGTTCGCGATGATCCAGCGCGTGCTGGATGGAGTCGCGCAGCGCCTTGGAGATGATCTTGTGTTTTTCCGCGCCCAGGGAGCGGCGGATGGCGTTGCCACCCAAAGGAAGCATCATCCCGGTGGTTTCGCGCCACCACACGCCCAGATCCAGAATCTTCTTCAACCCGCTGGAGGCGTAGGTCAGCTGCCCCTCGTGGATGATCAGACCGGCGTCATATTTGCCCGCCAGGACGGCCGGGATGATCTGGTCAAACGGCACCACTTCGGTCTTCAGCTTGGGGTTGAAGATCTTGAGCGCCAGAAAAGCCGTGGTCATGGTGCCGGGAATGGCGATGGTGATCCGTTCCAGGTCTTCGAACGACAAGCTCTTCTTGGCCACGATCATGGGGCCATAGCCTTCGCCCACGCTGCCGCCGCAACCCATCAGCGTGTAGCTCTGCTGCAGGTAGGGGTAGGCGTGGAAGCTGATGGCGGTCACGTCGTAAAAGGCCTCATCCTGGGCCAGCTTGTTCAGCGTCTCAATGTCGCAGAGCGTGTGGGTAAACTTGTAGCCCGGCACACGGATCTTGTTGGTGGCCAGACCGTAGAACATGAAAGCATCGTCGGAGTCCGGGCTATGGGCGATCTTGATCTCAACGACATTGTCGGGGGAAGGGGGCGTTTGGGTGCTCACGGAGTTGCAACTTCCTTTCAACGAGACGGCGTTGGCCGGCTCAAACTGGTTTCGATCCCGCCACGGCCTCAGGGCTCATGCTGGAGCTGGAAAAGCTGGGGGCGTTCTGGGGAACAGATTCCTTTTTCGGTTGTCCCCGCGTGCGGTTCATATTCCGGCCACTGTTTTGGACGGTTCCGCTAGAGTTCCGGCTCGGCCTCCGGACCTGGTTCAGCAGCGGGCGGTGTTTCTCGCCGCGAACGCCGGCGCTCAAGCCAAATATGACACGCCAATCCCCCTGCCGCAAACAGCAGCGAACCCAGCGAGACAAGCAAGCCTAGCATCATCCAACGCATAGTCACGAACTCTCCCAAGAATATCAGACCTCCCAAGACCAGCGAATGCCCCTGCCCGGAGGGCTACAGCGAAACCAGAGTTGCTGTAGCCCGAAGCCAATGCATTCAAGTCGACACGACCATCAGGGAGCGGCGACCTTGTAGAAAACTGCCAGGACACACAGACTCTGGTTTCGCTCTAGGAACCGACAGCCCGGCCGGGTTCGCCATTCGGGCTCTCACCTGATATGTTCAGGAGGGAAACTTTCCACACCCCATGAATCCTCCATAGGTCGATCTCGAGCATGATGAAACGCTGGCGAATCCGGATCTTGCTGTTTATGGCCGTCCTCGGCCCCGGATTTATTACCGCCAACGTCGATAACGACTCGGGGGGCATCTTTACCTACTCCCAGGCTGGGGCGCAATACGGCTACACACTGCTGTGGACCATCCTTCCCATTACTATTGCACTGATTGTGGTGCAGGAGATGTGCGCCCGCATGGGCGTCGTCACCGGCAAGGGCCTCAGCGACCTGATCCGTGAGGAATTCGGCCTCCGAATCACCTTTATCCTCATGATTATGCTGGTCTTGGTCAATTTCACCAATGTGGTGACCGAGTTCATCGGCATTGCCGGATCCATGGGCCTTTTTCACATCCCAAAATTCGTCTCTGTGCCTCTTTGCGCCGCTCTGGTGTGGGTTTTGGTCTTCAAAGGGGACTACAAAACCACCGAGAAAATTTTTCTGGTGGCGTCGCTGGTGTATATCGCCTACATCTTTGCCGGCGTGCTCTCACAGCCCGATTGGCGGCAGGCCATGGTAGCCACCGTCAAGCTGCCGGACCGCTCGGTGTGGGGCGACAAGGCCTATATCTACATGGCCATCGGCATTGTGGGCACCACCATCGCCCCCTGGATGCAGTTCTACCTGCAGTCGTCGATTGTGGAAAAAGGCATTCGCCCCAAGGACTACGCCGCTTCCCGGCTGGACGTGATTGTGGGCAGCATCTTTACCGATGTTGTGGCCTGGTTCATTGTGGTGGCCTGCGCCGCCACGCTCTATGTACACGGCATGGGCGCGATCCAGGTGGCTTCGGACGCGGCCGAAGCCATGCGTCCGCTGGCGGGCGTCTACGCATTCATTCTCTTCGCCTTTGGCCTGTTCAACGCCTCGCTCTTTGCCGCCTCCATTCTGCCGCTCTCCACCGCGTACACGGTGTGCGAGGGCCTGGGCTTTGAGTCGGGCGTGGACAAGAGCTACAAGGAAGCGCCGTTCTTCTACTGGCTCTACACCATCCTGATTGCCGGTGGCGCGTTGACCGTGCTGATCCTGCCCGACGCCCAGTTGATCAATATGGCCATCCTCTCGCAGGTGCTGAACGGCGTACTGCTGCCGGTCATCATCATCCTGATGCTGCTCTTGATCAATCGCGCCGACCTGATGGGCGAGTTCAAGAACTCGCGGCTCTGGAACGTCATCGCCTGGGCCACCAGCCTGATCGTCATCGGCATGACCGGCGTGATGATCTGGGGCCTGATGCCGGGGCACTAGAGCAACTATCTCTTTGCTGGAGAGGGCATCTTTTCAATTCCATCCTGGTCGTCTGCCGGCTTCGCCGACCCACGCAGGAATGAAACGGGCGGAAGGAGCAGGGACCTTCAGGTCCCTGAATTGAGATCTTGTATTGATGGGCCTTCAGTCCCGGACCTTTTCTTCGCTCCATTATTTTGTTGAACTTGCATTTTTGTTTCTTTTTAGCTCCGTGCCCCATCCATCCCGCGTTTTGTGCGGGATGGGTGGGATAGAGTGACCCTATTTAAGGGCCGGATCAATAGAGCCCGCGCCGCGCCTGCGGCAAACTGAACACTCCTCTGTCTCAAGCCGAATCCCAGGCGTAAAATCCTTTCCGGGTCGCAACATCGCTTGCAAGCCAGTGTCTGTACACGCAAGGCCACGTGCAGCCCAAGGATATTTCTGCGCCCTGCACATTCCGCGCGGCGGAGCGCATCCAATGACCGTCTGCTGCATGCAATGCCAAAGGGAGAGTACGAAAATGTTCCGTCTTCATGGGATGAGTTTTCTGTTCCTCGCTGTCTGCGCTCAACCACTGCTTTGCGGACAAACCGCGTTGCCAGCGCCCACCATTCACGCCCAATCCAATCTGGTGGTGGTGGATGTTACGGTCACCGACGCGCACGGCAATCCCATTCATGGCCTGGCGCAGGCTGATTTCACCGTTCTTGAGGATGGACATCCGCAGACCATCAAGAACTTTGAGCCCCATGTCAGCACGCATGCTGCCCAGCCGGCTCCCCTGCCGCAGCTGCCCGCCGGCACCTTCACCAATCGCCCGGTTGCCCCGGACGCGGGCGCGCTCAACATCCTGGTGCTGGACAAGCTGAATACTCCCATGAAGGACCAGGGCTACGTCATCCAGCAGTTGAAGGCCTATCTCAAAGGCATGCCTTCAGGAACCCGCGTGGCTATCTTCGGCCTCACCACGCGTCTCCAGTTGTTGCAGGGCTTCACCTCGGACCCGTCCACATTGCGGAATTTCATGGACGGAAAGAAGGGCCTGCCCGGCGCCTCCGTAGCCATGGATAACGCCGTCTCCGGCGACAATGCCGGCGCTGAAACCATCTCCGACACGGTATCCGACATGATTGGCGACGACCCCGATGCCGCCACCATCCTGGCCAACCTCCAGCAGTTTGAAGCCGAGCAGCAATCCTTTATGCTCCAGTTGCGCGCCCGCTACACGCTGGACGCCTTCAACCTGCTGGCCCGCTATCTGGAAAACCTGCCCGGCCGCAAGAATGTGCTCTGGTTCTCAGGCTCCTTCCCCATCAGCATCCTGCCCGATGGCGACCTGCAGAATCCCTTTGCCGTGGTGGCCGATTCCGAGGACGAGTTCCGCGAAACCGCCGATCTATTAACCCGCGCCCAAGTGGCCGTCTACCCCATCGATGCCCGGGGCCTGATGGTTGCGCCCATGACGGACGTTAGCAACAATGGAAATCGCTACGCCAAGAACCCCGGCGCCTATGCCAAAGACAATTCCAAGTTCTTCCAGCAAACCGCGGCCGAGCACGGCACCATGCAGCAAATGGCCGAGGCCACCGGCGGCAAGGCCTATGTCAACACCAACGGCCTCACCGACGCCGCCGCCAATGCCATTGAGCAGGGCTCAAATTACTACACCCTTACCTACTCTCCCACCAACACCAAGTGGAAGGGCGAGTACCGCAAAATCAGTGTGAAGCTTGACCAGCCGGATGTTGTAACTTCCTATCGCCGCGGCTACTACGCTGACAACCCCGGAACTCCGCTGCAACGCTCTCAGCCAGCCGCGCCCCAGGCCAAGGACGCGCCCCCGCCCTACGACGCCCTGCGCGCGGCCATGCTGCACGGTGGCCCTTTTCCAGCCCAGGTGGTCTTTGAGGCCACTGTCCGCCGCGTGGCCGGAGACCCGGAGCCCGCGGTGGCCGACGGCAACCACCTGAACCCCAAAATCAAGGGCCCCTTTGTTCGCTACGTGGCGCACTACTCCCTGAGCCCCAGCGACCTGGCCTGTGTCACTGATGCCAATCTGCTGCATCGCTGCCGCGTGGAGTTTGTGGCCAACCTGTATGACGCGGACGGCACCCTGCTCAACGTTCAGGCGAACGGCCTTGCCACCGCCATTGACGATGCCCGCTACAACGCCAACCGCAACGGCCACTTTGCCTACAATCAGCAGATCAGCGTCCCGGCCAAGGGCCAGTTCTACCTGCGCCTGGGCGTCTCGGACATGGAGAGCGGACGCCTTGGCGCGCTCGAGCTTCCGCTGGCAGCCGTGGCCAAACTGCCCCCCGTCCAATCCCAGGCCCCAGCGGCGGAAAAGCACTGAAGCCGGAATCCGCGGACCAGAAGCTGGGGCATTTCCCCTCTTGCTTCAGACTTCCGTGCCCCATCCATCCCGCGTTCTGTGCGGGATGGGTGGGATAGAGTGACACTACTTATGGGCCAGATCAATAAAGCAAAGCATCCTCTCGTCTCTTTGCTTTTTGGCCCAGTTGCCGGTGCAGGTTTTGCAGGAACTGCAACGCGGGCCTTCAAAGCACCAACCCTGCAGAATCGGCTACGGTAGGGCAACTGGCTTCTTGCCCCGGCGCACGCCGAAAGCATCCATCCTGGGGTCAACGCTGAGCAGCGGAAGGTCGTATTGGATGGCTTGCGCTGCGATCATGCGATCGAACGGGTCCGCGTGTTTATCCTCGAACCGGGCAGCCCTGTACATGGACTGCGGGTCGAGCGGCAGGATCGCGAATCCGAGCTTCTCTTCGATGTTGGCCAGCAAGTCCCCTTCGAACTCAGCTGCCTCCGGGAGCTTGCCCAGACGAACCTTGAGACTGATCTCATAGATTGAAGCCGAGGAAACCAGAATCTCGTTCTTCAGATCCGCCAGGAGCCGGTGGGCCCAGGGCGACATCTCCGAGGGGTTGAGCGCGGTCCAGAGGACGTAGTGCGTATCAATGAGGATTCTCATTCACCCTCACCCAGCCACCCAGCCAGCTCCGTCTCAGGAAGTTCGTCGAAATCGGTTGGGATGCGAAAGCTCGGCTGCAAGAACTGGCCGAAGACGCGCTCGGTGGCCGGCTTGATGGCTATAATCTCGGCTACAGGTACCTTGCCGCGCCCTGAGGTTAGGACAACCTTCTCACCGCGCTGCGCCCGGCGCACCAGGTCGGACAACTGGGTCTTCGCTTCGAACATCGTCGCACGGGCCATAATCTCCCTCTATCCTGCTAAGCATAGGTTAGCTAACTATTAAGACTTTCGCAAGAGTTTTGCACGAAGATCCCGGTTTCTGCCCAATCGGTTGCGTCACGCCATGGCCCTGGGGTACGCATTGCAGGTCATTGAAATTGTCATAGTCGTAGGGCGCAATACCATCCATCTCCGCGTTCTTTGCGGAAATGGATGGGGCACCCATGAACTTTAGGTCTACATAATCTCCCAAAAAAGCTCTATGCCCTGTTGATCTTTGTCAGCGCCTGCTTGTTTGGCGTCATCCCGGCTCCCGGAGCCTCTGGCGCAACGTAGAAGCCGTGCACAATCCTGGCCGGCTCTTCCATCCAGTCGTGCAGCCACGGAATGTATTCGAGCAACGAGCAGGCCGCGTGCGCAAAGCAGAGATGCTGATGCACCTGCACCATGTCGCCCACATGCGGACACACCGGCAAACTCCAGCAGCGCGCCATGTCGGCCACCTGCCAAAACTCCGTAATCCCCGCCAGCCTGACCACATCCGGCTGCACATAATGCACGGCGCCAGCCTGGATAAAGTCGCGGAACTGTGAGGCCATGTAGAGCTGTTCACCCAGCGCAATGGGCGTAGCGATGGTCTCGGCCAATCGCTTGTGCCCCGCCACATCGTCAAACCAGATGGGCTCCTCAATCCACGCCACATCGAAGTCCACCAGCCTGCCCGCGGTCTGGATGGCCTGCGGCAAGCTCCAGCGCCCGTTGGCGTCCGTCATGATGCGAATATCGGGACCAAGGGCACGACGAACGGCTTCGACACGGCGCAAGTCCTCATTGGCCGACGGTCCGCCCACCTTCAGCTTCACCGCGCGATAGCCTTCTTCTTCCACCAGCCGCTTGCAGTCGGAGACCACCGTCTCCAGCGGCCAGTTCAGCCAGCCGCCATCGGTGTTGTAGGCCTCCACCGGCTTCTTCGCGGAGCCGCCCAGCAGCTTCCACAGCGGCTCGCCCGCAGCCTTGGCCTTCAGATCCCACAGCGCAATGTCGATTGCGCCCAGCGCCAGATGCGTAATTCCCGCGCGCCCCACCCACAGCAGCTCCGACTTCTTGTAGAGCTTCTCCCACAGGTAAAGAACTTCGCGCGGATCTTCGCCAATGAGCAGCGGCCCATAGCTCTTGACGATGCAATCCACAATCAGCCGGTCCGATTCCAGATGCGCGTGGGTGCCGGAAAAGCCATAGCCAACCAGGCCCGTATCGGTGTGGATGGCAACGCCCGGCGCGCCCCAGTGGGTCAACGCGTGGGTGCTGTCCGCAATGCCGCCGCGGGTAACCGGAGCATGCAGAATGATGCCTTCAAGGTGCGTGATCTTCATAGTTTTCTCTCGGACAACTTACATGATAGAAGCAGCCAGCCGCTTGCATCTGCGCGCCACAGCCAGCGATTCCGAATCCCGGCATCCAGTTGCTGCCCACAGCAACCAGGCACCGTGCCCCATCCATTTCGCAGGCACTTCCGCGAAATGGGATGCCAGGGCGGCATGGAGGGGGTTTCTCAACCGTCCATCACCTACCGCGCCTTGTCGGCCGCTCCCATCAGCACCAGCGAGCGCTCCGCAAACGGGGCGTACACCAGCAAGGTGGCGCAGGCCAATGCGAAGCCCGCGTTGATGTGGTGCAGCAGCAAGAAGGGAGCCAGCGCCCACAGCTCATCGGCCACCAGCAGCAGAACCCACAGCGTGAGCAACTTCTTCCGCGCATCCGGCGCACGGAAGAGCACAATCGCTATCGTGAAGGCCCGCACCGGAATCAGCATGGCCGCCGTCACCACCAGCAGCGCGAACAGTTGCGATGCCCACGGCAGCGGCTCCATCAGCCCGCGAATCTCTTCCAGGTTGGCCAGCGCCCCCACGTAAAAACCCAGATACATCAGCTGCAGCGCCACAAACAGCCCAGCCACAACCCGGTGCGAGGCCTCGGGCAGCTCCTCCGGCCGGGCCAGAATCCGCGCCCGCAGCGGCATTTTCTCCTCGGGTTCAGGCTCCTGCAAACTTTGCGGCGAAGTCAGTTCCACCTCCTCACCCACAACCTCAACGGGCGCAATAAACCGGTAGCCGCGCCGGGCCAGCGTCTCGAGAAAACGAGGGTTCGTCGCGGTATCGCCCAGCGCCTCGCGCAGCCGGTTCACGGCCGAGTTCACGCCGTGCTCAAAGTCCACAAAGGTGTCTTCCGGCCAGAGCGCCCGGCTCAGCTCCTCGCGAGTCACCAGCTCACCGGCCCGTTCCAGCAGCACGACCAGCGCCTGGAAGGGTTGCGCGCTCAGCCGTACGCGAGCTCCCTTGCGCCTCAGCTCGCCGGTAGCCGCATTGGCCTCAAAAATCCCGAAGCGGTAGCGCCGTTTTGTGTCTTCCTTGCCCACGTTGCTCCCCAGTCTACTCCTGCCCATCCCCAAGCGTCAGGGAGATTTTTTGTTACCTAACAGAAACGGAAGGCCTTATCCAGTGACATTTCTTCCATCAATTTTGATGCGCTGGGTATTGCACCCCGCGCCGTGCTTAGGCCACAGTGGAAGCCATGAAGACCCCTACCCCATCGGCCCGCTCGTTCCTCCTGCTCCTGGCGCTGGCGCTTATCGCCCTCAGCGCCGGTGCTGAAGAAGCAACCCAGGCGGCCACCACGGCCTACAACAACTATCTGGCCCGTCTGGAAGGTCGACTCAACGTGCAGCACCGCACTCCGTCCGCTTTTCTGGCCGGGTTAGAAAACGCGCCGCTGCGGACACGCCTCCATGCCGGTGAAACAGAAATCGAACAGCTCAATGCCGCATCGGACGCGGAACTGCCCGGCGCCATGCTGCACCACTGGCGTGGCACAGCCTTCATCCCCGGCGCGCATGCGGGGGATTTTGAGCAGCTTCTGCGCGATTACCCCGCCTATCCGCGCATCTACGCCCCGCAGGTCCTTTCCGCCCGGCTTATCGCTCAGCAGGGCGACCGCTTGCAGGCCCAGATGCGTGTCCGCCAGCATCATGTACTCACCGTCGTGCTCGACACCGCGTACGACGTCAGCTTCGCCCACCTTGACCCCTCGCACGGCCTGAGCACAGCCCACGGCACCCACATCGCAGAGATTGCCGACGCTGGCACCGCCAGGGAGCACGTCCCCACCGCGCGCCAGCAGCAGGGCTTCCTCTGGCGCATTGACAGCTACTGGAGCTGGGCCGAGCAGGACGGCGGCCTCTACATCCAGATTGAATCCGTCACCCTCACCCGCGGCATTCCCCGTGGCCTGGGCTGGGCCGTTGGGCCGTTTGTCCAGTCCATTCCCCGCGAATCGCTGGAGTTCACCCTGCGCCAAACCACCGCCGCCCTGGTGCGGCGGAATTAGATTCCACCTCAGCATCGCTAATGATCTGGCCCTCAAATTGTGTCCCTCTACCCCACCCATCCCGCACAAAACGCAGGATGGATGGGGCACCCAGAGTGTTTCCACAATTCACTCCAGCGCTGCCGCACGCAGTGCCTGGGAAACAGAACCGAATCCACCCCCCTCAGAAGTACAAGGAAAGGAGCCCCATGCAGGCTTCAACGGTATCGCACGCTCAAAACTCGCAGTTCCACCACGCCACCCGCGTCCACCAGGCCCTGACGGCAAGCGCGGAAAAGAGAATCCTCCACTGGCTTGCCGTGCGCACGCCCCTTTGGATCACCTCGGACCAGCTCACCGTGCTTGGCCTCGTGGCCCAATGCGTTGCCGGCCTCTGTTATGCCGTGGCCGCCACCCATCCGCTGGCGCTCGTCGGCGCAAGTCTGAGCATTGCGCTTAACTGGTTGGGCGACTCACTGGACGGAACCCTGGCTCGCACCCGCCATCAGGAGCGGCCCCGCTACGGCTTTTATGTGGATCATGTTGTGGATATTGTCGGTTCGGTGGCCATGATGGCGGGGCTGGCCTGCTCCGGCCTGGTGCATCCGCAGGTAGCCACGGCCATGCTGGTGGCCTTTCTGGTGCTGGCGGCGGAAAGTTATCTGGCCACCTACACCCTGGGCCGCTTTGAGATGGCGCACTCGTACTTCGGACCTACAGAGATCCGTATCCTGCTGATCGCGGGCAATCTGGAGCTGCTTCGGACACCATTTGCACCAATTTTAGGGCACAAATTCCTGCTTTTCGACATTGGCGGCATCACCGCCACCACCGCCATGGCCCTGATGGCGCTGGGAACGGCCAGCCGTCACACCCGGCAACTCTTTCTAGCCGAACCGCTTGTCCAGAACCGCACCCCGGAACGATAGAATCGAAGGAGCCCATGATATTGACCCTGGTTGTTTCGAATCTCACCCACAGGCCGGTTCGTACGGCTTTGAGTATTGCCGCCATCGCGCTTGAGGTCACCATGATCCTCACCCTGGTCGGCGTCAGTTACGGCACCCTGGACGAGAGCGCCCGCCGCGCGCGCGGAGTTGGCGCTGACTTGCTGATCCGGCCTCCGGGTACCTCACTGCTGAGCCTGAGCTCGGCCCCCATGCACGACAATCTTCTGGAGTATGTCGCCAAGCAGCCTCACGTAGCACTGGTGACTGGCACTGCCGTCCAGCCGCTTACCGGCTTTGACTCGGTGACCGGCATCGACATGCCCACTTTTTCACGACTGAGCGGCGGCTTCACCTATCTTGAGGGCAGCTCCTTCAAGCAGCCCAACGACGTGATTCTGGACGAGTACTATGCCCGCGAGCACAAGCTGCACGCCGGCAGCTGGGTGCAGTTGATGGGCCGTCAGTGGCACGTGGCCGGCATCTTCGAGAGTGGCAAGCTGGCGCGCATCTGCGTTGATCTGAAGACCCTCGGAGACATTACCGGCAACCCCGGACGGCTGAGCCAGATCTACGTCAAGACCGACAACGCGGCCAACAACAAGATTGTGCTGGCCGACTTGCGCGGCAAGATGCACGACTACCAGATCTACACCATGGAAGAGTTCACATCGCTCTTGACCATCTCCAGCGTGACCATGCTGCGCAACTTCATCTATGTGGTCATCGGTGTGTCCGTGGTGGTGGGCTTCCTGGCGGTCTTCATGTCCATCTATACGGCGGTGCTCGAACGCACCCGCGAGATCGGCATTTTGAAGGCACTGGGTGCCTCGCCCAAGTTCATCAGCACGCTGCTGGTGAGCGAAACGCTCTTCCTGGCGGTGCTGGGAACCATAGCGGGCATCGGGCTTACCTATGTGACGCAGTGGGCTCTTCACACCTTCTCGCCAGCCTCGCTCACCCAGGAGACGGTGTATCTTTGGTGGCCCATCTCCGGGCTCATCGCCATTGGCGGCGCGCTGCTGGGCGTCATTGTTCCTGTTACCAAGGCGCTCCGTCAGGACGCAACGGAGGCCCTCAGCTATGAGTAACCAGCCCCTGATCGATGTGACCAATCTCTCCAAAATCTATCGCCAGGGCGACGTGGACGTGCATGCCCTGCGCGGAGCCAATCTGCAGGTGGAGAAGGGCGAGTTTCTGGCCATCTGCGGCGCTTCCGGCTCCGGCAAGTCCACGCTCTTCCATATCCTGGGCGCTCTCACTCCGGCCACCTCCGGCTCGGCGGTAATCGGCGGCAGAGACATTGCGCAGATGACCGCGGCAGAGCGCACCATCTTCCGCCGCCACACCGTGGGATTTGTCTTCCAGCGTTACAACCTGCTGCCCACGCTCACGGCTCAAGACAACATCCTGCTGGCCAACTTTATTGCCGGCAAGGAAGAGAAGAAGGGCGAACGTTTTCCCGAGGCCTTTGGGGCCATTCTGGATACACTCGACATCCGCTCGCGGTTGAGCCACAAGCCCCGCGCCTTGAGCGGCGGTCAGCAGCAACGCGTAGCCATTGCCCGCGCCCTGGTCAACCGTCCGGCCATTCTGCTGGCCGACGAGCCCACCGGCAACCTGGACAGCCAGAACGCCGCCGCCGTGCTCGGCCTGCTGAAAGAGCTGAACGAGAAGGAAGGCCAGACCATCCTGATGATCACCCACGACAACGATGCTGCCAGCTATGCCTCGCGGGTGGTCCACATGCGCGACGGGCAGATTCTGTAGCGCATTCTGTTTGCAAAGAAAAAAGAACGGCAGGGACTTCTCCCTGCCGTTCTTTCTGTTTTGGAATGAGATCTGAACTATTGGGCTACTGCGTCCGTCTGGTGCGCCAACTCGGCCACCTTGGAGCTGCGCAGCACGTCCACCATGGCTGCCTGTGCTTCCTTCCATACCGGGTTGGCCGGGCACCAGCCTTTCCGGCCACAGCCGGAGCCGTGTTCCAGGCAAACGTTGAGCCGGATTGGGCCGTCGATGGCTTCCACCACCTCCAGCACGCTGGCCGCGCGCCCTTGCGGCAAAATCTCAAAGCCACCCTGCTGGCCGCGCCGTGAGGCAATCAGTCCAGCGCGTGTTAGCGCTTGCAGAACCTTGGAGAGAAAGCTGGCCGGAGCGTTTGCCGCTGCCGCCAGAGTAGGCAACAATACCCGCTCGTTATCCGGCAAGCCGGCCAAGTGGATCATGATGCGAACGGCGTAATCGGCGCCGCGTGTCAACTGCATCGAAGAAGCTGGGCTGTTCATGGTGGAGGTCGCGTGTCCTTCCTGTATATCCTTCATTTCGGCTCCGCGCCGGTTTTGTTCAGGGACCGCTTTGACGTCACCCCAAAAATATAAGAGTGCGGGCGTCGTACGCTAGCACGGCAAACCTTCCCATATTGTAAAAGATTCAAAAAGGTTGCAAGGAGTTGTCTGCGACCTAAATCACGTTGCGCCTACGCAGTTACCTGGGTAACGGCGTAGTGCGGCACCACGGAAAGCGTTGTTCCGGCAATCAGGAGCAAGTTCAGCATAAACAAACGTTTGCAGTCGCGCATTCCAAACCGCGCAGGGTTCGTTTCCTGCCGGACGGCGGCTGGAAACGAACCTGGTCCGGTGCGCAGTGGAGGTCGGGCGCGCGCCTTCTCCTACTTCCCGGATCGCTTGCGGGCCAGCAACTGCTCCAGCGCATCGCAAGCTGCCTTTGCGCCATCTTCCTTGGCCAGTTGCCGGGCCACCTGCTCGGCTCGCTGGGTGATGCGCGGCGAGCCGAGCAGTTTGGCAATTCGCCGCGCCACGCGCACGGGGGTGTAGAGCTGCTTGCGGATGGAACTGGCCACCTTGAGCCGCTCCATGCGCCGGGCATTGTCCGGCTGGTCGTGGGAGTAGGGCATAATCAGCATCGGCTTGCCGGCATGCAGGCACTGTGCCGTGGTTCCCACCCCGCCCTGATGCACCACCAGCCGCGCCCGCGGAAACAAGGCGGAGTACGGCGCATACTCCGCCACGCAGATGGACTCCGGCAGCGCCGTCCGCGGACGGTTGCGCTCGTCGCCCCCTACCAGAAGCACCGCGCGCACGCCCAGCTTCATGGCCGCACGGGCTGAGTACTCATAAAAATTGCCCGCCGCCAGCACCGCTGCCGAACCCAGCGTAAACACAACCGGCGGCTCGCCCTGGCTTATGAATTCTTCCAGATTTTCCGGCAGCCTGGCGTTGCCGGCATCGGCATCGTAGTAGCAAAAACCGGTAATCAGGGTGTGCTCGGGCCAATCCTTTTGCTCGGTGCCCAGCACCCGGCTGAACATTGCCAGCACCAGATCCGGCGAATGTTTGGCGTCAAACAGGGGGTTTGCGCCGCGCGGGAGCCCCAGTTCCTGGCGCAGTTGATAGATGGGCTCCGGCCACTTGCGGCTCACAAACCGCGCCAGCCGTTTGATACCCCGACCCATGCCTGGAATGGTACGATCGGCGCGCGCCAGCCGCGGATACATGGGCAGCACTGGCGGATCAAAGGCGGAGAAGAAGCTGAGCGGAGCGAGCACGTAGCTGGCCCAGGGAATCCCGGTCACCTCGGCCACAATCGGCCCGGCATAGTTCAGTTCGCCCAACAGCAGCAGGTCAGCGCGTTCGGGCTTGGTGGCAGCGTCCAGCAGGTCGTTGTAGGTGTCGCGCAGGGCAGGGAAGAGGAACTTGCGCAGCCCGGTCTCGGTGCCATGGTTTACGTCGTACACCATCTCCACCAGCAGCGTATTTTTGGGGTCAATGTCGGGCCGGATGGCATGGAACTCCAGGCCCAGCGGGAGAATCCTGTCGCCATAAACCGCGGGTAGCGCCAGCACCGGCACGTGGCCGCGCTGCTTCAGCTCCAGCGCCAGTGCAATCAGCGGGTTGATGTCGCCAAACGTTCCAATATTCGAAAGTACGATGCGCACTCTGAACTCCCCTTTTCCGGCCCTTCAGTCTGCCTTAACCTGGCTACCATCATAATGATCTCAGGAGACATTGATTGTTATGCGCGTCCTGTTGGTTGAAGATGAGCCCCGGTTGGCCGCGAATCTGGCCGCCGCCCTGCGGGAGGGGCCGGGCTTTGCCGTGGATTCGGCTCTGGACGGTGACACCGGCGACCAGTTGGCCGCGCAGCGCTGCTACGACCTGGTCATCCTCGACCTGATGCTTCCCAAACTCGATGGCCAGACGATCCTCACCCGCATGCGCGCCCGCCGCGACGCCACTCCCGTGCTCATCCTCACCGCCCAAGAGGGCAAAGCCACCCTCGTTGACCTGCTCAATCGCGGCGCCGACGACTACCTGGCCAAACCCTTCGATCTGGGCGAACTGCTGGCCAGGTGCAAGGCGCTTATCCGTCGCGGCAAGGGCGCGCCCCATCCCGTTCTCACCTTGGGCGATCTGGAGATGAACACCCTGGAGCAATCCGTCCGCCGCGCCGGCGTGGTGGTCGATCTCTCGCCTACTGAATACCACGTTCTTGAGATCCTGCTGCACCATCCGCGCCGCATCTTCTCCAAGGAAGAGCTGTTGGAGCACCTTTACGACTTCAACTGGGAGCATCACTCCAACGTGATTGAAGCGCATGTCTCCAACCTGCGCCGCAAGCTGGAGACCGCCGCACCCGGTGCTGAACCCCTGATTGAAACCAAACGTGGACGCGGGTATCGCCTCTGCATCGAGCACACCCCATGAAGCTTCCCTTCCGTCTTCGCCGTCCGCGCAGCATCGCCTTCCGGCTCATCGGCGCGGTGCTGGCCGTGGAGTTGCTGGCCTCGCTGGCGGCCATCGCGCTCTCGCTGGCCTATGAGCACCATGCCCACTTTCGCACCTTCGACATCATGCTGCGCGGCCGTGCCGACTCGGTGATGGGCGCTGTGCAGGACGCCGACGATCCCGGCGACAACGTCATGCTCGACCGCGCCGATCTGACCGTGCCCCAGGACGATCTTTGGGAGGTCTTTGACGATCGTGACCGGCTGTTGGGCCGCTCCGCCAACTGGCCCGCGGATGCCACCGGCCTGCTGGCGAATACCCCGGCGCAATTTGGTCCCATGCCCGACGGTGTCCTGACCAACCTGCGCATCCACGGCCACCGGTATCGCTTTCTGCTGCGCCACGGCGTGCGCACCATCGACCCCAGTGAGCCCGGCGGCGGCACGCCTCGCCACATCACCATCCTCTACGGCATGCAGACCGGCCATGTCTGGGGCGCCATCCGCGAAGCGGTAAAGTTTTATGCATTCGGAAGCCTGCTTTTGTTGCTGGCTACTGGCCCGCTCATTGCCTGGCTGCTGCATCGGGGCCTGGACCCGCTGCGCCAGTTGGCCACCCTTTCTACACGCATCTCTGTGGACGACTGGCAGTTCACGCCGCCCGATCTGGCCCGTGAAACGCCGGAGCTGGCTCCGCTCACCCTCGCCCTGGAAAGCGCTCTGGAGCGGCTGCATCGCTCCTTCGATCAGCAATCCAACTTTGTCTCCGATGCCGCGCATGAGTTCAAGACCGCGGTAGCGGTGGTCAAATCTTCCTTGCAGTTGCTCACCCTGGCCCAGCGCTCCCCAGCGGAATATCGCGCCGGCATTCAGCGCACCCTCTCGGATGTGGAGCGGCTGGAGCAGTTGATTGCGCGCTCCCTTACCCTGGCGCGGATTGAGCGCGCTCCTGCCCCCGCCAGCCCAGAGCTGGGCAGTGACTTTGCGGCCGCGGTGCGCATGGCTGCCGAGGAGCTGGCCTCTGTCGCCGAGATCCGCCAAGTTGCCGTGCAAGTCGCCGTTGAGCAAGGAAGAAAAAATCCCGTTCAACTGGCGGTAGACGACGCGCGTCTGCTGGTCTCGAATTTGTTGCTGAATGCCATTGAACACAGCCCCGAAGGAGCTACCGTGCAGCTGCTGTTGACCGCTCCCGGCGACTTTCTGGAGCTGACGGTGGAGGATCACGGCGAAGGCATTGCGCCCGGCGCTTTGCCGCATATCTTTGACCGCTTCTATCGGGGTGATTCCTCGCGCGCCCGTTCCACCGGCGGAGCTGGATTGGGCCTGTCCATTGTGAAAGCTCTTGTCACCCGCGCTGGCGGCGAGGTGCACATCGTGAGCAGGCTGGCTGAAGGCACCATCGTCACAGTGCGGTTGCCGGTGGCGGAACCGGTAGAACACAACTGAGCATCAGCTATATCCCCTAGCTGTCATTCTTGTATCTATAAAGCATCGGCGGGATGTTGGAAACTGTCGAAGTGGGGGAACCGAGGCATCGGTTCCCCCGCGGGCGGACGGCTCCCGTTCA
>Ga0181529_10000867_pt1 | contig 42060 bp, 42 predicted proteins | sample PEATcosm2014_Bin_36_FD_119763 | JGI IMG/M metagenome (GOLD analysis project Ga0181529, IMG submission 119763) | Peatland microbial communities from MTU Mesocosm Facility, Houghton, MI, USA - PEATcosm2014_Bin10_30_metaG | ecosystem: Environmental > Terrestrial > Soil > Wetlands > Peat | place... | reverse complement strand
GACCTGCGCGCGCTGGGCGGCGTTGATGTCGTTCATCGCGTCCTTGACCTTGCTGTCGGGGATGATGTCGGTGACCAGCGCGGTGAGGATGTTGTAGCCGAAGCCGGACATGATGGTGTCGAGCTCGGTCTTGACGGCGACGGAGATGCCGGACTGCTGCTCGAAGGTCTCGTCCAGCGAAAGCTTGGGCACGTGGCCGAGGATGGAGTTGAAGACGAAGCTTTCGATCTGCTTTTGCGGCTGGCTGAGCTTGTAGAACGCGTCGTAGACCTTTTCGGCGAGGATCTGGTATTGCACGCTGACGGGGATCTGGACGAAGACGTTGTCGCGGGTCTTGGTTTCCACCTGGAACTGCGCCTGCTTGACCTGGAGATCGACGAAGTAGACGGACTCGGCGAAGGGGAGCAGCACGCGCAGGCCGGGCTGCACGATGCGGTTGAACTTGCCGAAGCGCTCGACCACGCCGGCGGTGTACGTGCGCACGGTGTATAGCGTCTTCAAAATGGTGACGAGCGCGGCGATGGCGAGAATGCCGACGATGACGAGAAGAACGGTGGTGCTGCTGTCCATGGATGAAACCTCACAGGTTCGGGAAACGAAGCCGGGGCAAGGATACACCACCGGGGTTGGGCGCAGGCTGGGCAGCGCGTTGGGCGCGGGTTTGGGTAGACTTGCAGAGGTAAAGCCGGCTGTGGGAGGCGAGATGGTGCGTGGATGGAGTGTGCGGGTTGCGGCTGGGCCTGCCGCCGTACTGGGCCTCTTTGTTCTGGCGGCGGCGGGCATGGCCCAGGGGTTGAAGCCGTCGGCGGACCTGACCAGCGTGCGTGGGTTCAACTACACGCCCACGCGGGACGAGACAGTCCGGTCCCAGGGACACGCGGCGATGTGGCTGAAGTACGATGCGGCGCAGACGGAGCACGACTTCGCGCTGGCGCAGCGGCTGGACCTGAACCAGGTGCGCGTGTTTGTGGCGTACAGCGCGTGGCAGGCCGATCCGGAGCTGTTCAACCGCAACCTGCTGGGCTTTCTGCGCACCAGCCAGGCGCACGGGATCGGCGTAATGCTGGGGCTGATCGACCAGCCGCGGCCAGTGGCGCCCTCGACCGAGCTGGCGCCGGAGCTGAAGGCGTGGCTGGAAGACATGGTGAAGCTGACGGCGAAGGAGCCGGCGCTCCAGTTCTGGGACGCAGCCAACGAGCCGGATGGCGCGCGGGGTGGGGCCGACGAACGCAGGCGGCGGCTGACCATCGCCGGCGAGACCGCGGCGCTGCTGCACGAAATTGAAACCGAAGTAGGCACACATACGCCGGTCACGATCGGGTGCGTGCGGGTGGCCTGCATGAAGGACACGGCGGCGGCGGTGGATGTGCTGTCGTTCCACGACTACAGCTCGACGCGGGAGGAGATACGCGCGAATATCGCGGAGGCGCAGGCGTTTGCCGCGACCGTGCACAAGCCGGTGTTCAACTCGGAGATTGCGTGCGTGGGGCGGGCGAACCCGTACGACATGGCGCTGGAGGAGTTCGACCGCGGGAAGATGGGGTGGTACCTGTGGGAGCTGACGATTACGCATGAGTGGGGCGACGTACATGGCGTGTTCTATCCCGACGGCACGGTGCGCGACCCGGCGATCGTGGCGGCGGTGATGGGGTTCTATCGCAACCGCACGGCGAACACGGTGCTCGAAAACCCGGACCGCGAAGGCTGGGTGCGCAGGGCGGTGACGGGCGGTCAGGCGTGGCTGGCGCAGACGAATCCAGACTGGCAGGAGGGGTTGAAACAGGCGGAGATCGAAGCCAACATTCTGGAGGCCGCGCAACTGGTGGCGATGCGCGAGCCGCCGACGCGGACCGTGGAACTGCTGCGCGCCGGGCCGGTGGACATAGCGAAGCTGCAGGAGCTGGTGCGCAAGCAGGTGGGGATTCTAGTGCCGTATGAGAACCCGGCGGCGGAGGGGGCAGCGACACCGTGAACCCACCCAAGCGGAGCTTGGATGGGGCACCCGGTAGCATATATTCTCAAGTGATGATGTTCCAGGCGCTTTTGGATAGGGGCTTTCAATGCCGATTTGAATCGCACGCCGGGGCGATTCTGGACAGAGATTTTCCGGATGCTGCAATGGAGATCTCCGCAGTTCTGCAAGGTGTGGATGTTCCTATTACTGAGATTATCGGTTCGGGTGGCGGCGAGACAAAGGGAACCCAGCGCATGAGAAAGGGATTTGCCGATGCCCTTTGGAGGAAAAAGAACTATGAGATTCGAAAGATCATAAACGGCGTCGAAAGGGAATCGATCTCGCACGAGGTGGATCACGTCAAGACGTTCCCCAACGGCGAGCTTGCCCTCGAGATTGAATGGAATAACAAAGATCCGTTTTTTGATAGGGACTTGGAAAATTTCAAACGCCTTCACAACGAAGGTGCAATTAGTCTCGGCATAATTGTGACGCGGGGGGAAACTCTACACGAGCGAATGTCGGAGTTTGTCCAGAGATTTGCTGAGGAGCAGGGTATTTGGTCTTTTGGAGATCTGGAACGGCTCAACATCTTTCCAACATTGACTCAGAAGCGTCAGATTGAAAAGTGGATTTCGCGCCGCAGGGACGCACTACCGTTTCCCGATTCATGGCGGAAGAAATTCGTTGCCGACAAGTATTCCTCGTCGACGACTCACTGGCGAAAGCTAATGGACCGGGTACAAAGAGGGGTGGGTAATCCTTGTCCACTTCTGCTCGTGGGTTTACCCGACTCGATCGTTTCCTTTCCCGAACAGTCTGCCTCAACCGTCGCTGCGGCAATTGAGAGGGCAAGTATAGAGAACGCTGAGACGCCCGCCGACATCGAGCCCAGTTGAGCCCTCATTAGCCGCAACAGTAGGGTATCGCTCTCTCGAACTACAGAGTTTTCCTACTGAATTCGATCAAACAGCTCTGCCTCGCTCTGGGAATGATTGGCGTATGTTGCCCAAGATGGCGAATATTCCTTTGCCTGGTTCCCCCAAGACGTCCAATTGGCGCGGTTTCCGCGCGCAAACATTTCGAGGAATGGTCCCCAGCTGCACTCCTCGATGAGGGGGTACTGCTCGTCCGGTTTTCTGGAGTGTTCCCGTTTGCGGCTCGATATGTAGTTCACCTGCGATCTTCCGGGCGCCAGTGTTCGGGCATTCTTGCCTCTTACACCGAAAAGCAGAATTTCTGTCACGTTCCGGAAGTAGAAGCCGACGCCACGCCCATCCGAGCCGCCATCTTTCCGAATCTTGTGCCAAACAATATTGCTCTTGTATTGGAAGCCCCAGGATTTCATTACCTCTAGGCCTTCCGGGAGAAGTGCATTTGGAACCCACAGGTAGAGGTGGCACACTGGGGCAGCGGCATGAACTACAGGTAGCGACTTGATCTCGCGAAGCGACATTGTCGTGTAGCGAGAGAGCCGGGTGTGTTCCGGTGCTACTTTCCCTGTTCTGTTCTGGAATTGCCAAGGTGGATCAGCCAATATTGTTCCGAAGCGTCTTCCGTCAACAAAGCCTCGCAAATCCTCGGCCACATCGGTGGGCGGCGGCAATTCCTCGATACGCATAGTCCGATGCTATATCGGCAAAATGGCCGCTGGCGAATTTTAAGCGAACAGTTGGTTACCTTTAATGTGCAAAACCGGCCCTAAATGGAACGCGCCTGGTCGGCGGATTTCTGCGGCGGCTATCCGAGGAGGGTGGCGGCGGATTTGGCGAAGTAGGTGACGATGAAGTCGGCGCCGGCGCGGCGGATGCTGAGGAGGGATTCGGGGATGGCGCGGTCGGGGTCCAGCCAGCCGCGGGCGAAGGCGGCGTGGAGCATGGAGTATTCGCCGGAGACCTGATAGGCGCCAAGAGGGAGATCGAAGCGGGCTCTTGCTGCCTGAATTACGTCCAGGTAAGGCAGGGCGGGCTTCATCAGCAGCAGGTCGGCGCCTTCGGCTACGTCGAGGTCGATCTCGCGCATGGCTTCGCGGAGGTTGGCGCCGTCCATTTGGTAGCTGCGGCGGTCGCCGAACTGGGGCGCGGAGCCGGCCGCCTCGCGGAAGGGGCCGTAGAAGGCGGAGGCGAACTTGGAGGCGTAGCTCATGATGGGCGTGTCGGGAAGGGACGCGGCGTCGAGGGCGGCGCGGATGGCTTCGACGCGGCCGTCCATCATGTCGGAGGGGGCGACGATGTCGGCGCCGGCGGCGGCGAGGGAGACGGCGGTGCGGGCGAGCAGCGGGAGCGTGGCGTCGTTCTCGATGTGGTAGCGGTCGCCTTCCTTAACGACCACGCCGCAGTGGCCGTGGGAGGTGTACTCGCACAGGCAGACGTCGGCGATGAGGACGAGCGGGTCGCAGGCGCGGGAGGCCTTTAGGGCGCGCAGGCCCTGCTGGACGATGCCGTCGTCCGCATAGGCGCCGGTGGCTTGCTCGTCCTTTTCGGCGGGCAGGCCGAAGAGCAGCAGGCCGCCGAGGCCGAGGGCGGCGCAGGACTCGGCCTCCTTTACGGCTTCATCGATGGACAGGTTGAAGACGCCGGGCATGGAAGAAACTTCCTTGCGGACGCCTTCGCCGGGGCAGAGAAAGAGCGGATAGATGAGCGCGCCGGGATGGAGGTGGGTCTCGCGGACCAGGGCGCGGAGGGCCGAGGTGCGGCGCAGCCGGCGCATGCGGGTGATGGGGAAGTTCATGGGGATAGTGTACGGCGGGGAAGTTGTCAGTTGCTGGCTGCTGGTTGTTAGTTGAAGGACAAAGACGAGGACAGATGCGGTGGTAGCCAGCGGTGTTCTAGCAACGAACAACCAACAACTATCTTTTAGCCAAACTGTCGTATTCTTCGGCGGAGAGGGCGGGAGCGAGGACCCAGAGAGTGTAGAGGCCGAGTGCGGTTCCGACGGGGACGCGGATGAGGATGAGGATGCCGACGACCAGGGCGAGGTTGCGGCCCCAGGGTTTGCGGTGAAGCAGCGAGAACCCGGTGGTGAGAGATGCGGCCGCGCCAAGCAAAGTAATGACGGCCATGAAGGGCGCGGCAGTGCGGAGCCAGGGATTGTAGTGGAGAAAAGGAATGACGCGGATGGGCCCCCAGGGGCTGAAGGCCCAGCGCGAAGAGATTCCCGTGAGGTAGAGCGCGGCGAGGACAGCGACGACCGCGCGATAGGCCCCGAAGACGCACCAGAGAAGCGCGAGGAGGTGGACGTGACGGGGAACGCGAGGTTCGAGACGCGGGCGCGGAAGCTGTGCGCGCGGGGCGGATGGCCCCGGCGGCACACGCATTCCGCAGTGAGAGCAGAATTCGCCGTGGACGCTGTGGCCGCACGCGAGACAGACCATGGATTGCCTCCGCAGTAATTACTCGATACGAGGCCGATGCGGGGAGGGTTCCATCCAGTGTGGGTTCGCCTGGGTGCTGTCCAGATACGATAGCAGATATGAGTCTTCTGCCGCATGTACCCCTTGAACTGACCGAAGCGAGCGCCGGCGCGCTGGAGTGGCCGCGGCTGCGCGAGCATATCGCCGGCCGCACGCAGTCGCCGCTGGGGCGCGGGTGGGTGCTGGCGCTGGAGCCGTCGGCGGACGCAGCGTGGATCGACGCGCAGCAGCAGCGCACGGCCGAGGTGCGCGAGTTCCTGACCGGCGGCGGAAGCTTCGACTTCCACGGGATGTTCGACCCCACCGACCTGCTGGAGGAGGCGCGCGTGGAAGGCGCCGCGTTGGAAGGTGTGCAGATTCTTGCGGTGCTCGGCGTGGTGGAGCGGCTGGCGGCGTGGCGTGAAACGTTGTCCGTTGTACGTTCCACGTTGTCCGTGGGGGCGATCGCAGAGCTGTCGCGGCCGGTGCGGGAGTGGGATGCGGGTGCGGTGCTGGCAGCGCTCCAGGGGAAGATCGAGCCGGATGGGACGCTGCGCGATGAGGCCAGCGGCGAGCTAAGGCGCATTCGCCGGGCCATGGAGCGGCAGCATAAGGCCATTGAGGAGAGCCTGCGCAAGAGCCTGCGCGCGCTGGGAGGCGAAGGCGGCGGCGGCGTGCTGCAGGAGGAGTTGATCACGGTGCGCGGCGAGCGCTTCGTGATCCCGGTGAAGGCGGAGTTCCGGCGGCGGGTGCCGGGTGTGATTCATGGGGCATCTTCTTCCGGACAAACTGTTTTCGTGGAACCGCTGGAGACGATTGAAGAGAACAACGAGCTGCAGCGGCTGCTGGATGAAGAGCAGCGCGAGGTGCACCGCATCCTGGTGGCGATGACGCGGGCGATCGGCGCGGAAGCCCATGCGATCGCGGCAGGGGTGGATGTGCTGGCCGAGGTGGAGTCGCACTTTGCGCGGGCGCGGTGGGCGGAGGAGTTGGGGTGCGTGCGGCCCACGTTCAGGGAACAGGAAACAGGGATCAGGGAACAGGTAGGCAAGGACAACGACGGAGATTCTGACTCTGCGAGTCAGAACGACGCTTCTTTTGGGGGATTGCGGCTGGTGGGCGCGCGGCATCCGCTGCTGGAGTTGCGGTTGCGGAGAAGCGGCGGCGCGGCGGTTCCGATTGCGGTGGAGCTGCGCGAGGACGCGCGGCAGTTGATTGTCAGCGGGCCGAACACCGGCGGCAAGACCGTGGCGCTGAAGACGGTGGGGCTGCTGGCGGTGATGGCGCAGGCCGGGCTGCCGGTGCCGGCGGAGAGCGCGGCGCTGCCGCTGTTTGCCGCGATCTACGCGGACATCGGCGATGCACAGTCGATCGAGTCGAACCTGTCGAGCTTCTCGGCGCACGTGGTGAATGTGGACCGGATCGCGCGCGCGGCGGATGAAGATTCGTTAGTCCTGCTGGACGAGCTGGGGAGTGCGACCGATCCCGAGGAGGGGTCGGCCCTGGCGGTGGCTGTGGCGGAACATTTTCTTCGGACGCGCGCGTGGTGCTGCATTACGACGCACCTGACGTCGCTGAAGGTCTATGCTGCCAGCCACGCGGGAGTGCTGAATGCGGCGGTGGGGTTCGACCAGGAGCGGATGGCGCCCACCTATGCGCTGCGCATGGGCGTGCCGCGGGCGTCGGCGGGGCTGAACATTGCGGAGCGGCTGGGGCTGCTGGCGGAGATTGTAACCGCGGCGAGAACAAATATGACGACCCAGGCGGCGGACATCGGCGCGCTGCTGGACCAGCTTCACGTGCAGCTCGCGCAGATTGCGGAGGAGCGCGCTGCAATCGAGGTCCGGGAGAGGGAACTGGCGCGGGCGCGGATGCAGTTGGAACTGGAAGGGCGCGCGGAGCAGAAGGCGCGCACGAAGGAGCTGGAGGCGAAGCTGTCGCGGCTGCTGGATGATTTCGCGTGGCAGTTGCAGGAGGCGGTGAAGTCGATCGACGATAAGGCCGTCGCGAAGAGGCTGGCGCGCGATGCGGGGACCACGATCGCCCGCGCGAAGCGCGAGTTTACAGCCCAGTTCTCGCAGACGGTCTTAGCGCATACGACCGGCGCCGACAAGGGCGATGTCGCTACGGGACATGCGGCGGCGGTGAAGAGCGTGAAGGTGGGCGACGTGGTGAAGGTGAAGAGCCTGGGGCGCGAAGGGCGCGTGGAGCGGGTGATCGATCCGAAGAGTTTTGAAGTGCAGGTGGGCACGATGAAGATGCGGGTCGCGCTGAGCGATATTGCCGAGGTGACACCGGTGGTTGCCGTCACGCCGCTACAGGCTGCGCGCAAACGGGGCGGCGTGACGGTGCAGATGGCGTCGGGATCGGAAACGGACAACGTGCCGCTGGAGATCAACGTGATCGGGCGGACGGCGGAAGAGGCGCACGATGAGGTGGCGCGCTATCTGGACCGCGCGTTCCTGGCGGGGCTGCCGCATGTGCGCATTGTGCATGGCACGGGGATGGGCGTGCTGCGCAGGACGCTGCGCGAGTATCTGAAGGGGCATCCCAATGTGGCTACCGTGACCGAGCCGCCGCACAACCAGGGCGGGCAGGGTGCGACCGAGGTGGAGCTGCGGCAGTAGCACTTCGCGCCGTTCTCAGTGGGCCGGTCCGGCAGGACCGGTAGTATGAGTTCTAGATTCAAGGAGACAGCATGGGTGGGATGATTCCGCTGGGGGATGCGTCGCGGAGGACGCAGCGATGGCCGGTGGTGACGATGGGGCTGATCGCGGCCAACGTGTGGGTGTTCTGGCAGGAGCTACAGTACGGCGAGCGGTTCGTGTACATGTACGCGGCGATCCCGGCGCGGATTGCGGCGGGGCACGGGTGGGGCACGATCGTGACGGCGATGTTTCTCCATGCGGGCTGGCTGCACATCATCGGGAACATGGTGTTCTTCTGGGCGTTCGGGCCGGAGATGGAGGACGCGATGGGACGGTTCCGTTTCCTCGTCTTCTACCTGGTGGGCGGCGTGGTGGCGATGACCGCTCAGGTGCTGGCCATGCCCACCTCGCGCGTGCCCAACCTGGGCGCGAGCGGGGCGATCGCGGCGGTAATGGGCGCGTTCATCGTGACGTATCCGCACGACCGGATCAAGACGGCCATCTGGTTCCTGCTGTTTGTGCGGGTGACGTACGTTCCGGCGGTGCTGCTGATCGGAGTATGGTTCCTGATCCAGTTGTTCAGCGCCGGCCAGGTGGCGGGACACGTGCAGGCGGGTGGCGTGGCCTACCTGGCGCATGTCGGCGGATTTCTGTTTGGCGCGGCGACGGGGAGATTGTGGACGAGGAGTCGGGCAGCATAGACACACAATGCACTGTGTAATAAGATACACAGTGAGAGGTGCGGTGTGGCTACGAATCTGGCTATCGATGACGGACTGATCGAGGAAGCGCGGCGTATTGGCGGACATTCCACCAAGAAGCAGGCGGTCACACTGGCGCTGGAAGAGTATGTTGCCCGGCGCAAGCAGTTGGCGATCCTGGATTTGTTCGGCACCGTCGATTTCGACAAGAAATACGATCCTCGGCGCAGCCGCCAGCTCGATCGCATCGGCCGTGACCGGTGAAGATTCTGGTGGATACCTGCGTCTGGTCGCTCTCTCTTCGCAGGCGGAAGGGCACAGCGGGATTGAGCGAGCGGGAACGGCGTCTGGTGGCCGCGCTCTCCGAGGCAATTCGCGATGGCCGTGTCGCGATGGTCGGGCCGGTGCGGCAGGAGTTGCTTTCCGGTATCTCCGACGCCACGCAGTTTGAGAAGCTGCGCAGCACGCTCGGGTCGTTCGCCGACGAGCCCCTCACGACGGCGATCTACGTGGAAGCGGCGCGCCTGGATAACCTTTGCCGCACGCGCGGCGTGCAATGCGGCGAGGTCGATATGCTGTTATGCGCCGCGGCACTGCACTACGGCTGGACGATCCTGACCAGTGACACAGGGCTGCTGCGCTGCATTGAAGTCGTCCAGGCCGATCGAAAGCAGCGGCTGCGGGAATAGGGCGTTTTGCTCAGGGTGACGATCCATACGCCGCTGATCGCGATGACGAAGAAGGAGATCGTGGAGACCGGGCTGCGGCTGGGCGTGGACTATGCGATGACGGCGACCTGCTATGACCCCTCGGAAGACGGCGCGGCATGCGGCGCGTGCGATGCGTGCCTGCTGCGGCGGAAGGGGTTCGCGGAGGCCCGGGTCGCGGACCCGGCGAGCTACCGCTGAGGGCGCAGGCGGTGAAGCCGAACGCTAGTTCTTGACGGTCAGGGCGTCGGAGTCGACGGCCTTTTTGCCGGTGATGCCTTCCAGGGCCTGAAGTTCGCCGCGATAGTCGTTCTTGTCGCACTGCATGGCGAAGCCGCCCTTCTTGTCGCCGTCGGCCCAGGTGAGGCCGATGAAGTGCTTCTTGGATTTGGAGAGGGCCATGAGCGCGCCGATGCCAAAGGATATGAAGGCGAGGCCGATGGCTGCGCCGACGCGGCGATGGACGTCCTGGCCGTAGGAGATTTCGGTGATGGATGCCGCGGGGATGCTGGCCAGCTCTTCCTTGCCGCGCACGATGCGGACCTTGTCCGGATCGATGACGAGCTGGACGTCGTTGCCGGCTTTGGCGTTTTGCAGCGATCCGCCGTCGTAGACGACCTTGTAGCTGTTGGCGTTGTTGGCGGCGATTGCGGTGGAAGGAACAAGCAGGCAGAGCAGGAAAGCGATCGCGTTCTTCATTCGGGACCCCTGTGAGACGTGACCTTTATACGCCTGCGGTGGAGGCGGGCCAGAAAATATTTTCGGCGGGGCGCCGTTCTCCCTGAACTATCTGCTCAATCCACGCTGGCGCTCCTCTATCGTCTGCATCGGAGATACCTTAGCTCTGGAATCGGGAGCGCAGGCGCAGGATCGGCTTTTCGAACCATCTGAAACTGAGATCGGCGAAAAGGATGCACAGCGCGCCGGTGATCGCGAAGTAGAGGAACGAAGAGATTTGCGGGACCCCAACCCAATGGACAAACCTCTCGACGAACCTCTTGGAAAAAGTGATGATCCACTGATGGTAAACGTAGAGGCCGTAGCTGATTGCGCCGATCCGCGCCAGCAGAGGGAAGGTAAGCACGGGTGCGGCGAAACTGTCTTCGCGAATCACAACCGAGGCCAGCAACAATGCCACGGTCAGGTGAATCAGCAGCCGGGGCAAGCCGGACAAATCGGAAGGCCCGAATCGGAATAGCAGCGCCAGGACCGTCATCCAGAGAACCGGCGCCCAGCGGTACCCGAGCACGCGATAGGCGACCCGGTATGTCCGCGGGTTATTGAGCACGTGGGCCAGGCAAACACCCAACGCAATGGGCGTGAACGTGGCCAGATAGAGCGGCATATAGATCGCTTGGGGATCGTGATAGATGCGTTGAATCAGGCCTCTGAAGACGCCGAAGTTTGTCAGCTCGCTCACCACGATCACTCCGGCCAGGATGATCCAGCGCACCCTGGCCGAGGTAAACTTTTCGACCGTCGGCCACGCCAGGTAGAACTGCTCCTCCATCGCCAGGGACCAGCAGGGGTGAAAATCCCCGAGGTTGGCGGGGACGAAATCCTGTGTGTATGTCAAGAGGACGACAAAAGCAAAGCGGTAGAAGAGAAACGGTCCCGGCTTGTGCACGACGGCGAGGAGAGACGTGACCGACAGGACCGCCAGAATGCTCCCATAGTACACGGGGAAAATCCTTAGCGAACGCCGTGCATAGAACTTGGGAATGCTTATGGTGCCGGTCTTGGTCCGTTCGCGAATCAGCAGGGTGACGATCAAGAAACCGCTGATGGCAAAGAACATCTCGACGCCCAGGCCCGGCGTGTCGAAGATGCGGATACCCGTAATCCAGCCCAAATGCGACTTGACCACCAGAAGACAGCAGAACGCCCGGACCCCGTCCAGTGAGCTGAATGTCTTGGTTTGCAGGAAGGTCTGATGCGCCGTCGTGGCCGCGGCGGCTGCCGGAGCAATCTTGTCCTGGGACGGCGCTCGGTCGTCTGCAACAAGCATTCAATTACCCCCAACCGTCTATTTACCCGGATGCTGCACCCTAAGCCCTGAGTCGACCCCGCGACTGCGCTTTCACGCATCCTATCGGGAATCTCTGCGCTTCGCAACCTGGGTGGTTGGTGGCCTCGGGGCGCATCGGAACGCGACGGACCTTATTGCCGTGCTTTCACCGCTTGCTTCCTGGCTTCATCTCCGTCACTTTGTTTTGCGGGCGCTGCTCGGCCAAAACGGCTGGCACCATAGCCCGTATCTGCTCTCTACTCTTCCCTTCAGTTTTCTCCAGGAAGTACCAGAGCGCGTCGACGAGGATGTCGTTGGCGGTTGTCCGTTTGTCCTTCCTCAATCGGCGGATTTCGCTGATCCAACGTATGGCTGCGCTGTCCTCGGCGGTGAGGCCGACCGTGGTCCTCTTGGCGTCGTCCGGGATGTGCTTCGCTCGCGGGCTCATTGATCTTCACGTCGCTATTGATGGCATTATCGCATTGTTGCATTCTTACGTTATAATGCGATAACGCCGTAATGCCGCCGAGCATCGTAGAATCAGGTACTCGCTGCGCTTCAGACGTGGAAGGAGACCAAATGGCCGCTAGCCCGTTCTCCGATGAGCTGAAGGTGTTTCAGGAGAAACGCGACGAGTGGGTGCGCTCGAACCCGGGCAAGTTCGTCGTGATCCAGGACTCGAATGTGGCGGAAGGATTCTTCGACACCTACTCCGATGCGCTCAAGGCCGGTCTGCAAAGATTTGGCGTCGAACGCAGTTTCCTCGTAAAACAGGTTTGGACGACCGAACCCGTCTATTTCGTGTCATAGGCCATGGGACGCGCAGAGTTGCGATGGGACCCGTTTGACCCCAAGGACCCTGGCCCTCTCATCGACATTGTGATTATGAATACGCCTGAGGTGATTGAAGCGGGCCGGGCGCTCGGTCTTGAATACCCAGAGGCCCGTCGGCTCAAGGCGCTCATCGATACGGGTGCATCGATCACAATCGTCAGCAGAACGTTTGCCAAGTTCTGCAAGCTATTCACAACGAGCGAAGGCAGCGAGGTGAGGACCCTCGGCGGCATCTACCATTGCGGCGAACACGCTGCGTCCATCAGCTTTCCGAATACAGACCTACGCTCGATTGACTCGATTTGTGTCTTCTCCGGGGACTTCATCAGAGAACCGCGCTATGCCTGTCTTATCGGTCGAGATATTCTTCGGAACTGGCGTATCACCTTTGACGGCAAGAGTAAACGGATCGTAATCGAGGACTAACGTGCGCCTTCACCGGGATCCAGCCGGAAATGAGGGAGCAAACCCAACTCGTGCGATGAGGCCGCATGAGTGGGGTACCCGGCGGGTGTATCATTCCTCACTAACCCGCGGAATCAATCGTGAGGAGTTTGTGCCCGATAAACCGAGTTTCGGCCATCGATTCGGCAGTGGGATTATCGCTCTGGTCTTGCCGCTGCTGGGTCTGTTCGCGGAGCGATTATTCGAGCGCTATCTAAACATCGATCATGAGATCACAAGGGCTGTGATAGCAGTTGCCTGCATTTGTTTGCTTCTCCATTCGTGGCTCCAGCAGCGGAAATATAGCCGCTCCTCGTGGGAGCTGGGCTTCTGGACTTCCATTTTGACCCTGCCGTTACTCGGAGTCCTCTGGCTCGGCCTCAATTCCTTCCGAGGCTATCTGTATCCAAGCGATTTCACAGACAGTGAGGTCAGCCGATATTACCTCGTATGCCAGTTGCAGGATTGGGATAAACGGTTAGCCGTCGCAATGGCCGTCGTGGCTGCGGTTTGGGGTGCATCGCTGTCGATCGCGACGATTATCAGCCGTCAGTCCCAACGTGGTTGATCGTCATACCAAACAGAAAAGCCCAGTTGGTAGCCGGGCTTCTGTCTTTCGCGCGAAGCGCTTTTCGCCGTCCGCGAAGGACTCAGATGCGCATGGGCATCAGGATGTAGCGGTATTTCACTTCTTCGTTGGCGTCTTCGGGGCGCATCTGGCCGGCGGACTGGGCGTCCTTGAACTCCAGGCGGACTTCGCCGGTATTGCCGATGGCCTTCAGGAAGTCGAGCAGATACTGGCTGTTGAAGCCGACGACCAGGGGATCGTAGTTGTAGGGCGTCTCGATGGTGTCTTCCGATTCGCCGGTGTCGGTGGAGCTGGACGACAGCTTGAGCTCGTTGGTCTCGAGGCGGATCTTGATGGCGCCCGAGCGCTCGTCGGCGAACTGGGCAACGCGCTGGATGGCGGACATGAGGTCCTCGCTGCGCACGATGACGAACTTGTTGTTATCGCGGGGCAGGACAGCCTCGTAGTTGGGGAAGTTGCCGGTGAGCTTGCGGCTGGTCAGCACGCGTCCGCCGACGCGGAAGAAGAGCGTCTGCTCGTCGTCGGCGAAGTCGATGGTTTCGGCTTCGGTGGAGTTCAGCAGCGAGAGCAGCTCGCTGAGCGCCTTGCGCGGGATCAGGGTCTTCTTTTCGCCGGTAACGCCGTCCAGGCTCTCCCCCAACTTCTCAATATGCGCCAGCCGGTGCCCGTCGGTTGCGACCATGGCCATCGACTCGGCCTTCAGCACCAGCAGCGCGCCATTCAGCGTGTAGCGGGACTCCTCGTTGGAGATGGCGAAGATGGTCTTGGCGATCATGCTCTGCAGCGAGGCGGCCTTGATCTTGAAGGCGCCGGTGGAGGGGAACTCCGCCACCTGAGGGAAGTTGGCGCGGGCCATGCCGACCATCTTGGTGTTGGAGCGGCCGGCGCGGATCTGCACCCAGTGGTTGTCCATCAGCTTGATCGAGATGTCGCCCTCGGGCAGCAGCTTGATGTAGTCGTACAGTTTGCGCGCGGGGATGGTGCAGGCGCCCGGCTTCTTCACCTTGGCCGCGCACGAGGTGCGGATGGACTGGTCGAGGTCGGTCGCGGTGATGGTGATCTTGTCGGGCTGTCCCTCGGCCCCGCCAGCCGCTTCGATCAGAAAGTTCGACAGGATGGGGATGGTGGTCTTGCGCTCCACCACGGACTGCGCCGCCGTCAGCTCGCGAAGGAGATCGGCGCGGGAGACGGTGATTTCGAGGTTTCCAGTAGGCGCGGTGGGGGTGGTCATTGCAGGCTCCTGAGCTTTGCTTGGGGCGGCTTGTGTTGCATCCTGGGCTATTGGGGTCATCGGGGTTCTCTCCGGGCGGTTCTATTGCGAACTGGATGCTGGGGAAACTTTACACCGAATGCGGTGCAAACGGAACACAAGCGACTGGCCGTTACTGATTCTAGTGAGGAAAGGGCTGTGCGGGCGAGGGGTTTGTTTGTGGGAAAGTGGGTTTGGTTGCCGTTGCCAGCTCGGAGCTGCCGGTGAGTCCGGGTAGCGCCCGGGCAGCGCCAGTTCCAGTACTAAAAGAACATTATTAATAGAGATAGATACTAGTAGCAGTAGTAGGTGCGCGGGAAATGTGGAATACCGGGCGATGTGCCGATGCCGAGCGGAGTTGAGGCGCGTTCCCGATTTACGAATCTGGGCGTGGGTATTTGCGGAAACAGGAAGACGTGTGCAGAGCGGGGTGCGAAGGCGCTGGTTTTCGTCATTCTGCACAGGCGCGGGCGGCGGAGGGTGCGGCGAGCTGGTGCGGACGGAGGGAATCTGCGGCAAACCGTGACGGATCAGCAACCTGGCGAGAGAGGATTTTGAACAGGACGGTTCCAGGATGGAGGAAAATGGGGGACAGCGGGTTTTGAGCGGGAGGCAGATGCGAACATAGGGTGCCCTATACTGCGTCCAGATGACGGCGCGAAGAAAAGTGTAGGGGGATGAGATGAAGATTGCGGTGTTTGGGGCGAGCGGACGGACGGGCGGATTGCTGTTGGAACGGTGCCTGGCGGCGGGGTATGAGGTCTCGGCGCTGGTGCGGACGCCGGGGAAGTTCAAGCACGCCGGCCCGGTACGCGTGGTGGAAGGCAGCGTGTTCGACCTGGCCGCGCTGCGGAGGACATTATCGGGCGTGGGGGCCGGCGCGGACGTCGTGCTGTCGGCGCTGGGGGCGCGGTCGCTGAAGCAGGAAGACGTGCTGGAGCGGGCTGTCCCGCTGATTGTGCAGGCGATGCGCGCCGAGGGGGTGCGCCGCATCGTCGCGCTGGGATCGGCCGGGGCGTTGCCGGATTCGCTGAAGAAACAGGCGGCGTGGCGGCGGTGGATCGTCCAGAAGATCGTGTACAACACCTTCCTGAAGTGGGCGGTGGCGTCGCAGGTGGACCAGTGGAAGGTGCTCTCGGCCTCAGGCCTCGACTTCACCATGGTGATGCCTCCAATGCTGACCAACGGCAAGGCCCGGGGGACGTTCCGGGTGGATGGCGAGGCGCTGCCGCGCGGCGGGAGGCAGATCGCCCGGGCGGACGTAGCCGACTTCATGGTCGCGCAGATCGAGAGCCCGCAGTGGGTAGGGAAGGGCGTGTATGTGGCGTACTAGGCGCAGGCGCCACACGAAAAGGAGAGTGCGCGAGCGATAGGAGTCTTTTTTGAGGCGAGGCGTGCGATGTTAGTTGAGTGAGTAGGCCTAAAGGGGGCAACGCGGACGCGTCGTGCGGGCATCGTACCAGCTGGGGTAACCCAATGCTGTATTCCTCACACGCGATGGTGAACCTGCTCCACTCTACTCTCGAGCAGTTGGAGAAAGAGACGCAGGACCTCGATCCGAACGACCCGATCCTGGTGGAGTTCAAGACGTCGATTCTGTGCTCGATTGCGGAGTTGGAGCTGACGGAGCCGCGGGCGGCGTAGAGTCGGGATGCTTTCCCGCGCCCTGCGTGAAGCTGCGCCCCGGACTTCAGCGATCCTCTCAATCACAATCTCTCCGCCTGCCAAGGTCTAAAATCCAGACCAGGGCATATGCCAAAAACTGCAGTCAGCATCGTCCAGGGCGACATCACCGAGCGTGCTGTGGACGCCATTGTCAACGCCGCGAACGGGACCCTGCTGGGTGGAGGCGGCGTGGATGGAGCGATCCACCGCGCCGCGGGTCCAGAACTGCTCGCGGAGTGCCGGACCCTGGGAGGCTGCGCGACCGGCGACGCCAAAGCCACGAAGGCCTATGGAATCAAGCAGGCGAAGCACGTCATCCACACCGTCGGCCCCATCTATGGGCGACACGGTGGCCAGGAGGCCAGTCTGCTCGCGAGCTGCTACACGCGGAGCCTGGAACTTGCGGCCAGTCTGGGCTGCCGGAGCATCGCCTTTCCGTCCATCTCGACCGGCGCGTATGGCTATCCCATCGAGCGCGCCAGCCGGGTCGCACTCGCCGCCATCCGCGACTTTCTGAACGCGAACCCGGACGTGCTGGACCGCGTCGAGATTGCGACTTTTTCCGTGCGCGACCAGCGGATGTACGAGCAGGCGTATCGAGAGATCTTTGGGGCTTCTGAAGATTGACTGGCCGGGCTCTCCGGTCTCTGGTTCCCCGATCCATACCCAGCCGAGCACGGCGGTTCCTACGCGAGCATCTCCAGCCCGTGCTTCTGTACGATCGTCAGCAGCTTGAGGGCCATGCCACTGGGCTTCTTTGCGCCGGTCTCCCACTTTTCGACCGTGGATTCGCTGGTGTTCAGGTAGCGTGCGAAAACCGGCTGGCTAACTCGCTGGCTCTCGCGAATGCGCCTAATTTGGGTGGGAGCGATTGGTTTGGGCGCGGAGAGGCAGAGCTTGTCGAAGGTGCGCATGGTGGCCTTGTCGATGGTCCCGGCTTTCAACATGCCGGCGACGCTGCTATGGATCGCTTCGAATGCGTCGCTTTTGTATTTGGGCTTCGCGGTCATTGGCATATCTCCATCAATTGGCTAATCGCTAGTTCCTTTGCGAGGTCCTCATGTGTCTTCCGCGCGTATAGATCAGCCTGTGCGCGGAAAGCAATCAGCTCGTCCTCTTCAATGTTGGGCCGGTCCTGTTTCGCGAAGAGATAGACATAGACCCAATGCTTCTTTCCCTTCGCTAGGATGATGCCGCGGTGCATGTTCCTGTTCAGGCGCTTCTTGTAGACTCCTCCGCCCAGGTCGTCCGCTTGTCCCAGCATCGCCTGGCGGATTGCATAGCAGAGCTCGTCGTCGTCGATGTGTGCCTTCTTTGCCGCCTTCGTAAACCATGCCGTTTTGAAAACTCTGGTTACAGCGTGATCGTTCACGTCTTAGTGTATCACCCAGTGCTACCTATTCGCCAGCCATGTCGCCAGAAAGCCAACATACAGCAACAGCGAGAAGACAGCGATGCTGGCACAGGGAACGATCAACCACCATTTGCTTCCGTGCCGAGCCGCTAGAAATCCGACTATGCAGGAGATCACGAAGCAGATAAAGCCGATGGGCGAGGGTAGGAAGAAACCAAGAGACAGCAAAAGGCCTACAACTCCCATTTTCACTGAGCGAGACATGGAGATAATCGTTGTCTTAAGCTCAAGCGCGCGACGCCCGCGTTTGACGCCCAGCGTAAAATTGAGAGGTTGCCAAAAATCTGTGTGTGGATGGGAGCCTAGGCGTGGCGGAGACGATCTTTGATGCGGTGGTGGTGGGCGGCGGGCCGGCGGGATATACCTTTGCGATTCGCGCGGCGCAGTACGGGCTGAAGGTGGCGCTGGTGGACGCGAACGACCGGCTGGGCGGCACCTGCTTGCTGTGGGGATGCATTCCCACCAAGGCGATGCTGTTTACCGCCGAGGTGTGGGACCACCTGAAGCATGCCGACAAGTACGGCATCGACGTGGCCGCGCCGGCGCTGAACTGGAAGAACGTGCTGGCGCGCAAGGACGACGTGATCTCGCGCCACACCAAGGGCCTCGACTTCCTGATGAAGAAGAACAAGATCACCACCTTCAAGGGCTACGGCAAACTGACCGGCCCGGCCAAGGACGGCGTGTTCACCGTCGACGTGGCGCTCACCGCCGGCGGCCAAGAGACGGTGAAGGCGAAGAAGGTCGTGCTGGCGACGGGCTCGGACGCGCGCATGTTGCCCGGCTACACGGCCGACGACACCATCCTGACCAACTATGAGATCCTCAAGATCGCCGAGATGCCGAAATCGCTGGTGGTGATCGGCTCGGGCGCGGTGGGCGTGGAGTTCGCGTCCCTGTTCAAGAGCTTCGGCGCGGAGGTGACCATCCTGGAGATGCTGCCGCGCGTGGTCCCGGTGGAGGATGAGGAGATCTCCAAGGAGCTGCTGCGGCTGTTCAAGAAGCGCGGCATCGACGTGAACCTGTCGATCAAGGACACCAAGATCGAGAAAAACGACGCTGGCGTGCTGGTCACCTGGACCGACCAGAACGGCAAGCCGCAGCAGAAGCAGGCGGAGAAGGTGCTGGTGGCCGTCGGCCGCTCGCCGCGCACCGCGGACATCGGCCTGGACAAGACCAACATCAAGCCGGACCGCGGCTTCATCATGACCAACGAGTGGATGGAGACCACCGAGCCCGGCGTCTACGCCATCGGCGACATCGTGGGCGGAATGCCGCTGCTGGCGCACTCGGGGTCGATGGCCGGCCTGGTGGTGGCGGCGCGGCTGGCGGGCAAGTTCGCCAAGCCGGTGAACAAAACCCGCATCCCCGGCTGCACCTACTGCGATCCGCAGGTGGCCAGTGTGGGCCTGACCGAAGCTGCGGCGAAGGAGAAAGGCTTCCAGGTGAAGGTGGGCAAGTTCCCGTTCATGGGCAACTCCAAGGCCACCATCGTCGACGCGCACGACGGCTTCGTAAAGGTGGTGGCGGACGCGAAGTTCGGCGAGGTGCTGGGCGTTCACATCATCGGCCCCTACGCGACGGAGATCATCGCCGAGGCCGTCACCGCGCTCGAACTCGAAGCCACGGTCGAGGAGATGATGTTCACCATCCACGCCCACCCCACCGTCGCCGAAGCGCTGCTCGATGGCTTCTCCAGCGTCGAAGGCAAAGCGGTGAATGTGTGATCGTAATGTGAGGTCTTATGCTTCAGCCTTTGCCAGCCCACGCAGAATGTCCAGCCGATTCGCTGGTGCGTTGGGCGACAGGAAATCAGGTATCGTTCTAGGGGTGCGTCGAGGGCGACGCAAGAATTCGACGGGCCATTCAGCGACGCGCGCCTCCTTCCTATGGCGATACTCACCGGGCTCTGGTTCGTCGATATACTCCGCTTGGAGGATCAAGGCAAGTGGCTCCTCAGCTCCGGGAGTAACCTCGGAGAACGCAGCGGCCTCGGCATAGGTTGCGAAGGAAAAATAATAGTCGCTGCCATCGTGTTCGTCGGATGCACCTCGTTCGGGATGGCACCAGACGCGATATTCCAAAACATCATCCCAGACGTAGCCTCCGCCAGCTTTTGCAATGGGTGAGTATGTACCCACCCGGCTCGGGTCTATCGCATCTGGGTATCGTGAGGCAATCATCCACCCATTCTCGCATTTAGGCAGTCGGGTGCCAGTTTGACGTGCTCCCATAAATATGGGAACCTTGACTTTATGAAGACCACGCTCGAAATTCCCGACCCCATCTTCCGCCGGGCTAAGTCGGTCGCAGCCCAGCGCGGCGTTGCCTTGCGCGTCTTCGTGACCGAAGCTGTCGAGGAGAAACTGGCTGACACCCGCAACCAAGAACCGAAACCCTGGGTGCGGCTGGCCGGTGGTCTGAAGCATCTGCGCAAAGAAACGGCGCGCATCAACGGGATTATGCAGCGCGAGTTCGAGCAGGTCGAAGCCGAGGACTGGGAGTGATCCAGGCATGATCCTCGACACCAACGCTTTGTCCGCAGTGGCCGACGATGAGGCAGCGGCGGTCCGGCTCTTCAGCGATGCGGCAAGCATCGAATTGCCGGCCATCGTTCTCGGCGAATACCGCTTCGGAATTGCTCAATCGCGCCGGCGCAAGGAGTATGCCAAGTGGCTGGAGTTGCTGATTGCCGCGACGCGGGTGTTGCCGGTCGATCGGGAGACCACCATCCACTATGCTCAAATCCGCACCGAACTCAAGAAAGCCGGCAAGCCCATCCCATCGAACGATCTCTGGATCGCCGCTTTGTGCCGCCAGCACCGGCTCCCGATGATGAGCCAGGATACGCACTTCGACGCCGTCGCGAGCGTAAAGCGAATTGGATGGTGAAAGCGCGGCTGGGCGTATATTCGGGTTGCGATTCATGGCGGGTCTAGCCGCTAAGGGCAGGAATGATCGAGGAGAACTGCGATGCAAGACGACATTACCAAACGAGAACAGGAAACGCGGGAGAGCAACGCCTTCCGCGTGAAGCCTATTAACCTTGGTCTGCCGAAGGAGTGGACCTCTGGTTCCGTGTCCGAACTCATGGGTATGCTCGAAGCGCGCGACTATCTCGCAAAGATTATCGATCCGGAGTTTCTCGAATGCCTAGCTTCCGTTCATCAAAAGTATTTGCAGTTAGTCAGTATGGAACCTGTCGACCGCCTTTCGATTCCTAAAGGCCAAAAGGTATCAGGAGTCTATCTATTCAGTGAAGGCGACATCCATTTTTATGTTGGCCGAACTACAAATCTGCGCCAAAGACTAAGGAATCATTGCGGCGTCTCTTCCGCGGACAACCAAGCCGTGTTTGCTTTCAAGTTGGCTAGACACGCCACGAAAAACATCATGGCGAGCTACGCCGGCGATGGAACACGCAAGAAGCTGCTTGAAGATCCGACGTTTGCAAAAGCATTCCTCGACTCAAAGGCCCGAGTAAGAAGCATGAAGTTGCGTTACGTCGAGGAACCGGCTCCGCTACGCCAAGCCCTTCTCGACATCTATGCCGCTACCTTACTAAAGACTAAGTTCAACGATTTCGAGACTCACTAGAATCTTGTTCCTCCATCTCCTCCAACTCGGGCGGGTGTCGTATCGCGACGGCCTGGATATCCAGACGCGCGTGGTCGCCGCGCGCAAGGCGGGCCGCATCGGCGACACGCTGCTGCTGCTGGAGCACGATCCCGTGATCACGCTGGGGCGTAACGCCTCGCGCGCGAATGTTCTGGTCAGCGACGCGTGGCTGGCCGCGCGCGGCGTAGAGCTGCACGAGGTCAATCGCGGCGGCGACGTGACCTATCACGGGCCAGGCCAGCTCGTTGGCTATCCCATCGTCGATCTGCGCGGCGAGTGGCCGGGCAAGCGCGGGCCGTTTCTGGGCCCAGTCGACTTCGTCCGCCTGCTCGAAGAAGCCCTGATCCGCACCTGCGGCGAGTTCGGCGTGATGGCGAAGCGCGTGAAGGGCTGCACCGGCGTCTGGACCTTCGGCGGGGGCGAGCAACAGGGAACAGGGACCAGGGAACAGGGGACAGAGCCCACCGCGCCTTTGGCCTTCAATTCCAGCCGGGTAGCGCCAGAGCACGAGACCGCCGATCCCTGTCCGCTGTTCCCTGTCCCCTGCCTGCCCGAGAAAAAGCTGGCCGCGATTGGCGTCCACGTCTCGCAGGGCGTGACGTCGCACGGCTTCGCGCTGAACGTGACCACCGACCTGCGCGACTTCGAGTGGATCGTGCCGTGCGGCATTACCGACCGGGGCGTGACGAGTCTGGAGTTGGAAGCCGCTGATGCGGTGTCGATGGAAGCCGCGGCCAATGCAGCGGCGCGGTGCTTCGGGCGCGTGTTCGGGCGGCAGATGGTGGCCTGCGCATCGCTCGATGCTTTGCTCCGCGGAACGGATCTATGAGTTCGCTGTCGCTCCTGGAAGCTTCATCGTTCGCCCTGTTCGCATTGCCTCGGTAATGGCAGCGTCCAACCGCAGGGCGGCCAGACCTTCCTCACCGCTCACGGGAGCAGGCCAGCCCTCGCGTACAGCCTCCACGAACGCTGTCACGGAATCAGCGAACGACTGTTCGTAGGAATACGGCGGCAGCTTCGCGATTGTGGCCGCAAGTTCACCAAGCCTCGGCGTCCCGTTCAGGTTCGCCCGCGTCGCCGCATCCACACTTACGGCTCTGTCGCGTCCGAAAAGCGAGAATGACCAGAAGTGGTCCTCCAGAGGCACCAGCGCAGACGAAGAGATCGTCGCAAGAAGCTTCGGAAAGTAAGGGCGATTCTCATTACGGAAGCGAATGGTTGCGGAGGCGGATATAGACGGGTGGTACAGCATCTCGCCGCCTTCGCCAAACTCCCATGGCCTTCCCAAAGGCCCAGCCGACACCGGTGGACGCAACCCCTGGTCGTCCACCAGTGTGCCGCTGACCTCCGCCGGATCGCCGAAGAAGAAGAGCATCAGGTCCAGCATGTGCGGCCATAGGTAGGCGTGGGTTACGGTGGAGAAAAGCACCGGCGGCCCGAAGTGGTTCAATGCCAGGCATTCCAATATCATCCGGTGCGCCGGCACCGCCCGGTAGTTGTAGTTGACGCCCAGCGTGCGCTTGGCGGCGCGGGCGGCGGCGAGCATCCTCTCGCCCGAGGCCAGCGTGTCCGCCATGATCTTCTCGCACAGCACGCTTGCGCCTGCGGCAAGCGAGGCCAGCACGGGCGCTTCGTGGTCCCACTCCAACGTCGCGACCGACACCACGTCGGGGCGCTCGGCTGCCAGCATCGCCTCGACGGAGGTGTACGGGCGAATGCCGTGCCCGGCGGCCAGCGCGGCGGCGCGCTCCGCGGAGTGGCTGACGACGGCGACGGGCGCGGTGTGCGGCGAGCGGGCGTACGCGGCGAGGTGAAGCTGCGCCGCTCCGCCGGTGCCGATGACTGCGGCTTTCAGGTCGGGCATGGTCTCCAGCTTAGAACATGGCGCACCCGCTGAGGACTTATAATCGATGGGCGACGGATGTGTGCGCAGGGCCGGGAAACTGCGCGGTTAGCGCCCAAAAGAGGGAAAGGAATGTCATGCCGACTGATGTAGTGATGCCGCAGATGGGCGAATCGATCACCGAGGGTACGCTGACCAAGTGGTTGAAGAAAGTCGGAGATACGGTGCAGCGCGACGAGCCGCTGTTCGAGATTTCGACCGATAAGGTGGACGCGGAGATCCCGTCCCCCGCGGCCGGCACGCTCCAGGAGATCAAGACCCCCGAGGGCTCGACCGTGCAGATCAACACGGTCGTCGCCGTGATCTCCGACGGTACAGCCGCCGCAGCTCCCGCGCCCGCCGCCGCAGCTCCCGCGCCGCCCGCCGCGCCCGCCGCAACTCCGGCCCCCCCGGCGCCGCCTGCAACGGACAACGGAGCACGGAGCACGGACAGCGGCCCCGGCACCGATGTGCCCATGCCGCAGATGGGCGAGTCCATCACCGAAGGCACCATCACCAAGTGGCTGAAAAAAGTGGGCGAGACCGTCGAACGCGACGAGCCGCTGTTCGAAATCTCAACCGACAAGGTCGATGCCGAGATTCCCTCACCCGCCGCCGGCGTCCTCACGGAGATCAAGTTCCCCGAAGGCGCCACGGTTACCGTGAATACCGTGGTCGCCGTCATCGGCGGCGGCGGAGGTAAAGCTGCTGCTCCGGCCCCGGCGAAGGCCGCCGCGCCATCCCAGGTCTCAGAAGCGAGACCAAGTGCCGCGGCTACCTCCGGCGAACGGCTGCGCTCCTCGCCTCTCGTCCGCAAGATCGCCAAGGACAACAACGTCGACCTGAGCCTCGTGGCTGGCAGCGGCTCAGCCGGCCGCATCACCAAGGCGGACATCCAGAGCTATCTGGAGAAGCCTGCGGCCTCGGCTGCGCCGACCCAGGCCTCAGAAGCGAGACCTGCGCCGCCCAGTCCCGCGGCTGCACCCGCTCCCGCTCCGGCGAAGACCCCAGCGCCCGCGCCCATTCCGTTGCCGGGCGAGCTGGTGCCGATGACCAAGATGCGCTCCATCATCGCGCGCCGCATGGTCGAGTCCAAGCAAACCAGCCCGCACGTCCACACCATCTTCAAGGTGGACATGACCCGCATCGTCCGCCTGCGCGAGAAAGAAAAGTCGAAGTACGAGCAGCGCAACGGCGTCAAGCTCACCTACATGCCGTTCATCGCCCGCGCCGCCATCGTCGCGCTGCGCAAGCACCCCATCGTCAACGGGGCTGTCGAAGGCGACGCCATCCGCTACAACCGCAACATCAACATCGGCATCGCGGTGGCGCTGGAGTGGGGCCTCATCGTGCCGGTCATCAAGCAGGCGGAGGAGAAAAACTTCCTCGGCATCGCACGGGCCATCGTCGACGTGGCCGGACGCGCGCGCGGCAAGAAGCTGGCCACCGACGAGATCCAGGGCGGCACCTTCACCCTCACCAACTCCGGCATCTTCGGCGAGCAGTTCGGCCTGCCCATCATCAACCAGCCGCAGGCCGCCATCCTCGGCATCGGCGGCATGAGCAAGGAGCCGGTGGTCATCACCGGCGAGGACGGCGCCGACTCGATCGCCATCCGCACCATCCAGTACTTCTCCCTCGGCTTCGACCACCGCATCGTCGACGGCGCCGACGCCGGCAAATTCATGTCCGACTTCAAAGCCTACCTCGAAACCTGGTCCGAAGAGATCGGGTAGTAACTGCTTCGGCCCGAAAGCGAAAGCAGGGACAACCACGGATTGCACGGATTGCCACGGATCGAACTTGTCTTAATCCGTGTTTATCCGCCTCGATCCGTGGTTCATTTTTGTTCAAAGGCGTTGTTCGCTCCAAAGAGAAGTGCCCCGCTCTCGGGTGAGAGCGGGGCAAGGGGTGCGGGGGTTGTGTTGCGGGTTGGGGAGCGGGGTTGGGGTCGGCCGGAGGGGAGGGTCCGGTGGCGACGAAGGTTCAGGTTAGAAAGTGAACTTCAGCGATCCCTGGAAGACTCTGGCCGTATTGGTGGTCGCTGCAATCTGGCCGAAGGTGCCGGACGACCTGGCCGCGCTGCCGCCGGTAAGGCCGCCGAGAGATCCTGTGGTCGTCGTTGTGGGCAGATTGAAGTCGGGATGATTGAGAACATTGAAGCCCTCAAGCCGGGCCGTCATATCGAGCCGTTCGTGGATGGGGAAGACGCGCGAGATCTGCGCGTCGAACTGCAGGGACGGGGTCCCCCGGAAGGAGTCCCGGCCCGTGTTTCCGTAGGTGCCGAACGGGTTGGAGGTGGCGAAGGCGGCGGGGTTGAGGTACTGGCGGTTGGCGGTCCCGGTGCCGGAGTAGAACTTGGCCACCTTGGCGTAGGGCGACATGCCGGGGATGAGGCTGGCGCGGTCGACCCCGACGTCGGTGAGCGAGTCGTCGGCGCCGACGGTGACGGAGAACGGCGCGCCGGTCTGGATGTGGATCAGGGGCGCGATCTCCCAACCGTTCAGGATCGCTTTCTCGATCGTGTTGCTGATGGCAAAGCTGCTCCTGGCGACCAGGCTGACGTTCTCAATATTGCGGAAGTCGAAGCCGCAGGGGCCGTAGTCGAGCGCGGGGTTGTTGGGGTTCTCGACCACGGTGGCGTTGACGTCACCCTGTTCGTCGACGATGTCCAGGCACTTGGACCAGGTCCAGTTGGCCAGCATGCTGAAGGTGGAGGAGAGGCGATGGTTGACCGAGGTTACCAGGCCGTTGTAGTTGGCTATGCCCTCGTCGCTGATCAGAACGGAACCGCCGCCGCCATACGAATAGGCGGGTCCCTGCGTGGGGTTCTCCAGCGTCAACAGCGCACGGGCCGCATAGCTGCTTCCAGAGGTCGTGGAGCAGGCGCCCGTCCCGGTACCGGCGATGGTAAAGCCTCCCGGCGCGACGCAACTGCCCGGGCCACTCCAGTTTCCTGGGACGTAGATCACAGGGTTCAGGGGAAGGCCCATCTGGATGTGCGTGCTCTTGTTGCCGATGTAGTCCAGCTGCACCTGCCAGCCGTGCGGGAAGTCATGCTGCACGCTGGCCGTCCACTGCATGGTGCGCAGCGGCAGGAAGCGGGCGACCGGCACGATGTACTGGGAGTTGGGGAAGAAGTGCACCTGCCCCGGGATGGAGTTGGCGGGCAGAGGGAAGGGGTTGGCGTTGATGGTGGTCGAATTGGTCAACGCCGCAGGCACCGACCAGGGAGTGCTGAAGGGGATGTAGCCCGCCGAATTCTGGCTGATGGCGGTAGAGAACGGCGGGTTCTCCTGGTTGCGCTGCATGGTATAGAAGTTGGGCTCGTCGTAGATGTACTCCGCCCCGGCGCGGATCACCGTCTTGCCGTCGCCCACCGGGTCGAAGGAAAAGCCGATGTTGGGATCCAACTGCCAGGGCGAGTTGGCGGTGAAGCCGCGCGTGACGCCAGGGTCGCCGTAGAAGGTGGCGCCGGCGGGCGCGCCGTTGGGAATCGAGCCGGCGGGGAAACCGGCGGGACCGCCAGGGAAGACGGTGCTGAAGGTATTGCTCAGGAAGTTGGACTGGTTGAAGACGATGCCGCGGTTCTTGGTATCGACGGGTACGTAATACGGCGACCAGCGCAGGCCGATGACCACGGTCAACTGGGTGTTGGCGTGGAAGGTGTCCTGGACGTAGAGGCTGGGGATGGGAGCGCGCAGGGCGTTCTGCTGGAACTTGCTCTGCTGGAAGGCGCTCATCGTGCCTTCCAGGAAGTCGAGCGCGGGGTCTCCGATCGCGGTACTCACACCGCAGTTCGGGTTTTGCGTGCAGTTGCTCTTGCTGCCATACGGGCCGTAGGAGCTGTAGGCGCTGCTGAAGGTGAACGTCCCGTTGGACTCGTATCCATTGTTGATGTTGAGCTGGTTGCGCACGAACTCGCCGCCGAAGACGAGCTGGTGCTTGCCGCGCACCAGGGTCACTTCATCGTCGAGCGCGAGGGTGGTGTCGTTGAAGCTGGCCACCGAGTTGGTGCCGCCGCCAATGGTAAATCCGCCTACGCCGCCAGACGAGTTCAGCTGCAGGCCGTTGGGGATCGCCTGATAGGCGCTGACGCCGAGGGTGCCGGCGTTGATGTCGCCGGCGTTGTAGCCGCGGTCGTTGACCCGGCGCAGCAGGGTGGCGTGCGCGGAATTGACCGTGTCGTTGCTGATGGTGAAGTTCTCGCCCATGGTGAAGGTCTGCACGCGCTGCAGCGGGTTGCCAGACGTCGCGGTGACCAGGATGTTGGTGGGGAAGAACCAGGAGGGAAGCTGGTAGCCGTCGAGCAGATAGCGGCCGTAGAGGTTGTTCTTCGCGTTGAGGGTGTAGTCCACGCGGGTGACGAACTGCTTGTCGTAAATGTCGTTGGGCACGGCATACTTCACCAGGCCTTGGTTCAGGGTATCGATAAGGGGGCTGGGGGTGGGGAGATACGCCAACAGCTTGAGAGACTGCGGGTTCCACGTCGGCAGGGAGGGACCGCCAGGCTGGTTGTACTTGTTGCCGGGCAACGCAACCCCGGTCAGCGGATCCACCAGCGGGCTGCCGGCGCTTGCGGAGAAGTCTCCATTGATGTTTGCGGTCGTCGGCACATAGGCGCTCGAGGTTGCGCTGACATTCTTCGATTCGAGGAACTGGTAACCGGCGAAGGCGAACAATCTATCGCGCAGGATCTTGCCGCCGAAGGTGCCGCCATATTGGTTCTGATGGAGAACGTCCTTGGGAGTGCAGGTGGTGAGGGGCGGGATGGGGGTGCAACTGGCATAGAAGTTGGTGGCGTCTATGAAGTTGTTGCGGATGAACTCGAACGCGGAGCCGTGGTAGGTGTTGGTGCCGGACTTGGTGACGACGTTGACCAGTCCGCCGGTGTGCATGCCGTCCTGCGCGCCCAGCACCGCGGTTTCCACGCTGAACTGCGAGACCGCGTCCGGGAAGGGGAAGGGCAGGTTGGTATTGCCCATGTAGTCGTTGTTGTCGCCGCCGTCAAGGCGGTAGATCGTGGTGTTGCCCTGGCCTCCGGCAACGGATACGGAGACCGAGGCGTAGGAGTACTTGCTGCCGTTGGAGAAGTCTCCGCCGCCTGCGTTGGTCGACCCGCCGGAGAGCTGGATCAGGTCGGTCATGTGGCGCCCGTTCAGCGGCATCTCGGTGATCTGCGTCGAGTCGATGGTCTGCTTGAAGGTGGCGTCCTCCGTCTGTAGCGCGAGCTGGCTGGACACGACGTCGATCTTCTGGTTCTCGGTGCCGACCGTCATCTTCACATTGATGGAGATGTTGCTTCCGACCTCCAGCACGATGCTGGACTGGGTGTACGTCTGGAAGCCGGCTGCGGCCACCGTGACGGAGTAGGTGCCGACGGGGATATTGGGGAAGACGTAGACGCCGCTGCCATCGGTCTTGGTGGCCTGGGCCACGTGCGTGGCTGCATTGGTCAGCGTCACCGTGGCGCTGGCGATGACCGCGCCGGTGGAGTCGGAAATCGTGCCCTGGATGGTTGCGGTGCCGGCCACCTGCGCGCGGACCGTGGCCGCGAAGCAAAGACACAGGACGAGAGAAAGAGTTTGCAGGCTGAATACCAGCCGCCGCAGCAGGGGTGTTTTACGCATTGCGATACCTCCGGAAAAATTGTCAATGTATAACTGCGCAGTGCCGCCGCTTTTGCCGCCCCAGCTGTGGTTCGCCGGGTGCCAAGCAGATGTGTCGATCGTCACTGGAATTCGTTTATTGAGCGAGACAGAGACTGCTCCTTCCACTGCGCAACTGTCAAGTGCAATTTAATGGGGCGGATTCAAGTTGTAGCCCACTCATTCGGTGACACTTGAATGCCCTTCGAGGGGCGTGCCCCTAAACCGCCTGAATTGGCGCGGATACGGGAAACCATGCAAGTTGGTAGGACCAATTCGGGAGTGGTGGAGCGATTGGGAATCGTTTCTCGTCGGCCATTGGCACAGAGTGAATCGCCACAGACAAGCGACAAACCGGCTGCGCACCGGGAAAAATGCGTCGGGAAGAATGGACCTGCGCGATCTCTGGTAGACAGGGAGGCACCCCAACCAGCAACGAACAACTGCCTTTAACTTCTCCAGTGCAGCGTCACCGGCCCCGCCATCGGGTGCTCGCCTGTGCCCCGCAGCCGCGCCTGCTTCAGCGCGAAGTACCACTTCGCCGGCTTGTCCGCGTCGTCGATCAGCATCAGCGCCGGCCCGTACCGCAGCCCGGCAGCCTGCTCGATCATCGTCTGCTGGTCCTGCCCAACGAAGATCCTGCCAAAGTGCTTCAGCATCGGACGAAAGAACGGGAACCACGCCAGCACGTTCCACGCCGCGCACACGTCGATCCGGCACGTCGACGCCGTCACCGGGGTCACCGTGGTCAGGCTGGCCCACCACTTGTCGCCGCAGCGGATCGTCTCGTAGCGCCGGTTCGGCAGCACAAAGTCGATGGTCGTCGTCACCGGCCCGTGCGCGCCCAGCAGTTTGTACGGCAGGCTGTTGCTGCTCGGCGCGTGCGCCGCCATGCGAAACCCGGCGTTCCGCCCGTTGTTCTCAGTGTCCAGAATCGGCTCGAAGTGCTTCTCCTTCGCATGGATGCTGCCCTTCGTCCGCCACCACCACGACTGGTGCACGAACGGCCCGTGCGCCGGGTCCATCAGCCCGATGATGCCGTGGTCCACGTTGCACGGCAGGTCCGCGCTGAGGTGCGCCGTCTTGAACCGCGCCGAAAACTTCGGCACCTCCGGCACTTCCGGAAGTTTGGGTGCCCCATTCATGGCGCGCAGCGACATGGGTGGGGTCGAACTCCGAATTCCCGCCCCCGGTTCCGGCACATATACCCACGCGTATCCGTCGCGCTCCTCGGCGGCATACGCGCCGGCGAAGATCCTGGTCGCGTCCAGCGTGTCGGCCTCCGTCAGCGACGGGATCAGTTGGCACTGCCCTGAGCATGGCTCGAACTCCCAGCCGTGGTACTTGCACGTCACCCGCTCGCCGTCGAACCAGCCCGCCGACAGCGGAATCCCCCGGTGCGGACACAGGTCCCGCATGGCAAACACGCTGCCGTCGTTCTTCCGCCCCAGCAGCAGCGGATGGCCCAGCAGCAGCGCCGTCTTCGTCCGGCCCCGCCGCAGCTCGTCCGCCCGCAGCGCCGGATACCAGTCGCCGAACACCAGCTCCGCCGTCGGGCCAGTCGCATTCGCAATGTCAACCAGCTCGCTCACGCTTTCCAATATAGTCGCGATATGCAGTTAGCAGCCGCACCCAGGCGCCCGCTCGCGCACACGCTCACCATCGTCGCGCTCTGGATCGCCTTCTACGCCAGCTTCACGCTCTTCCGCCCCGCGCTGCTGGACGACGCCGACTCCGTCCACGCCGAGGTCGCCCGCGAGATGCTGCTGCGCCACGACTGGATCACGCTCTATGCCAACGGCATCCGCTATCTGGAGAAAGCCCCGCTGCTCTACTGGGCGATGGCCGCCTCCATGCGCGTCTCGCAGCTCCTCGGCCATCCGTCCGCCCGCTGCCTGGCGGTCGCCTCCCGCATCCCGCTGGCGCTCACCGTGCTCGCGCTCGCTTTCGCCGTCGAAGCCTTCGCCCGCCGCGCTTTCCAGTCCGCCCGCGCCGGCCTCTACGCCGCGCTGATCCTGCTCTCCTCGCCTGGCATCTTCCTCTTCACGCGCACCAATCTGCCGGACGCGATGCTTTGCCTCTGGCTCACCCTGGCGCTCTACGCCTTCTGGCTCACGGAAGCGCCCGGCCAGGAACATCGTCCGAGCCTCTTGCTGGCCTGCCTCTTCGCTGCGTTCTGCGCGCTCGGCGTCCTGACCAAGGGACTTATCGGCCTGCTGTTTCCCGCGTTCATCGTCGCGGCCTATCTGGTCGTCACCCGCGGCTGGAGCGGCTTCCTGAAACGCATGATGCAGATGCACCCGCTCGCGCGCACCCTCGTCTTCCTTGCGATCGCCGCGCCGTGGCACATTCTTATCGCGCTGGCAAATCCGGCGCAAGGCCATCCCGGCGGCCTCAGCTTCGCGCTGCATCCAGCCGCGGGCGCCGCCCACTGGCAGGTCCCGCTGCCCAGCGGCGGCAACGTCCACGGCTGGGCCTGGTTCTACTTCGTCAACGAGCAGTTGCTCCGCTACCTCAACCTCCGCGTCCCCCGCGACTACGACACCGTTCCCCTCTACCTCTTCTACGGCCTCTGCCTCATCTGGCTCATGCCGTGGTCGGCGTTCGCGTTCCACGCAATTGCGAACGCCACCCGCGGCGCGCGGGACTACATCCCAATGCGACGACGGAAATCGATTCCGATGAGCCAGCCTCGCACAATGATCGTGGAACGCTCAGACGCCGCGCGCGCCATGGAGACAAGCGCCAACGGCGCGCCGATATACCAGCCTGGGCCGCAGGCCCAGGTACCCGGCGATGTGAAATGCCACAGGGCTGAAGGCCCGACATATCTTCTTCTCATTCTCTGGGCCGCGCTGCCACTCCTCTTCTTCAGCCTGTCCACGCGCCAGGAATACTACGTCCTCCCCGCTCTGCCCGCGTTCGCAATCCTCATCGCCGCTTGGCTCGCGCGCCAAGAGCTCACGAAACTCGAAGCACAGATCCATCGGAGATCCGCATACCGCTGCACCGCCGTCCTCTTCGCCTTCGGCACGATCTTCGCCGCGGCCTCGCTCTTCTTCCTGCTGCACACGCGCGCGCCCGCGCCCTCGACCGACCTCGCCGCGCTGCTGCAGCAAAACCCCGGCGACTACGCCATGAGCATGGGCCACTTCCTCGACCTGAACGCGCAGGCGCTCGGCCTCTTCCGCCTGCCGCTCGCACTGGCCGCTGCGTCGCTCTTCTTCGGCCCTCTTGCGTCCTTCCTCCTGCGCAAGCAAGCCAAACCTCATGCCGCCAATCTCGCCCTCGCCGCCGGCGCCTTCGGCTTCCTGCTCGCCGCCCACCTCGGCTTGCAGACCTTCGCCCCGGTCCTCAGCTCCGCGCAGCTCGCCGAAGCCATCGCCCCGCAGCTCCACCCCGGCGACCTCATCGTCATCCACCAGGAGTACGAATACGGCTCGACCCTCGGCTTCTACCTCCAGCGCCCCAGCTATAGCCGCTACACGGCTCCTTCCTGCGCCGGATGCGTCTCCCACCCAATCCCGTGGCTCCGCGTTGTGAACCCAATCCACATCCTCACCGACTTGAGCTACAACGGCACGCCCAACTACGGCCGCAGCTCAAACCTCTGGTACGGCAGCTTCTTCCCCGACGCGCCGGCTATTTTCGAAACCGCGCAGTCGCTCGCGCAGAAGTGGCAAGGCCCGCAGCGCATCTTCCTCTGGCAGGACCTCGGCAACCAGCCCAGCCCGCTGCCCGCCGCGCTCTCGCCCGTCTACGTCATCGCCCGCTCCGGCGGCAAAGAGATCGTCAGCAACCAGCCTTCAGGGCCCTAAGTCCCTTGACGCCAAACAGACAGCGACTGTGCGTGTTATACTGAAATATAATTCTTGGAGGCAACATGCATACAACAAATCTGCGCAAGGTCGGCGGCTCCGTGATGTTGGCGGTTCCACCCGTCCTCCTCAACCTGTTGCAGTTGAAGGCCGGCGCGACCGTTGCGGTGGATGTGGAGAATGGCCGCCTCATTGTCGAGCCGAAACCTCGCCCGCGGTACACGCTTGCCCAGTTGCTCGACGCCTCCGACTATTCGCAACCGGCGCCCGCGGAGGAGCGCGAGTGGGTCGATGCCCCACCCGTCGGCGGCGAACTGATATGAGGCGGATATGAACCGGGGCGACATCTACATGGTCTCGCTGGACCCGACGCTGGGCCACGAGCAGCGTGGTCACCGGCCCGTGCTCGTCATCTCGCCCACGGCATTCAACCAGGCGACCGGGCTGCCCGTGATTCTCCCCATCACCAGCGGCGGCGAGTTTGCCCGCCGCATCGGCTTCGCGGTCCCGATCGCCGGCATACGCACCACCGGCGCCATCCGCTGCGACCAGCCGCGGGTCCTGGACATCGTCGCGCGCGGCGGCAGAAAAGTGGACACCCTTCCGCAGGAAATTCTGGACGATGTGCTCGCCAGAACCGCCACCTTGTTCACTTAGTCCAGACGCCGAGACCGTTCCCGCGCCCGCTCCGGCGGCAAAGAAATCGTCCGCAACCAGCCGAACCGGCCGTGAAATAAGCAGAACCGCGCCTGCTCTCCCTGCGTATTCCCATGTGTCGCGCAGGAGTTTCCCATGCAAATCGGCACATGGACGCTGACCGCGGCCGCGATCGCTCTCGCCGTCTCGCACGCCCTCGCGCAAACGCCGGCGGCCGCCGCGGCTCCTGTCGTCCGCATGGCTGCCGACGCGCACCCCTCCTTCGCCGTCGCCGTCATCAAGCCGCACGACCCGGACGTCGGCGGCACGGAGTTCAATACAATTGGCGACCGCGTCAAGATTCGCAATCAGACCGTTGCCAGCATGTTGTCGTTCGCCTACGCCATCCATCGGCACCAGATCGTCGACGCACCCGACTGGATATTTCACGACCGCTACGACGTCGAAGGCACCACCGGCACCGAGGGCGAACCCAGCCTCCGCCAATTCCAGGAGATGCTGCAGAAGCTGCTCGGCGACCGCTTCCAGCTCAAGTTCCACCGCCAGCAGCGCGAGCTGCCCGTCTACGCCATCCGCCTCGCCAAAGGCGGCCCCAAGCTGAACCCCACCGCCCATCCCGACGCCGATCCCGACCAGGAAAGCAATAGCCACGGCACCGAGATCACGCAGACCTACACCAACTCTTCCCTGCCCGACTTCATCCTCGCCATGCAGTTCTTCCTCGACCGCCCCATCGTCGACCAGACCGGCCTCTTGGGCCACTACGACTTCACCTTCCACTACACCGGGGACGAGGTCCGCGCGACCGACCCCAACGCGCCGCCCGGCCTCTTTACCGCCGTGCAGGAGCAGCTTGGCCTGAAGTTCGAGCCCACCAAAGCGTCCGTCGGCGTCTTCGTCATCGACCGCGTCGAGCCGCCCTCGGCGAACTGACCGGAAGGCTTGACCCGGATGACCCGGACAAAAGCATGGATCGAAAGCGGATCGGGAATATGAGCGAGCGGCCTTTATCTGTGGTTGTTCGTTTTTCTCCGGCCAGTGTCATCGGGGGTAAGCGTTTACGCCACCCGCGCGATGCGCCCGTTGCTCAGCTCGAAGTGTTCGCCGCGCCACACCACCGTGTGCGAGGCGAAGCTCCACGCCCAGAACATGAGGCCGAAGAAGTCGCGCAGCGGCAGCAGCCACAGGTCGCGCAGCACCTGCTCATCGCGCAGCACGCCCACGCCGACGGTCAGCGCCACCGACACCCGCGCCAGCACCACCAGGCTCAGCAGGGTAAAGCTCCACAGCGCAAAGCCCGAGGCGATGCAATTCAGCACCGCCCACGGAATGCAGTAGGTAATGCCCAGGCCGACGTAGCCCCAGCGCCGCGAATCGCGCGTGGACCGCCCCCAGCGGATCTGGTGGTCCCAGAAGCCGCGGAAGTCGTACGCGGGCACGGTGGTCTCCACCGTCTCGCCGCATAGCTCCACGCGGTAGCCGGCACGGGCGATGCGCACGCCGATCTCGTAGTCGTCGGCCAGGTAGTCCGCCAGCGGCTCCAGTCCGCCCGCCGCCGCCAGCGCCCGGCGCGAGACGGCCAGCGTCGAGCCAAGCCCAAAATGAATGCCGCCTTCGATCTTGCGCGCCGTCAGCACGCCGGGCAGGAAGTCGGTCGAAATCCCCAGCGCCTCCAGCCGCGCCCAGAGGGTCAGGCCCTGGCCTTCGGCCCCGGTGCGGCCCAGGTAGGGCACCGTCACCATGCCGACCTTGGGGTCTTCAATACCGGCGGGCGCCCCGCTCAAGCCCTGCCTGGGTGGGGAAGCGAAGCATCCCATCACCTGCGTCAGGTAGTTGGGTGAGACGCGGATGTCGCTATCATTAATAAGGATGTAGCCGTAGCTGGCCTGGCGCAGCATCTGGATCAGGTTGCTCACCTTGCCCGACGTGCCCAGCCGCTCCGGGCACACGATCAGCCGGATGGCGCAGTCGGGGAAGTCCGCCCGCAGCCGTTCGATGTCGGCCACTGCCGGATCGTCCAGGCTGCTGACGCCGAACAGGATCTCGAAGCGGCCCGCGTACTGTTGCCGGCAGTGGCTCACAAACCCCGCGTGCATGCGTGCGTCCACTCCCTTTACCGGCTTCAGGATGCTCACATCCGGCGCGAACCCCGATCCGGTCGCGCCGTTGCGGAGGGCCTTGCGCCACCAATGCTCGAAGTCCCGCGCACCCCACAGCGCCAGCAGCATATAGACCAACCCGCCCACCGTCAGCAGCGTCGTGACCGTCTCTACCGCCGTCGCCATCCCAATAGTCTACCGAAGTCGCGTGGGTGCGACGCGGTGCGTTAGGTCCGCGCGGTTTTCGACTTTGATGGAACTGCACAACCTTTGCGTCGGGGGTGCGTGCTAGGATGCGTGCATGAATCGGGGAGCAATCTTTGGGTTCTTACGGCGATGGTACGGTCGGGCCTGCCTTTGTGTCGGACCATGCTTCCTCGTTGTCTCCCTTGGGTCTGGGATTTACACGACCTTGTTCTTGCACAGCAGCGTTGCCACGAACGGCAAGGTTGTCGGCGTGAGACCAGTAAACGACGACTCCATCACATACGCGCCCGTCTTCACCTTTACGGCAGACGATGGAAGCGCCTACACCGTCTCGTCGAACGTAAGCTCTAACCCACCTGTGTTCGAGCCTGGGCAACAGGTAAAGGTACTGTACGAAAAGGGTAGCCCCACGAATGCGAAGATCGCTTCGTTCGGACAGCTATGGATGTTTTCGCTTATCTTCGGCATCTCGGGAGCGGCGGCAACCGCACTTGGTTACTTGCTGTTGCGATACGAACGGCGACGCAACCCCCAATTCAAATTGTTTCCCTTTTCGACGCCGACGGCGAATACCCAGAACGTGCGAGCGAGCCTCCTCGGCGGACCGAAGGTGGACAGCTTTGAGGTGCCGCGCGATCGCGACACGGGACGCGAAGTGGACCTTTGAGCCGATCCGTCTAGGGATCTGCTCGACGCGAACGGCCGCATAGAAAATCGCTCAATCCCAGCAACGCCTTCCCAATATTCCACCCCCCCGTCCATTCCTTCGCGAAATCGTGCCACAATGCAGCATCACCCTGAATTTCAGCCGGGAGGAAAACCTGAATGGGTTTCACTAGGCGGGACTTTCTTTTGCGGGTCGGCCAGGCCGGCGGCTACGGCGCCGCGTTCGCGGCCATGCAATCCCTGGGCCTGATGCCGATGCGCGGCGAGCAGCCCGAGCCCATCCGCGCGGAGGCCGGCGCAGGCAAGGGCACGAAGGTGGTCATTCTGGGCGCGGGCATCGCCGGCCTGGTCTCCGCCTACGAGCTGAAGAAGCTGGGCTACGAAGTCACCGTGCTGGAGGCGCGCGACCGTCCCGGCGGACGCAACTGGACCGGCCGCAAGGGCACGGTCGTCGAGTTCATCGACGGCGCCCGGCAGACCGTCGACTGGGACGAGGGCAACTACCAGAACCTCGGCTGCGCCCGCATCCCCAGCACCCACTGGACCATGCTCGGCTACTGCCGCGAGCTGGGCGTGCGCCTGGAGGTCGAGATCAATACCTCGCGCTCCACGCTGCTGCAGAACGACGCGGCCAACGGCGGCAAGCCCGTGCCCCAGCGCAAGGCCATCAACGATACCCGCGGCCGCGTCAGCGAGTTGCTCTCCAAATGCATCGCCCAGGGCGCGCTCGATGCCGACCTCAGCAAGGACGACCGCGAGCGCATGAGCGCCTTCCTGACGCAGTATGGTCCCCTGAATGCCGGCGGCAAGTACGTCGGCTCCGACCGCGCGGGAGTGAAGATTTACCCCGGGGCCGGTACCCAGGTTGAAGTCGTCGAGGAGCCGCAGGACATGCATCTGCTGCTCGACGAAAACTTCTGGACCGGCATGCTCTACGAAGAGGTGTTGGACTGGCAGGCGACCATGTTCCAGCCGGTCGGCGGCATCGACCGCATCCCCTATGCCTTCGCCAGGGCGCTGGGCCCGGTGGTCGAGTTGAACTCAGCCGTCACCGAAATCCGCAAGACCGCGACCGGCGCGAGGATCGCCTACACGCAAAATGGCGAGAACAAGCAGATTGAAGCTGCGTACTGCATCACCACGCTGCCCTTCTCCATCCTGAAGCGCATTCCCAGCGACTTCTCCACGCCGTACCGACAGGTCGTCGCGGAGTCCACCATGGGCAGCTCGATGAAGATCGCGTGGGAGAGCCGCCGCTTCTGGGAGACGGACTTCAACATCTACGGCGGGCTGTCGTTTCTGGCGCAGGGCCTCAGCCCGGTCTGGTATCCCAGCGCGGAGATCATGCGCCCCAACGGCATTCTGCTCTCGGGGTACCTGGACGAGACGACGGTTCCCGGCTTTGCCGGCATGTCGCTGGAGCAGAAGTTCGCCCTGTCGCGCGCCTCGGTGGAGAAGCTGCATCCGGGCTTCGGCAAGCAGCTGACCAAGCCCGTCTTCTGCGGCTGGAAGCACGTGAAGTGGAACGAAGGCTCGTGGATCGGCAGCTACGGCGGACCCGACGGCTACGCTACCATCCTCCAGCCCGACGGCCCTTTCTACTTCGCCGGCGACACCGCCAGCCATATCGTCGGCTGGCAGGAGGGTGCGGCGCTCAGCGCCCGCCGCGCCGTCAACATGATCGGCGACCGCGTCAAGGGCGCATAGCCGCTTCGGACCGTCCGCCAACGCACGACCCTTCAACCTCAGGAGAGACCGATGATACTTCGCAATCGCCTACTGGCCAGCGCCATCCTCGCCGCGTCCTCGATCGCCCAGTCGCAGGTTGTCGTCAAACACATCCAGACCGACGCCTCCGCCATCGCTGCCGGCGTGTGGGCGGGCGACACCTTCTACCTCAGCGGCCAGCTCGCCTCGCCCATCGCCCCGGCCGGCGACGCCAAGGGCATCCCGGCCGACTACGGCGACACCAAGGCCCAGGCGGCCAGCGTCTTCGCCAAGATTCAGAAGGCGCTCGAGAGTCAGGGCCTCGACATGAAGGACGTGGTCAAGATGACCGTCTTCCTCGGGCCCGATCCCAGGACCGGCAAGCTGGACTTCGCCGGTATGCAGTCGGAGTACGTGAAGTACTTCGGCACCAAGGACCAGCCCAACAAGCCGGCGCGTTCCGCCGTGCAGGTGGCCGCCCTGGCCGCTCCCTGGGCGCTGCTGGAGGTGGAAGTGATTGCGGTGAAAGGGAAGTAGCGACTAGGCAAAGTTTGCCGGGCCCTTGCGCTTGCTATGGCATTTAAATTGCTTGGTAGTGAGCATGAATTTGCCCGATTCTCATTTTGCTCCAACAATTTGCGACCCGGGCAAGTCAAGATCGTTGAAAGAAGACTGAAATGATGATCCCCATTCTCGGGTTTATAGTGTCGCTGCTTTTCGTTTTCAGTGTCTCCATGCTGGTGATCGCAAAGGTGCAAAAGACCAAGGCGGAGCTCAGCGAGCTGCGCGCTTGGAGGCTCGAGCACCAGCGCCGGCTTGCCGCGGCGCAAAGCGACCGTGCCTGGCGCGGTAACAAACAGATGGTGATGTACTGAGCAACCTCCATTTCCACCTCGGGCTGCTTCGGCCTGTCTTCGCTCCTCCTCGTGCGATGACAGACGGAGCGGCCTTTTCTTTGCCGCAAAGACACCACAGCGGTTTCACAATTGGTATGTCCGGTACCCGGAACGCTCGCGCGGTTCTCCCTCAGGGAAAACCGCTTTGCACCACCTTTGCCAAGGCCGCATAAATTGTGAAACCGCTCTAAATCCATCCTGGGAAACCGGTCCTCGCGCGGTCTTCTCCCCAAGAAAAAAAGAGGCCCGAGCGATCGGGCCTCTCCTGTTTGCTGCTTGCATCCCAACCCGCTATTGAGCGGCGGCGCTGGTCTTCGGCTTGGGCGGAACGGTAGTGATGTGCGCATACTCCCAGATGGTGGCGGCGACGTTCTTCTCCGCCTGCGCCATCCCGCCCTGCGCGCCCATCGCTTCCACCACGTAATACTCGTTGGCCGCGTGGGCCCGGCCTCCGCCGCCACCGCCTCCGCCGCCCATGCCCATGGGAATGCTGACCGTGCCGACCTTCTCGCCCACCTCACCGTCGGAGAACAGGTACGACGGCCAGTAGCCTCCGGTTGGGGCCGACTCCTGGGGTGCGGCCGGTGGGGGAGGCGGTCCCTGCTGGTCGGGCGGTCCGAAGCCGCCGCGTCCGCCGCCGCGCAGACCCAGCATCGCCGCCGCCGCCTGGTGCGCGTGGGTGATGTCGGTGTCCATGGAGGAACCGCGCGACCAGGGAACGTCGCCAATCAGCTTCACGTCGACGTCCTTGTAGCCATTGGCATCCAGTTGCGCGCGCAGCTTCTTCACAATGTCCAGGCCATGCATCTTCGGCACGTAGCGGAAATTATGCTTCGAGGTGATCTTGTTGGGCAGGATGGCGCCCGCGCCGCCCGCATACATGTTCCCGCCCCAGATGCCGTCCAGGTTGAACGAGGTGCCGAAGCGCCCGTCATACAGCACCGTGTACGGATCGTCGGACATATACCGCGCAACTCCAGCGTTCAACGCCTGGCGCTTCAGGTCGACGAACTGCGCCTGTTGCTTCATTTGCGCGACCTGGTCCTTGGTGGGCTCCTCCTTGCCTTCGAAGAACCCCTTGATCAGCGGCGTGTTGCCGTCGGGCGAGGTCAGCGACGCCAGCATGTGCATGTGCCGCCACGCGACGGAATCCGTGGTCCGCTTCATCACGCCGTGCACGTCGGAGATGGTCGGGCCGCGTCCCCAGGCCGTGCCGCTGGTGGTCAGCTCGACGTACACGCAACCCTCCGAGGGCCCGCCGGAGTAAAGCGCGTCCGCCTCCTTGAACAGGTCGGAGTGGTCCTTCATGAATTTGCGCAGGCCGATGTCCATGCGCTCTTCGTCGCCCTCGGCCACCCAGATGATGTTGACCGGCAGCTTGCCGTTCACCGCCTTGTACGCCATCAGCGCATTCAGCTCCGCCATCTCGCCGCCCTTGGAGTTGGTCGCGCCGCGGCCCACCAGCACCCGCGAGTACTGCGGCACATTGGCCACCGCGCCGGGGACGATCCTGCCTTCAAACGGCGGGGCCACCCACAGGCTGGGCTGGGTCACCGGCATGGTGTCGTACTGCCAGTAGATGGCGACGGTCTTGGGCGCGCCCTCGTCGCACTTGGCGTAGACCACCGGGTTGCCGGGCGTGCCGTACTCGGTGATGCCGACGTCGTACACGCGCGTCGTCTGGCAGCCCAGCTTGTCGAAGAAGCCCTTCACCATCTCCGCCGACTCCGGAATGCCTTCGCCGGAGTTGGAGATCGACGGCTGCTGGATCCAGTGCTGCAGGTTCTCCACGTGGTCGTCGATATGCGCGTCGATGTAGTCGAATACCTTCAGCAGCTCGGGTGGCACCTTGCTGTAGTCGGGCTTGGTCCCGTGTACGCCGTAGGGTTTGATGCCCAGTGTGGGCGTCGAAGCGACGGGGGCGGTTGGCGTTTTGCTGGTGCAGCCGGTAAAGCCCACCAGAGTGCCGAGGACGCATAACGTGAGCAGTTGATTGCGCATTTCGCTGTTCTCCTTGGGTCAAGATCTCAAAGTGCAAAAGGCTTGGGTTGCGGAAGCTTTCGGAAAAGTCCTTGGTCGGTGCTTGGGCTAGGCGCGCGTTACAGATGGCCGGGCGGCGTTCCTGATGGAAACGACGGCTTACCGATGGCTGGCATCGGGGAAGAAAAACTCGGGTCACGATCGGGCGAAGCGAGATAGCTTCTGGGGCAGTGCAGGGAAACCAGGTGCTGCTGGCGAACGAATAAACGTAGATCTCAAAGCTGAGATTCGTACCCGGGTTGCCGGGCGTTCACGCTGACCTGGCGTGCATCGTGCCAGACGACAAGGTCTCAAGGCACGTGCCAATTTTGGCTGGTTTTGTGACTGTACCAGCCACGCGAATTTCGCGCAAGAGGGAATTCTGCCAGCTCAGGAGCTCTTCGCCCCGCCTTCGCCGGATGCCGGCGCGCTGGGCATTGGACAGATGCAGATTTCGCGCCTGGAGGTGGACCGCGAAGACTACCGCCAGGGCCTCGCCAATCTCGCCAAAGTCTGGTAACGCTTACTCGCGCCGCAGCGCCTCGATCGGGTCCAGGTTCGCCGCCCGCGTCGGCCCTTCCTCCATGAACCGCAAACCTCGGTTCCATTCCCAAGGCCCACATTCTCCTGCGACCGTGATTTTCCAAACCTCATAACCGTCGCAAAGCGCGTTGGCCCTTCCTCCATGAACCGCAAACCTCGGTTCCATTCCCAAGGCCCACATTCTCCTGTGACCGTGATTTTCCAAGACTCATAACCGTCGTAAAGCGCTGAAAGCGCGCCATATACCAGCCTAGGCCGCAGGCCTAGGTTGGTAGCCCAGGAATGCACCTGAGCGCTGAAAGCGCGACATATACCAGCCTAGGCCGAAGGCCTAGGTCGGTAGCCCAGGAATGCACCGGAGCGCTGCCACACCTTAGAGTTGTCCACATGGGCCTCTCCTCCATGAGCCGCAAATCGCGGTTCGCCTGATGTCAAGCCCCCCAAAAACGATAACTCCAACAAAACAAGCCAAATAAAGCAAAAAATAGATGGCAGATGAGTTATGGTCAACCTGCTATCCTTAAAGTAGTAAGTAAGAGTAAGAGACAGAAACCCCCGGCCGCCCCCCGGGGTTTACTCCTTCCTTCCGCTACAGCGGTTTTCACAATTGGTATGTCCGGTACCGGGAACGCTCGCGCGGTTTTCCCTCAAGTCTGTCACCGGCGTTTCCGACCCCCGTGGATGAAACGGTCGCCG
>Ga0181529_10000866_pt1 | contig 42112 bp, 37 predicted proteins | sample PEATcosm2014_Bin_36_FD_119763 | JGI IMG/M metagenome (GOLD analysis project Ga0181529, IMG submission 119763) | Peatland microbial communities from MTU Mesocosm Facility, Houghton, MI, USA - PEATcosm2014_Bin10_30_metaG | ecosystem: Environmental > Terrestrial > Soil > Wetlands > Peat | place... | reverse complement strand
GCACGATTGAGAGCCGAACGGAAATGGGGATACAGTCGACGGCGATATCCCCAAATTTCAGATCGAAAATGGGGATGCGGGGGAAAGTGCGAGTGATCGTATCCCCAGGGGATGCTTCTTATGGCCCTAACGGATTTGAAACTCAGGGCGGCCCAACCCGCGGCCAAACCCTATCCAATATCCGATGGGCATGGACTGTTCATTTTGGTCCAACAGAACGGGCCGAAACTCTGGCGTTGGAAATGGCGTTTCCAAGGCGAATACCGGCAGATGGCGTTTGGCAGCTACCCCTTGGTCAGTCTCTCGGATGCTCGGGCTGTACACGCCGTAGCGCGCGCTGACAGCTTCGTCCACCTCACGGGGCGTATCCTCGAATCGATATTTGCCATAATGCATTTACAGCCGCCCTTGTGTTTGACCCACGGATGTCAGGCGCTCAGTTTGCTGCATTTGCTGCTGTTCTAACCGCCCAGTTCGCTGACGAAGTCAACGGGGGCGGAGGCGAAGTAGCGCTTCCGCAACCAGAAGGCTACGTTGACCAGCCCAATCAATGCAGGGACTTCAATAAGCGGTCCCACGACACCGACAAAGGCCTCGCCAGAGTTCAACCCGAAGACGGCCACGGCCACGGCGATTGCCAACTCAAAGTTATTGCCGGCCGCAGTGAAGGAAAGGGTCGCCGATTGCGCGTAATTCGCGCCGAGCCGTTTGCCCATCCAAAAGCTGACCAAAAACATGATCAGGAAATAGAACGTCAACGGAATTGCAATGCGAATCACATCGAGCGGCAGGCGCACGATGAGGTCGCCTTTGAGCGAGAACATCACCAGGATTGTGAAGAGCAGTGCGATCAGAGTGAGCGGGCTGATCCGTGGGATGAAGCGCGTGCGATACCACTCTGCGCCCTTGATGCGGATGAGCACATAGCGCGTGGCGAATCCGGAGACGAATGGAATGCCAAGATAAATGGCAACGCTCTTTGCGATCTGACTGATGCTGACATCGACGATGCTTCCCTGCAGGCCGAACCACTTGGGAAGCACAGTGATGAAGACCCACGCATACAGGCTGTAAAACAGCACCTGAAAGACACTGTTAATGGCGACGAGCCCGGCGACGTAGTCCGTGTCGCCATCCGCGAGTTCATTCCACACCAAGACCATTGCTATGCAGCGCGCAATGCCGATCAGGATGAGGCCGCGCATATAGGCGGGCTCGCCACGAAGAAACACTATGGCGAGAGCGAACATGAGTGCCGGCCCGATAAGCCAGTTCTGAACCAGCGACAGTCCGAGCACACGCTTGTTGCGGAAAACATCATGCAGTTTTTCATATCGAACCTTCGCCAACGGCGGGAACATCATGATGATCAACCCAATGGCGATCGGGATGTTCGTTGTTCCACTTTGAAAGTGGTTAACGAATCCAGCGGAACCGGGGACGAAGTGCCCGATGGCAACCCCGATGGCCATAGCAAGGAAAATCCAGAGCGTCAGGAAGCGGTCGAGGAAGGAGAGTTTCTTTCGCTGCAAGGGTGTGCAGGTCTGGCCTTGCGTATACGGTCTGGTGGGCATTATTGCCCGGCCTCAATTGAGCTTTGGGATTCGACCGGAATAGGGACAGGAGCACTCTGAAGAGCAACGAACCCTGTGGGACTGCAACAAGCCTTTGCCAGCCGCGAGCGATCCGCCTGCATCGCCGGGTCGTCTTTGAGCCACGTCAGCGTCTGGCGCAGCACCTGTGCGGCACCGAGATTCTCCGGCACGACGATTCGATAGTGCATCCATTTTCCATCGCGCCTGGCCGCAACAATTCCAGCGCTACGAAGATAGGCAAGGTGACGTGAAATCTTGGGTTGAGCTTGCTCAAGAATCTCGACAAAATAGCAGACGCAAATATCCTGATCTCCCATGAGATTGAGCAGCCGCAGGCGTGTATTGTCGCCCAACGCCTGGAAGAAGCGCTCCACATTGAACTTAGACGATTTCGCTGACATGGAATCCTTACCGTATCGAGAGATGTTCCAAACTCGTGGTTAACCGTTAACCGCAACAACTCTGGACTGTCGGCAGACCGACAGGATCGCCTTCAAGATACCGTTGCGCCATTTGCAACATAGCCTTCGCCGGAGTTTCTTTGACGCTCTTAGCCGTCTCTACTGCGAGCATCATGTCTTCGCGTGAGATGCCAAGTTTTCTTGCCTGCTGAAAGTGGTATTTGAAACAGGGATCGCAATTCGTGGCAATCGCAGCGCCGATTGCAACCAGTTCGGCAACCGCATCGGTGTAGATGCTCGGCACAGGAACTTCAGCCGCAGTACGCGCCTCTGTCGCGACCTTGCCTGAACCGCGAGTACTGGACGAACTTTGCACCAGGTTGTCTGAAACATTCATTCTTTCCATATTCGGCTCTCTCATTTCGGACAGTCTTCCGAGTCATTTCCTCCTCAAACTGAAACCCAGGTGCCATCTTGGTCGAGGAGAATCAACCCGATCTATGTAACTTATACGCCTTGACGAATATGAACGCAAGGGATATAGTCGTTTTGGCGCATATGTTTTTGGAGGGAATCATGACCGAACAGATTCTGGAGTCGGTGAAGTCGAAGTATGGAGCCGTGGCAGAGAGTTCATTGTCGAGCGATGATGCCGGCGTCAAGGCAGTGGCTGAGGCTTTCGGCTATACGGCAGAGGAACTTACGTCGATTCCGGCGGAAGCCAATATGGGCTTGTCTTGCGGCAATCCCACGGCCACGGCACACATCAGGCCCGGTGAAGTAGTCGTCGATCTCGGCTCAGGTGGAGGTCTGGATGTCTTTCTCGCCTCCAAATTGGTTGGCCCAGAAGGGCGCGCCATCGGCATTGATATGACGCCGGCCATGATTGAACGTGCGCGAACAAATGCCAAGGCGGGCGGGTACACCAACGTCGAGTTCTACCAGTCCACGATTGACCGAATCCCGTTAGCGGATGCTTCGGTTGATTGCGTGATTTCAAATTGTGTGCTCAATCTTGCACCGGACAAGCCAGCCGTCTTTCGTGAGATTGCGCGCGTTCTGAAGCCCGGTGGCCGCGTGGCGGTGAGCGATATTGCCCTGAGGCAGGATCTCCCCGAAGCGGTTGCGCAGAGCATCGCAGCATACGTTGGCTGCATCGCAGGCGCCATCCTGATCGACGACTACAAGGCTGGCTTGCTGGCTGCTGGATTTGAGCACGTCGAAATCGTGGACAGCGGCACCGATCTGAATGCATACGCCAAGATTGAGAATCAGGCCGGCTGCTGCTCGCCAACGATGGACACCTCGAATCCGTCGCAGGTCATCGAGACGCCTTGCTGTTCTCCCGCACCCGGCGCAACGGCTTCACTTCATGAGGAACTGAAGACGCTTCTCTCGCAATACGATATCAATGCGGCAGCGGCCAGCGTAAAGGTCTACGCAATCAAGCCAAAAACAGACTCCTAACCCTTCTTTCGAATGCTAGAGGACGCTGCAATGGCTCACTACAATGTATTGTTTCTTTGCACGGGAAACTCGGCCCGTTCGATCATGGCTGAAGCGATCATGAACCGCAAAGGCGCGGCGAACTTCACCGCCTACAGTGCAGGAAGCCATCCTACCGGAGTTGTGCGGCCAGAGGCCATTTACCAGCTCGAAAAGGCTGGTTTGAGTACCGCGAATCTCCGTAGCAAGTCCTGGGAGGAGTTTGCCGTGCCGGATGCACCACCGCTCCACTTCGTTTTTACTGTCTGCGACAAGGCGGCCAGTGAGGTTTGTCCCTTGTGGCCTGGCCAGCCGATGACCGCCCACTGGGGCGTTCCCGATCCCGCTGCATCGCAAGGTACGCCCGCGGAGATCGAGCGCGTTTTTGCCCAAGCACTGGCTGTGCTCGATCGCCGCATCAGCCTATTCCTTTGCCTGCCGTTGGCATCGCTTGAAACCTTTGCCCTTCAACGGGAAATCGACAATATCGGAAAGCAATAGGCAGCTTCAATAAGAAACCGACGGGAAGGGGATTATGGTTAAGGTCATTTTTGCCTGCATTCATAACGCAGGCCGTTCACAGATGGCGGCTGCATTTTTCAATCAGCTCGCCGATCCAGCCAAAGCCGCAGCCGTTTCGGCTGGAACAGATCCCGGCTTGCATGTTCATCCGGAGGTTCTTATTGCCATGCATGAGGTTGGAATTGATCTCAGCAACGCCAAGCCTCAGAAACTGACAGACGAACTGGCACAGGACGCGCAACTCCTAATCACCATGGGCTGCGGCGACAAGTGCCCATACGTTCCTGGCCTCCGCCGCGACGACTGGCCGCTCCGCGATCCTAAGGGCCTGCCGATGGACGAAGTGCGCGCCATACGAGATGAGATTAAGGACAGAGTGCAATCGCTGCTCAGCGGAAGCACTCTCGGTTTGCTCGCGATTCCCTGAAGACCGAATGGAGCGACCGGAGAACGCAACATTCTGATTGTGGGTCAACCTCCCCGAAGCTTTACACTTGAGCGATATGCCGGGAAAGCCACGTGAGGACAGTAATGTCAGGCTCGCCAAGGAGCGGGGCCAACCTCTGCTCTGGGTCAGCGGAGTCTGGGTTCTACCGATCCTGGGCATCGTTTTTTGGGCTCTCCCCGGCTCTGCATTTGCCAAGGCCATCGCTTTGATCGCCGCCAGCGTTGCGGCGCCTCTTCCTGCGCTGCTCAACATGTTGGGGCGGAGAGACCGATTGCTTGCTCGTGCGGCGAATGCCGAAGAAGCTGCGGCCCAACTGAAGCTGCAATTGGAGACCGTCCGGTACCGTACGTCCCGGTTGCGGGAGGAGTTGCAGGCCGCCGACCGGCAGGCGCGGCTGTCGCACCAGCTGACGCTGCTGGGGCAGTTCACGGCCGGATTCATGCACGAGTTCAACAACCCCCTCGCAATTGTGGCCGGCCGGCTTGAGGTGCTGCTGGATGAGCGCAAGGAGGACGCAGCCCTGTGCGCCGATCTGGAGCAGATGCTCAAGGAAACGCGCTACATGAGCAACATCGCCACCACGCTCTTGCGGGCGCTGCGGCGCGAGCGCGGCGGAGAGATCTTCGAGGCATCGGCTCCGCAGAAGGCTCTGGACGATGCTCTGGAGTCGCTGCGGCCATCGGCCCAAAGACAGGGAGTGAAGCTGATAGAGGATATCGGCGAGGCGCCGCGGGTGGATGTGCCCGAACACGTGATTGGCGAGGTTGTTCGCGGCTTACTTGGCAATTCTCTGGCAGCACTCAATGGGCACGAAGAGGGCGCGATCTGGGTGCGGCTTGAGCCCTACCGCACGGCGGGCGCGAAAGTCGTGGCCCGGATTGAGGACAACGGGCCAGGCGTGCCGGAGGCGATTCGCGAGCACCTCTTTGAGCCGTTTGTTACGCAGAGCAGCGGGCGGGAACGGCTGGGGCTGGGGCTGTTTCTGGCGGCCAGTCTGCTGGATATGTATGATGGCCGCATTCGCTATGAGACCAGGCAAGGGGGCGGCGCAAGCTTTGTGGTCGAGTTACCCCCTGCGCGATTTACCCGCGGCCAGCCCTATCACTGGTTTGCCGGAGGAGCCAAAGAGTGAGTCGCATTCTGGTGATTGACGACGAAGCCGCGCTGGGGGAAAACATCCAGCGGATGCTGCGCTTGCCCGGCACGATGGTTTCAGTTTGCGTAGACCCGGTGAAAGGGCTGGCCGAGTGCATGGCTTATCCACCCGACCTGGTGTTGCTCGATGTTCGCATGCCGGGGATGTCGGGCGAAGAGGTCTTTGCGCGGCTGCACGAGGCTCATCCCGGACTGCCCATCGTCTTCCTCACCGCCTTTGGGTCGGTGGAGAGCGCAGTGCTCGCGATGCGCAACGGCGCCTTTGATTACCTGCAAAAGCCATTCAAGCGCGAGGACCTGCTGCTGGTGGTGAAGCGGGCGCTCTCGCACGCCAAGCTGGAGCGCGAGGTAGAGACGCTGAAAGGGCGCCTGGAAGCTCTCGGCGAATCCGATGAGGCTCAAAGCCGCAGCGGAGCGATGCTGGAGATGATGGAGAAGTGCCGCCGGGCGGCGGCCACCGACGCTACGGTGATGATCCTCGGGGAAAGCGGCAGCGGCAAAGAGGTGGCAGCTCGCTTCATCCACAGCCAAAGCCGTCGTAAAGATGGACCCTTTGTTCCGGTCGAATGCAGCGCCATGCCGGGATCGTTGATCGAGAGCGAACTCTTCGGTTATGAGCGCGGGGCTTTCACCGGGGCGGAGCGCATGAAGAAGGGGCTGATCGAGTCGGCCGACGGCGGCACGCTGTTTCTGGACGAGATCGGCGATCTTGGCGTGGAGCTGCAAACGCGGCTCTTTCGCTTTGTGGAAGAACGGGCGTTGCGGCGGCTGGGCGGCCTTGCCACTGTAAAGGTGGATTGCCGCATTCTCTGCGCGACCAATCAGGATCTGGCAGCCAAGATCAAGGCGGGCAGTTTTCGCGAAGAGCTCTTCTACCGGTTGAGCGTGGTCACGGTGAAGTTGCCGGCTCTGCGTGACCGGCCGGAGGATATTCCCCACCTGGCGAAGTTCTTTCTGGAGCGATTTTCGCGCCGCTACGGCAAGATCCTTTCCGGTTCACCACAGTTCTATGAGGCGCTCTTGAGAGAGCGCTGGCCGGGCAATGTCCGCCAGTTGAAGAACGTGATGGAAAGGCTTGCGGCGCTGCATCCGGGCGGGGTGCTGGGGCCGGCGGATCTGGCCGAGGACCTTCCGCGTGCGGAGGTTGCCGACAGCCTTTCCGCGCTTCCATGGAAGGATGCGAGGGAGCAGTATCTGGCCGATTTCGAGCTTTCTTACGCGCAGGCCGTGCTGGGCCGGTGCGGAGGAAACCTCAGCGCCGCGGCGCGCGAGGCGGGCGTGGATCGAAAGACGTTTTACTCACTACTGCGGCGAGAGAAGGAGCAAGCGACTGGGGAATCCATTCCCCAGATGGAGCCGGAGACCGGGGAATGAGATCCCCAAACCTAGCTACTGGCCAGCGGCAAATTGCTGATTCTATAGCCAAGAGGCTTTGGTTCCTGGAGTGCTTATGTAATGGCCAGGAGCTCCCGCACATGAAACTCTGGACCTTAAGCGTAAGGGTAATTCTGGTAGTGATCGGTCTTGTCGTGCTGATGCCCGAGACCGGGAATGCCATCCCCGCCTTTGCCCGCAAATACGGCGTCAAGTGTTATACCTGCCACACGGTTCCGCCGGCTTTGAACAAGAACGGTTATATGTTCAAGCGACTGGGCTATCGGTTGCCGCCGGACGAGATGGACGGGACCAAGCCGGCGCCGAAGATCGACGAGTTGGACAAGGACATCAAGTTCAACATCACGCATTCCGTCGCGCTGATCTTGCAGGCCAGCGTCACCGATGACAAGACCGTCGCCGATGCAGGCAACACGACCTCAGCCTCTCCTTCAACTTCGTGCGGCAGCAGCACGGCGGCGAGTTCCTCCTGTTCGAGCTTCAATCTGGACGAGGCGGCGCTGTTTATTGCCGGAGCCGTGCCGGAGACTGGCTTCTCCTACTTTGGCCACTATGAGCTCTATCAGGACGGCGGTAGCGATCTGGAACAGGGCTTCGGCGTCTACACGCGCGGCCGGGCCAACAGCAGCTACTTCATCAAGGCTGGCGAGATGCACATGCAGGAAGGAGAGGGAACGCGGGCAGCGATGTTCTACAACCTCTTCTCCGATCCTGCTTATACGCTGACCAATGTCGATCCAATTAGTTTCTCCCTCGATCAACACCCGGTCGGGGTCGACGTGGGCTACACCTGGGCTTCGAATTACTTCAAAAAGGTCTTCGCCGTTTCGGCCAAGGTGACTAACGGGCTTAACGCGGACGGAAGCGAGATCCTCGCCGGATCAACGAAAAATTCCAAGGACGTGTGGGCCGACGCCGATTACTGGTTCGGTCCCGATGGCGGCGTCACCGTGATGATGTACCGCGGGTCGAAGGATCAGATCCAGAACTCGGGACTCGACAACCAGTTCACATATCGTCCTACCTTCTATCGCGTGGGCACCTTTGGGAACTACCTCTTCTTTGACAAGCTGGATCTGCTGGGCGGCTACATTCGCAGCCAGGACGACTGGCTGGCGGCACAGCCCGGTCCCATGTCGCACTATATTGCCAATACCTACCGCGGCGAGGCAGACTACTACATCAAGACCGGCACGGTAATCAATGTGCGACTCGATCGCGGGACCGCGACTATTGATCCCAACCCGACGATGCATACACGAGCCTGGGGCATCGGCGGCGAGCACGCTCTCACTTCGCTGGGCAATGTCGTGCTGCGCGCGGCCTACAACCAGGAGCACGATGGCGACCCGGTGGCCCTGGTGGGCACTACCGACAAACTCTTCAGGCTGGATATCCGGTACATGTGGTAAGGAGATACTGAAAATGCACAAAGCAATTCGCAGCTTCGCAATCGCAGGTTTGTCGCTTCCGCTCTTTCTGGCGGCACAGAGCAGCAACGTAACGCTTCCACAAGACAAGGGGCCGGACAAGGTCAATGTATCCAGCTATCCCGCCGATCAGCAGAAGGGGTACAAGGTCTTCACAGACAAGTGCGCCAAGTGCCACACCATCGCGCGGCCAATCAACACCACCATGACCAAGGATGAGTGGAGCCGCTATGTGAAGCGCATGATGCACAAGCCGAACTCCGGCATCAGCGACAGCCAGGGTAAGACGATCTTCGAGTTTCTGGCATACGACCAGGAGAATCGCAAGGACAAGAATCCGTCTGCGTTCTCGAAATCGCTGAGTGACGAGGAGATTGAGAAGCTGAAGTCGCAACAGCACTAGAGCGAGTGCAGGATTCTGCGCGGATTGATAGAGGTTCCCGGTATCCCAGGTCACAAATGCGGGATCTGGGCACCCAGTTTTACAGCATTGCACGGGGCGGGCTTCCCTTCCACGACCGGCGAGTTTGAAACCCGCTCGCCGGCCTTTGTTTCGGGTCATCGCGACTGAAGAATCGCCAGAGTGGAGAACGCATGCGCTATTCCATCACGGTCCCGGATCAGGAGTACTTCGACAAGAATATTCCCTGCCGCTCCGCCTGTCCGATTCATACGGAGTGCGGCCGGTACGTGCAGGCCATCGGGATCTCGAAGGATGAGGAAGCGTATCTTCTGGCCCGTGCGCCAAATCCATTCGCTTATGTTCTAGGCCGCATCTGCGCGCATCCCTGCGAGGACAACTGCCGGCGCGGCAAGATCGACGAACCGATCGCCATCTGCGCACTGAAGCGCTATGCCACCGATCGCCACAACCTGGGCAGCGGGCACGATCCAGCGCGGAAGAAACTTTCGCCGGCTCCCAGGCGCGGCAAGAGTATCGCCATTGTTGGCGCGGGCGTTTGCGGACTCACCTGCGCGCACGACCTGGCGCTGCTGGGATACACGGTTGAGGTCTTCGAGTCTGCGCCGGTCCCTGGCGGAATGCTCTATCTGGGCATTCCCCAGTTTCGTCTTCCGCGCGAGATCATCAAGATGGAAGTCGATAACATCCTGGCCATGGGCGTTACGCTGCATACCCGTGTCACCCTGGGCCGCGATATTTCCTTTGCGGATCTGCGTTCTAAGTTCGACTCCGTTCTGCTGGCCACGGGGCTCAACAAGGGCCGCGAGCTGAATATCGCCGGCGCGCATCTGGCCGGCGTTTACAACGGAATCGATTTCCTGATTAACGTCAACCTGGGCTTTGAGATCAATCTTGGCAAGCGCGTCGTGGTTGTAGGCGGCGGAAACGTAGCCATCGACGTGGCGCGCGCCGCCGTGCGCCTGGTGCACGAACAAGTGGATGACGCCGAAGCGGACGTAGACGCCAAGGGCTTGCAGCCCGCCTTCGACGCAGCTCGCATGGCCTTGCGTTCAGGCGCAGAAGAAGTGGAACTGGTCAGCCTGGAATCGCGCGCACAGATGCCGGCGTGGAAGGGCGAGGTGGATGAGGCCGAGCACGAAGGAATTACCGTCGAGAACAGTTGGGGACCGAAGGAGATTGTGGGCGAGAACGGAGTCGTTACCGGCCTCAAAGTGCGCCGCTGCCTGACTGTCTTTGACGAGAATGGCCGCTTCAATCCCGCCTTCAGCGACGAGGAAAAGATCATCCCCTGCGACAGCGTGATTCTGGCTATCGGCCAGCAGGCCGATCTCTCCTTCCTAGGCGGCGATGAAGGCGTACAGGTGACACCGCGCGGCATTCTCAAGATCGACGAAAACCTGATGACCACCGCCCCCGGCGTCTTTGCAGGCGGCGATGTGGCCTTTGGTCCGCGGATACTCGTCGAGGCGGTGGCCAATGGACACAAGGCCGCGCGTTCGATTCACGTCTTCCTTAGCGGCAAAACGAAGAAGACCGTGCTGAGCCGCTTTCGGATACTGCCCAACTGGGAGATGCCGCGGGGATTTCTCTCGACGCCACGGCAGAAGATGCCGGTGCTGGCGGCCAACCGGCGCATCGGAATCGCCGAGGTGGAGTTGGGCTTTGACGAAGAACAGGGCCGGGCGGAGGGGCTTCGCTGCCTCAACTGCCAGGTGAACACCATCTTCGACGGCTCGAAGTGCATCCTCTGCGCCGGCTGTGTGGATGTCTGCCCAGAGAACTGTTTGCGGCTTGTGGATCTGGTGCAGGTCAGCGGCGACGCCCGCTACGACGCGCTGATTCAGAGCCGCTACGGGGTGCCCGCTGCCGAATTAAAAACCGGCCAAGCGGGGGCCATCATCAAGAACGAAGACAAGTGCATTCGCTGCGGACTCTGCGCTGCGCGGTGCCCCACCGGGGCCATCACCATGGAAGCATTAGAGCAGCAAGAGCGGGAAGTCTTTGAATAAGGGAGCAGAGGGCATGGATCGACGAGAGTTTTTCAAGATCAGTTGGGGAGCGGTGGGGATCGCAGCGCTGGTTTCGGCGGTAGGTGTGAGTCTTGCCGCCGTGGTGCGGTTCCTCATGCCGAGCGTCTTCTATGAGCCGCCGCAGAGCTTCAAGATCGGCGAGCCGGGAGATTTTCCCTTTGGCCCTCCAACCTTCCTGGTTGACGAGAAGATCTTTGTCTTTCGCGACCGCGACAAGGGATTCGCCGTGGCCAGCGCGGTTTGCACGCACCTGGGCTGCACGGTGGCGCACTTCTCCAGCGATCAGCGTTTTCATTGCCCGTGCCACGGCAGCGTCTTTGGCGCCGATGGCGCGGTGCAGCACGGCCCCGCGCCACGCGCGCTGGATTGGTTTGAAGTTACGCAGGCTCGCGATGGACAGCTTCGCGTCGATAAAGACAAAGTTGTACCGCCCACTTACCGGTTGATGGTGTAACGATGAATCTGATTCGCGAAATCTGGCAATCGATTGTGCGGCGAGACCCGCTCTCCACCGACAAGGGGAAGTCCGAGCTGGTCTTTCTCAACGTGTGGCTGCATATCCATCCAGCCAAGGTGAAGAAAGAGAATATGAAGTTCAGGCATACGTTTTACCTGGGCTTCATTACTTTTTTTCTCTTTCTCATACTGCTCACCACCGGAATAGCGCTGATGTGCTACTACCGGCCCTATCCACCGCAGGCCTACCAGGACATGAAGGATCTCCAGTTTGTGGTCTTCATGGGGCCATTCCTCAGAAACATGCATCGCTGGGCGGCGCACGGGATGGTGATCTGCGTCTTTCTGCACATGTGCCGGGTTTTCTATACCGGCTCGTACAAGAAGCCGCGCCAGTTCAACTGGGTGATCGGCGTGCTACTGCTGCTGGTGACCCTCAGCCTCTCCTTTACGGGTTATTTGCTGCCATGGGATCAGTTGGCTTACTGGGCCATTACTGTAGGGACCAACATCGGTAGTTATGCTCCGCTAATCGGCGGGCAAGTGAGGGAATTGCTGCTCGGCGGTCACAGCGTGGGCGAGGGAGCGCTGATTCGCTTTTATGTGCTCCACGTCGCGGTGCTGCCGGCGATCATCATTCTGCTTACCATTGTTCATTTCTGGCGAGTGCGCAAAGACGGTGGACTCTCGAAGCCTGTCTGGAAGCTGGAGCCAAAGAAGGCTGAGACGCTGGTCACCATTGGCGCACCGGCCGTGGTTGCGCCGATGCAAGCTGTGGCCGCTTCGAAGGAAAAGACGTATGGCTTGATGGAAGTGGTCACAGGCAAGCCGATCTTCGAGACCATCACTCCCGAAGAAGAAGAGGACACAGTCTTCTCCTATCCTTATGCGTTCGTACGCGAGGCGGTCGTAATGATGGCGACCGTCACTACCATCATGACGATGTCGTTGTTTTTGAATGCACCGCTGGAAGAGTTGGCCAACCCGGCAAAGACGCCCAATCCGGCCAAGGCGCCGTGGTACTTTCTGGGTTTGCAGGAACTTGTGAGCCACTCCGCATTCCTGGGTGGCGTGGTGGCACCGGCACTGATGGTGCTGGCACTGCTGGCGATCCCATATCTTGACAGGAATCCGAGCCGCCGCCTTGCCGACCGGAAGCTGATCCTTTGGCTCTTTACCATCTTTGTAGTCGCCAACCTGGTGTTGATTGTCGTGGGAACCTTCTTCCGTGGACCGGGTTGGGCGCTGGTTCCACCATGGGTGCATGTTGTCGGGGGGACTGAGTAATGGAACGCAGACTGCAAATCACTTTCTTTGCGCTCAGCCTTCTCGCGCTGGCTCTTATTCTTGCAGCGGGATATCAGGCCAACACGCCCTCGTGGAAGATGTATCAACGGAGCTTTCTACAACTGGAAGCGCAAGGCGAACCGAATGCTGTGGCGAAGGCCGCCGTTCTGACCACGCCGCCTGAGATCCACCAGGTGCTGTTGCCGGGCCTGCAACGCGTGGACCGCTGCACCACTTGCCACCTTGGCGTGGAAGACCCAACGATGAAGAATGCGCCGGAGCCCTTCCGCTATCATGCCGGCCTGGGACCGCACATTCCTTCGAAGTTCGGCTGCACAATCTGCCACGGCGGCCAGGGGCTGGCAACCGATAAGGAGGGCGCGCATGGCAATGTCGCCTTCTGGCCCAACCCTCTGCTGAACAAAGACTACATTCGCGCCTCCTGCGGCCGCTGCCACAAGGAAGGCGACGTACCCGGCGTGCCTGAACTAACCGAGGGCCGTCATCTTTTCGAGACGCAGGGCTGCCGAGGCTGCCACAAACTCAATGGAGTGGGCGGAAGCATCGGGCCGGATCTGACAGGAGAAGGCGCAAACCGCCGCTCTCCCGATTGGCTTGAACGCCACTTTCTCGCTCCCAATGCGGTTTCTACCGGCTCCGCCATGCCCAACTTTCACTTCACCAACGAGCAGGCGCGCGACCTCACCTATTACATGCTCTCGCTCACCAATGAAGAGATGGGCAGTTACTTCTCCAGCATGCGGCTGATTCCCAGCCCGGAATATGGACGGCAACTGTTTGTCGAGAAGAACTGCCTGGCCTGTCATGCGGTGGGTGGCGCAGGAGCCAAGACAGCCTCTGACCTGCTCGGCGTGACAAAGCGACACTCGATCGAATGGCTCGACGAGCAACTGGTAAATCCGGAGCTTGTCTATCCGGGGAGTTCCATGCCGGAGTACGATCTCGAAGCCAATGCCCGCAAGGCGCTGGTCGCCTTCATGGCAACAGCGACTCCAGAAGATGTGCAACTGATCCTTTCAAATAAGACCCGGGCAATGACGCCGGAAGATGTCGCCATCGAAGCCGGCAAGCAGAACTTTTCGCGCTTCGGCTGCGTGGGCTGCCATGGGACGGAATTACAAGGCGGCGTGGCCAATCCCAATGCGCAGGGCGGCGAGGTGCCTTCGCTGCTACACGTCTCTGACGACTATACAAAGGACGAGGTGATCGCCATCATTCGCAATGGCAGGGTGCCTCCGATCGACAAAGCCTCTGGTCCAACTCCGCCGCTTTACATGCCTTCCTGGAAGAATGTTCTGAGCGACGAAGACATCAACCGGATCGCCGACTACCTCTGGTCGAAGCAGGAAAAGAAGAAAGATGCCTGGTAGTGCGCGGAGAGCCATGGCGGCTCTGCTGACGGCGGGAGTCCTCGCGGCAGCCACGGCAGCGCAGGCGCCTGGAGGTCCACAGGGCGGCGGGCCTCCAGCGCATGAAGCCAGCGGCTACTCCATGCCAACCAACCTGAAAGTTCTGCCCAAAGACTCGACCGGGCAGCAGGTCCAGACGATCATGGAGCAGTGGGCAACAGCACTGGGCACTCATTGCGACTCCTGCCACGCGGAGGACTCCAGGAATATCGGCCCCAACGGACGGCCGAAGCTCAACTTTGCCGATGATTCCAAGGGCATGAAGGTCGCGGCGCGCGTTATGTACACCATGACCGAGGAGATCAACCAAAAGTATCTCGCCAGGATTGACAATTCAGGGTTGCCGGTAAATTGCGGCACCTGTCATCGCAGTCATATAGGTCCAGAACCATTTGTTTTTCCATCCGAAGAGCTGCGGCCTGTCTCTCAAGGCCCAGCGCTCGCCGTTGAGAACAAACCCTTGCACGAGTACAGAAACACGGTCGAAGACGTGGATTACGCTTCGCCGCTTGAGACTCTGCTGTCGGCTGATGGTGCGCGGCTTTATATTCTGTGCCAAGAAAGCGAAGAGATACGTGTGCTGGATGCGGCCAGTTATGCGGTGATCAAGAACATCGCTGTGGGGCGTGTGCCACGCGGGTTGTCGTTTTCGCCTGACGGCGCGCGGCTGTTTGTGACCAACTCATGGGACGACACGCTGTCGGTGATCGATACGAGCAAGCTGGCAGTGATTGCAACGTGGCCGGTGGGCATGGAGCCGTCGAGCGTTGTTGCAGATCGCGCCGGCACGCGGATCTTCGTGGCCAATCGTATTTCGAACGACGTGGCCGTGCTGAATGCACAGACCGGCGTGGAAGAAAAGCGGCTGCTGGCCGGGCGCGGGTCGAGCTATCTCACGATCTCTCCCGATGGAAACCGCATCTACGCGACTCATGTATATCCGAATCCATCTCCGCTGCGCACGGGACTGGAGAACCGCACAGCGCCAGAGTCGGAAATTACCGTGATCGATGTGGCGCGCGCTCAAGTAATTGATCGCATACCGCTGCATCGGATTGCGGGTGTCTTTCACGTGGCGCTCTCAGCAGATGGCCGCCTGGGCGTGGTGGCTGAGTACCGCCCCAAGAATCTTGTGCCGTTGGCGCACCTCGAACACGGCGGAGTATTCGAGGATACGATCACGGTGTTCGGCGCGGACGCGGGGAAGACTGTGGAGGTGCCGCTGGACGAGTTGGAACGCTATGCGTCGCAGCCGTTCGGGGTGGCGATTGCGCCTGACAAGTCGCGGATCTACGTCACCAGCGGCGGCTCGGAGATTGTGACGGTGGTGGATGTGCCGCGCCTGATGCGCTTCATTCATACGCACCCTGCACCATTTGTGCAGGACCTATCCGCCAGCGCGAACTATGTCGTTACGCGCATTCCGGTCGGGCTCAATCCGCGCGGGCTGACGCTGACGCGCGACGGGCGCAGGTTGTTTGTGGCCAATCGGCTGGACGATACGGTGAGCGTGATCGACACGCGCACCAACCGCGTGGCTTCTACGATCAGGCTGGCCGGCCCAAAGTCAGTCTCCGCGCTGCGTCACGGCGAGCAGACTTTTTATTCCGCACGGCAATCGTTCCAGGGCGAGATCGGCTGTGCTAACTGCCACATCGATTCCACTTTCGACGGTCTTGAATGGAACCTGGAACCCGACGGCTTCGGTCGCAACATTGTGGACAACAAGCTGCTCGAAGGCGTCAGGAATACCGAGCCTTACAAGTGGACAGGCACCAATCCCAACATTCCGACCGAGTGCGGACCACGCACGGAGAAATACTTCTGGCGCTCGGAGAACTACGACGACCTGACGCTGGCGGACCTGACCCTGTACATTCGCAGTTTGCAACCGCGCCCCAACCGGTGGCGGCTGCCCGGCCGGGAACTCACACCGGCGCAGGAGCTCGGCAAAGCCATCTTTGAGCGAGCAGTGGACAAGTTCCAAAAGCCGATTCCGGAAGTCAACCGCTGTTCGTATTGCCACAGCGGACCCAAGGGCACCAATCAGAAGACCTTCGACGTGGGAACGCACAAGCCCACTGACAATGTGAACCTCCTGAAATCCGCTCCGTTGACCAACATTGCACTAACAGCACCTTATCTGCATGACGGCTCGGCGCGGACGCTGGAAGAGATTTGGACCGTCTACAACCCGGAGGACAAGCATGGACGAACCAACGACTTGACCAAGGATGAACTCAACAATCTGATTGAGTACCTTAGAACTCGATAAAAGGGTCGCGAGGCTGGAAGTTGCGCGGTGATCTTTATCGCTACCTAGCGTTGTGCGTTACTGGAGAAACTGCAAGTGATGTGTAGCTTCAATGTCTAAACAGAGCAACAATTGCCAGAAGCATCAGCAGCGCCACAACTTCGGATGTCAGGTTCAGGTCGATGGTAAGTTCTGAACCAAAGAACGAGATTCTTATTGGTTGAATTCCGTCGGGGTTGTAAACAGCCCCGCCGTACATCCTACGGCCGACAAATGCAAACTGACAGCTCAGCATAGGGATGCCGGCCAGAATTGCGGCCAGATAGAACCGCTGCTCTCGATAGGCTCCGGCGACAAGAATGAGCGCCATCTCCACCAAGGATAGAAGCGCATAACTGATAACCTGCCAGACCAGATTAAAGCGTGCATGACCCGGCCAATGGGGATTGGACGCATGGGAGCGATTCAGATCGATCGCCAGTGTCGCCACTCCCTGCGTGCCACAAACAAGAGCAAGCAGGCATCGAGCAATCGCAGAATGCGTCATTGATTACCCCCAAATGAAGATTGGTGGATCTCAGCTGGCGCCACGCATCGCCGCCATCGGTGCTCTCGATTGCTCATTTGCAAGCAGTGGAAATGTTACCGCGATCTGCGCTCCACCGCTTTCGCGATTGCCAGCGGTAACCGCTCCGCCGTGAGCACGAGTCACCGCATCGACGAACGCCAAGCCCAGCCCGTGGCCGTTCGACTCTTTACCCCTCACCCTGCGCTCGAACAAATGAGACAGCACCTCAGGATCGAATCCAGGTCCATCGTCCTCCATGATGAACGAAGCAGCATCGTCTTCTGTACTCAGCCGCAGGTTGATCGTGCAGGCGGCGGGCACGTGCTTCAGCTCGTTGTCGAAGAGATTTGCAATCATGCGGTGGAGCAGCGCCGCATCGGCCTCAATGGTGAGCGCGCCGCTGCTTTGCAGTCTGATCAGAAGACCCTTTTCCGACATTGACGGCTCGTATAGATCGATCATGATTCTCAGCAATTCGTCCAGATCGACCGGAACCCGATTCAGTCGAAGAGCATCCGCTTTGGCCTCGGCCACATCCAGGGACTTGTTCAGGAAATCGGTGAGCCGATCGAGTTCTTCAATGACGGAGACGATCGGTTCGGCCTGCTCGATCTGCGTGACCGCAGACAACGAAACCTCCAGCTTTCCGCGAATTGCCGTGAGCGGACTGCGCAGATCGTGGGCAAGCGAATCGGTGATGGTGTGCAATTGGTGCATCGAACTTTCGATACGATCAAGCATCCGGTTAAGCGTCAATGCCAGGTGGCTAACTTCATCGTTTCGTTTGGTCGTCGGCACCCTGGCGGTCAGATCGGAATGGCCGATTCTCGAAGCAGCCTCGGCAATCTCCCGCACATGACTCAACATGCGCCGCGTGGTGAAGAAGACAATGCCGAAGCCGAGAAGAACAAGCAGCAGCCAAAGCAGGAAGAACTTCAGGCGCAGGCTTCTAAGCACGCGCAGTTCGTCCCGCTCGGAGAGTCCAAGATAAATGAAGCTTCCATCGTTGATGCGAATCGAGGCAACGCGAAAGGGAAATTCAAAGCCCCGAACATCGAGATCGGTTGGCCGATCGGGAACGATTTTGGTTCCCTCAATGGCCTTCAGGTGCGATTCGCCGCTTCCCGCGCCGACCCACAGCTTGAGGGAACCGTCGCTGCCTGTTTGAAGGAAGAAGACCGAGTCGTTTGATCTGTTTTCCGTTAGATCCTTGTTAGGAACTTCCTTTCCCGCTAACTCGGCAACTTCTCCAACGACCCGGTCGTAGAGGGCGTTTTTCGGTGTGCGTTCGGCGACATCGCCGAGCACTTCAACCTCTCCCGATAGCCATGCGTCGCTGCGCCGTTGAATATCGCCGGCGACAAAGCGATGAAGAAAGATGAAGACCAGCAGTGTTCCACAGGCAAATGCGAGGGTAGCCCACAATGAAATGCGCCAGGCTGCGCTGCGCATAACGGGCTTAGCGGTCTTTGAGGACATAACCCACACCTCGGAGAGTTCGAATCAGCGGCTGTTGCCCCAGGCCATCCACCTTGCCGCGCAGTCGATAGATATGAACGTCCACCACGTTGGTGTCCGGCTGGATGCGCATCCCCCAGACCTGATCGAGGATCATCGAGCGGGTCACCACACGGCCCGCATTGCGACAGAGAAACTCCAGCAAAACGAACTCCTGGGTCGTGAGCTGCAGGAGCTCTCCTGACCGGGTCGCCTCGCGGCGAAGCAGGTCCAGCTCAAGATCGAGGACGCGTAGCCGGGTTGCCTCGGTACCGGAGGGGCTATTGCGCTTGAGGAGGTTGCGGAGCCGGGCCAGCAACTCGGCAAGCGCAAACGGCTTGGTCAGATAATCGTCCCCGCCTTGCTCCAGACCCCGCACCCTGTCATCGACGCTCCGGCGTGCCGACAGAATCAGCACGGGTGCGTGGAGCCCCATTTGACGCAGCTTGAAGATCAAGCTAATGCCGTCCTGGTCCGGCAACCCAAGGTCGACGATCAGTATGTCAAATTGGCCATCGACTGCCAGCCGTTCGGCAGTCTTGCCATCCGCTGCCGCTTCGACCTGATACCCCGCTTCTTCAAGCGAAGATCGCAGAAAGCTTTGTATATCGATTTCGTCCTCAACGAGCAGAAGCCGCATGAGGGGATCATAGTGCATTCCAGAGGGATTTTCAGCAATTAGTCCCGCAACGAAACAGGATTGATATGTGCACCCTGGTATCTGGAAGATGAACACATTGTCATGCAGGCTTCGGCTTTCCGTCATGCGACTTAAGTAGTCTAAAGATAGTCGCAAATGCACTCCCCAGAGATGAACAAATCGTCATGTAGTAAGGCGAGTTCTGCCGCTCTCCAAAGAAGCTGTGAATCCGTCTCACCCATGAATTGGAATTGAGTCGACAGTACGGGAGAAATACAAGCGTGATTCTCCCGTACACACAATGTGCTGAACAACAGGAGCGAAAGGGAACGAGGACGCAAGTGCCAACAGCACAATGCATGAATACTGTGATTCCAACATTGTTTGCGGATGACTTTAAGACTTTTCTACCGCTTCCAAAAACGCTCGACCCACCTTTCGAGGAAGCGCTGCGCCATGTGCTTGACAATCCGGGGAGCCTTGTCCGGCCTCGTATTGTGTATCGGGTGGCGACGGCGTACGGCCTGGAGGAGGCGGCCGCCAAGAACCTGGCCTTCGCGCTCGAGTACTTCCACACGGCTTCTCTGGTCTTCGACGATTTGCCGTGCATGGATAATGCCAGCGAGCGCCGTGGAGTTCCTAGTGTTCACTTCGCATTCGGCGAGTCCGGTGCGATTCTCACCGCTCTCGCCCTGATCAATCGAGCCTACGCCCTCACTTGGCGGGCAGTCTCCGTATCTTCGTCCCAAGCTCAGTCATGCGCGCTCGAGTACGTTGAGCGGTGTCTTGGCGTGGAAGGCCTGCTCAACGGCCAGAGCCTTGACTTGCACTACGCAACTTTGCCTCATAATCGCCAAACGACAGAGAGAATAGCCCGTGGCAAGACCGTTTCGCTGATCCGCCTCACGCTGGTTCTGCCTGCCATGCTGGGCAGCGGTTCAGTGCGGGAGATCCAACTGATGGAGCGGATCGCCCTCTACTGGGGCCTCGCCTACCAGATGGTCGATGACCTCAAAGATGTGCTCGACAGCGCACACGAAGCAAGGAAGACAACTGCCCGCGACATTCTGCTCGACCGGCCCAACGCGGCGTCCGCGATGGGAATTCCCGGAGCCGTCGAACGCCTCACCCGCTTCATCCATCTGGGCGATAGGACGCTTCAACAGCTCTTGCGATCGAGACCGAGCCTGTCGTTTCTCGGAAAGCTTCGCAGCGACCTGGAGGAGGAGTTGGCCAGAGTTACCGGGAGTGTTTTGGGGATACCTGTGGGAGAACGTTTGTGATCTTTCTCAAGCTGATCGTGACGAATCTGCGCCGCCATCGCATTCGCTCGTTCATCAGTGTTGCGGGCATCGCCTTCAGTGTTGCGGCCATGCTCACCGTGGTCACCATCTTGCAAGGAGCGGTCGGCATGTTTTCCGGCATTCTGTCGAGCGATAGCCAGATTATTGTCTTCGAGCGCAACGTCTCCGACCTCTTCTTTAGCAACGTACCTGCATCGGCGGCAGCGCAGATCGCCGGTTGGCCGATGGTCTCTCATGCCGATCCGGTGCTATTCGGCATCGTATCCAGCGCCGATCACCCTATCATTACCTGTTTTGGCGTGACCGCTTCCGACGCCCGCATCCGCAATGCCACGTGGCTCGCAGGCGATCGCCTCAATTTTGCGCAACACACAGATGATGTGGTCCTCGGAGAGCGGGCAGCGGAGTTCCTCGATGCAAAACTCGATGACCATGTGCCCATTGGACACGGTGTCTTCCACGTCATTGGGATTCTGAAGACGGCTAACGGTTTTGAGGATGGCGGTGTCTTCATGCCGCTCAGCTCCGCGCAGAACTTCTTTCACAAGGAAGGCACCTCCTCGGTCATCACGGTCAAGCTGCGCAACAGGGACGATGCGGCCTTATTCAAGAAAATGGTAAAGGCGGCCTTCCCCAATCTTATTGGCCTTGAAGATGCAGAGTTCACGAGCTCCTATTCGCAGTTCAGGATCCTCAAGGCAACCGCCTGGGCCGTGGGCGGATGTGGTCTTCTGCTTGGTGGCCTTGGCGTGGCCAACACCATGATCATGTCGGTCTTCACGCGGATTCGCGAGATCGCCATTCTCCGCGTCAACGGTTTCTCTCATGTGCAGATTGCCACAATGATCTTTGGCGAGTCGGCGGTTGTGTCCATGCTGGGCGCCGTGTTGGGACTGCTCTCCGGAATATGCCTTCTTTTCACACTGAAGCTGGTCCCCGCTCTTCACGGCTATGTCGACGTGACCATTCAACCTGTTGTCATGATGATTGTGATCCTGCTGGCCCTGCTCACCGGGCTCGCAGGCGCGTTGTACCCGGCAGCCTATGCGATGCGCATCCGGGCGGTGGAGGCGCTTCGCTTCGAATGAATCTTTCTGCGGAACAATTTAGCAGTCAGAATATAGGCAGACTGGATCCGACCCGGCATGCTCGCGTCGTCCTGCGCGCCGAAGATGTGTGGAAGAGCTTTGACGATGGGGCAATCACTGTTCTACAGGGCGTGGACTTCGAAGTGGCGGAAGCAGAGACAGTTGCTCTTTGCGGGCCGTCCGGCTGCGGCAAGAGCACGCTGCTTCATTTGTTTGGTGGCCTCGATTCGCTCGATCGCGGCAGTGTCTCAGTCAACGGAATTGAGGTCAATCGCCACCGCGACCTGCTGCGACTTCTCCGCGAGGAGGTGGGCTTCGTCTTTCAACTCCACAACCTGATTCCCGATCTTACGCTCGCCGAGAACTGTCTGATCCCCACGGTTGCCGCAGGTATTGATCGCAACACAGCACAGGCCCGCTTACGGCAACTCGCCGACCGCACCGGTTTGACCCACCGCCTCGACCAGCGCATCCAGAAACTTTCCGGCGGAGAGCGTCAGCGGACCGCGCTCTGCCGCGCACTGATGAACCGGCCCAAAATCCTGCTTGCCGATGAACCCACCGGCTCACTCGATGAGCATTCGAGTGGCACTATCTTTGAGCTGTTGCTTGAACTGGTTGCCACGGAGGGCGTGACCCTGGTAATGGCCACCCATGATCGCGGTCTGGCGGGACGCTGCGACCGGCTGCTGGAGATGCAGGATGGGAGAATTCATGAGCCAGTATCCGCCTGACGCGATCATCTTTCCGGGCAGTGCTCCCCAGGTCGTTGCCAGCGCAGCATGGCACAGCCTGTTCTGGCTTGTCTTTGCCAATGCCATCGGCGTGCTGCTCGCAATTCTTCTGCTCTTTCCCGCCCTCAATCGTTTGCTGGGTGAATGGACCTACGGGCGCTGGATCATGGTGCATATGAACCTCGAACTCTACGGCTGGTCAAGTCTCCCCATGGCTGGCTTTCTCTTCAAGGTCTATGGTGCTGACCGCGGGCCTGTAGCCCAATGGTGCAGGCCGGTTCTCTGGGTGTGGTCCGCTGCGCTCGGCGTGGGCGCGTGCTCCTGGCTCTCCGGCCAAACCAGTGGCAAGCTCTTTCTTGACTGGACAGGCTACGCGCGCATCTTGTTCCCGTTGGCAATGATGGCCCTGTGGCTTCTGCTCGCCGCGTCATTCGTCCGCGGATGGAAGACCTCGGCCAACGCGACTGTTGCCGCACGCGGCACCAGGTTGGCTGGTCTCGTGATCTTGCTCGCGGTTCCAGTTTTGATCTTTGGCGCGTCCAGCCCCGACTTCTACCCGGCCGTCAATCCAGACACAGGCGGCCCTACCGGAGCGAGCCAGCTTGAATCGTCGCTGATGATTGTTGCCATTCTTCTTATGCTTCCCTTCGGCCTCACGCAGAGTAAAGCGGGTCGGTCCCGTGTGATCGCAATTGTATGGGCAGCGATGGTTGGGGAGTCTCTCCTCTGCTTTTCGCTCGGCCGCGCGGACATCAGTCATCATCACCCAGCGCAGTTTCTCTCGCTCGCGAGCCTGCTCGTCTGGGTGCCTCTCACGCCTGTCTACTACGCGGCCTTTGAGTGGCATGAGAACACACGAGGCTGGCGCATCGCCTTTCTTGCATGGTGGTCAGCACTGGTCCTCACCGGTTGGGTTTTCTTCCTTCCCGGCGTGCTCGACCACTTCAAATTCACTGATGGTCTCGTCGGCCACTCTCTGCTGGCCATGGCCGGCTTTGTATCGAGTCTGCTGATCTTTGTTATGGTCCAAATGCTCGGCGAAGGTGGATGGATTTTCAATCGCACAAGGTCTTTCTATGGATGGAATATCGCCGTTCTTGGATATGTCGTGCTAATGACGGCTGCCGGCTGGCGCGAGGGATTCGACCCAACCTTTACTATCGTGCCGGGAACGGGGCGCAACGTGATCTACATCCTTCGCCTGGTCGTTGGAGTGGTGATGCTGGTCTCTTCAGTGGACTGGCTTGTAGACGCCACAGCACTGCTGCGCGAATCTTCCCCAGTCCCCGCAGCTCCGATGCAAGAGGTGACAGCATGAGTCGTCCTATCCTCATCGGCTATCAGTTATTGATCGGTTTCTCAGATACCTTGACCGGCGCGCTGCTCATCATTGCGCCGGCGTTTGCGCTCGGGCTGATGCGCGTGCATGTGCCAGCCGATGCGCTGCCGTTTCTGTCGTTCATTGGAGCATTTGTTCTTTCCGTTGGGCTGGCCTGCCTCTATGGCGCCTTCGTGATGGTTCGCCGCGGAAGCCCTTGCAAAGTCGAAGTTGTCTGGCTGCTTACGGCCATCTCTCGCGCCAGCGTGGCGATCTTCGTTGTCGCGCAGATTCTAGCGCACACGCTCGAAGCCGGTTGGTTCACGGTCGCTCTCTCCGACAGCGCCTGTGTGCTGATTCAGGCGATTGGTCTCCGCAATGGCTGGTTGGCCCATGTTGCGCGGTAAAAAACTCAATCGCGGGTGGCAGGGCGCCAGCCTTGTCGCCATCGCGTATGTCTATTTCCTCATCTTCGCGCAGTTCGCTTTTCTCAAGCGTCTGGCGAGCCTCGGCATGGGGGGCGCCCACTTGACTGCGGTGATGGCCTCGATGGCTGGCGGTGGAGTCCTTCTTAGTTTGACGACGCCGCGGCTGAGTTTTTGTCCCTCGCCAAATCTGCGGCTCCGCATCGGACTCTGCGTCTCCGGTGCGGCTGCATTCCTGTCGCTGCTTCCGCTCGGTCTTGCCGCGAACGTGGCTGTTTCGTTTCTGATCGGCGCCGGGCTCGGACTGCTCACCGTCACACTGGTGACGCACCTGCGCCTGTGGACCGGAGATCGCAATCCACTTCTACTTATTGGTTTGGGCACTGGCGTGGGCTATCTTATCTGCAACCTCCCACCATTCTTTACCGCCTCTGCGGAGGTACAAGCGGCGACGGCGGGCCTGTTGTGTCTTGCTGGAGCTTGTGTAACTCTGTGGTCCAGGTCTATGGCTCCGGAAGAGCCGGAAATCTCAACGCAATCCATTCTCCCGTTTCCTCGCGTGCTAGCATCTTTTGCCGCGCTGGTCTGGCTGGACTCCGCAGCCTTCCTCATCATTCAAAACACACCGGCGTTGAAGGCCGGTACCTGGCATGGATCGGTCCACCTCTGGGCGAATGGACTGCTGCATCTTGGCGCGGCACTGGCCTGCGTTTGGTTGCTGTGCCGCCGCGGTCTCTCGTTTGTTCTTTCAGCCTCGTTTGTTGCGCTGGCCATCGCGTGTCTGCTCTTGCTCAATCCGCATCGTGTCGCGCTGGCCTCCATCGTTTATCCCATCGGTGTATCGCTTTACTCGGTCGCACTGGTCGCTTATCCTGCACTGCTTGGTCCGGCCGCTTCCGCGGCGGAGCGCGGTCGTCAGGCTGGATGGCTCTACGCGATCGCTGGATGGTTGGGCTCCGCCATGGGCATTGGGATGGGACAGAACCTCGGCTATGTTCCGCCTCTATTTGTGCTAGCGGCAGGAGCAGTCATCCTGCTGGCGTGGCCGCTCTGTTTCTTCTCGCGACGCAAGCGCGAATTGGCTTTGGTGCTGGCAATCCTTCTGGCTGCCTTTGTTCTGGATTGCATAATCACAGCGGGCAACGCACCTCCTCGACTCTCTCAAATCGAGCGAGGCAGGCAAGTGTATATCTCCGAAGGCTGCATCAACTGCCACTCCCAATTTGTCCGTCCGGAATCGCCTGATGTCCTCATGTGGGGGCCTGTAGAAAGCATGCGGGAACTGCGCCTTCAGCGCCCACCGCTGATCGGCAATCGGCGGCAGGGGCCAGACCTCGCCGAAGTTGGCGCGCGCCGTTCGTCGCTGTGGCTCAAGGCGCATTTCTACAATCCTCCCGAAGTCAGCGGGTCTTCGATCATGCCATCGTACGGCTATCTCTTTCGCGATGAGCGCGGCGACGATCTTGTTAGTTATCTTCAAAGCCTGCATCCAAGCGGCACCGCGCGGCATTTGATTACAGAAGGCGATTGGCACCCCTCGCCCTCCGCCGTCGCAGCGGCCAATGCCGGCGATGGCGAGCGGGTCTTTCAGCATTACTGCGCTACCTGCCACGACGCGGGTGGGCCAACGCGTTGGAGTGCTCACTTCAGGCGGCTTCCTCCCGATCTTGCGGTTGGACCTTATCTCCATCTCCCGCTTTCAGACAACAACGCGCAGCGGAGGGATCGCCTAGCGCAGATTACCAAATTCGGAATTCCCGGAACCGATATGCCCGGACATGAATACCTGTCCGACGACGAAACTGCGTCCATTGCCCTTTGGTTGTCGCAGCACATCGAACAACCAAGTCAAAACTGAACTAAGTCAAAACGGATAAGAACACAGGAGACGATCCATGAAGACCAACGCCACAACACCCTTCCTCACATTTCTATTTGCGATCGCCCCGGTTGCGTTTGGCCAGCATCAGACTTTTACCGCAAATCCGGATGCAAGCAAGATCGCCTTTACTTTGGGAGGCACCGGACACCATGTGGAAGGCACATTCCATGTGCAGAGCGGAAGAATCAATTTTGACCGCAGCGCGCAAACAATTTCCGGCGCAGTCGTGGTCGCGGCCGGCAGCGGCGATAGTGGCGAGCCCAGCCGCGACAAGAAGATGAATTCCGATGTTTTGGAGGTGGCTCGCTTCGCCGAGGTCTCCTTCGTTCCGAAGAGCTATCAAGGAGCCATCTCGGCTGCCGGCGATTCGACCATTCAAGTGACCGGCGTCTTCACTCTTCACGGCACGCCGCATGATCTTACGGTTCCCATGCAGATTCACATTGATGGAGCTGGTCTTACGGCTAAGACGCACTTCACGGTTCCCTATGTGAAGTGGGGCTTGAAAGATCCGAGCATCTTCATCCTTAAGGTTGCCAAAGAGGTTGATATCGACCTCACGCTGGTTGGGAGCCTCTCCACTTCAAATTGATCCGGTCGCATTTCATATTGATTACCAAGAGACCGCATCCGTTTTTGACGAGCCTATTCCGATTAGTCGAATAGGTTGGGTAGCCGTTCTTTTTAGGGGCAGTCTAACCCCCAGGAGCCTTTCTCATGCTGTCGATTAAGGTTTGTTTCAATGCCTCTTTGCTACTCTCGATCACACTTCTCCTTAGCCCTCAGTTGGTCGCGCAGACATTGGAGCACCGCCCCCCTTCCAGGCAGGAACCGCCGCCCCCTGCAACTGCGCCGAGCAACGCAATCGAAGCATTTCCCTTCGCGAAGCCCGTCCTTCCGCAAGGAACGAACCTGCAAGTGGAGACGATCCGGCACTATCCGATGAAGGCCGGAGAGATCGTCGAGGGTCGGTTGCTTTTTCCCGTGTTTACCGAGGGAAAACTGGCGATCCCTCAGGACACCCTGCTTCACGGAAAGGTCGTCGCCCTGGAACCGGACAAAGCGACCCGATGGCATGCAAGGCTGCGCGGAGATTTTACCCCATTCCATGCGGCCCAGGTCCAATTCAATGAACTTATGCTGCCCGGCGGCTCAGTTGCCATCGCTACCGACGAGGCCACAATCGGCTCGCCGGTTGTTCACCTTTCCACCCCCGGAGCTACTCAGCGACAGTCCTTCTTCTCTATCTTTTGGAAACTGGCAAAAAACCGCCTTCACGAGCGCGTGGCCTATTTTACCGCGCCCGGAGTTGGTGATCGAGCATTACAGATGCTGTATCACCAACTTCCCTACCATCCCGAACGCATAGAGGCAAAGACCACGTGGTCGACGGATCTTGCTGCGCCGCTTCCCGTGCCGGATTCTACATTCTCAATTCCACCTGTGATCCAGTTTGCCCCAGTCGTCGCCGGCAAACCAGAAACCTGGTCGGTGAATGCATTGTTGACCGCCGATCTGACCTCCGCCTCTGCCAAACCCGGTGATCCCGTCCAGGCACTTGTGGTGGAACCTGTCTTAGATAAGAGCCGCCTGGTGGTGGTTCCGCAAGGGTCAGTTCTCGTTGGCAGGGTGACTGCGGCAAAGGCCGCCCGCCCGTTGGGTCGCAACGGCAAACTGCGATTTACCTTCCAGGAAGTGCGATTCCCTGAGGGCTCCAACCGGGCAGTTCAAGGCTCACTGGCCGGAGCCAATCCCCAAAGCAGGCAGAGCCTCTCGCTCGACGCTGAGGGGACCATCTCGCCCCGAAACCAGTCCAGCGTTATCGCGCCGCTGCTGTTAACCGTGCTGGCTGGGCGAGCCTTGGATGAAGACGGCAACTTCACAGCACAGACCGGCGTTGCCTCCAATGGCTTTGGCTTGGTCGGGCGAATTGTAGGCGTCGCGGCGGGCAATCGCAATTTGGCCGCGGGCATCGGTTACTATGCCGCGGCACTCTCCTTCTATGAGAACTTCCTCCACCCGGGTCGCGATGTGGTCTTTCCACGAAATACCCGCATCGAAATTGAGACCAACCCTCTCCGTGCGCCCGTGTTGACCCCGAACGGTCAATAAAACAATCGGCTTCCCGATCATTCTGTCAGTTCGATGACGATTCGTTCATCTAGCGCGTTAAGACCAACCTCTACGCAATGCACAGCAGTCTTTAGTTATGTGGTTAGCCAAATTGGACGGAGGTGCTCAATTGTTTAGGAATAAGGCGATTACTCTCTGTTGCGCCATGGTATTTCTATTTGTGGGTTCATTCAACGGCATCGCGATTGCGCAAATTGGCTCTCAGGACTCACTACCGAACGCGCCGGACGCAGCTCCAACACTCACGAACTGCGCACAACTCAATCTCGGAGCGGATCAGTCGTTCCCAAGAAAGTCAGCCGCTCCTCCGCAGACCACAACGGCTCCATCATCAGGCGATGAGCAAGACCACCAACCCAGACGAATTCTTGGAATCATTCCAAACTTTCGCGCGGTCAGCACAAATCAGAAACTTTCTCCGCAGTCGGCGAAGGAAAAGTTCATCACTGCGAGCGAAGATTCCTTCGATTATTCAGCGTTCTTTATACCGGCGGTGCTGGCAGGGTACTCGATGGCAATTGACGACACTCCGGAGTTCCATCAGGGCGCTGCTGGGTACGGCCGCTATTTCTGGCACACGTTTGCCGATCAGTCGATCGAAAACTACTTCGTCGAATTCATCGTCCCTGCCCCGACGCATGAGGACATTCGCTACTACACCCTGGGCAAGGGCAGCTTCTTCAAGCGCACGGGTTACGCCCTCAGCCGCGCAGTCATCACACGTTCCGATGCTGGAACAGAAACATTCAACTTCGGCGAGGTAGTCGGCGCTGGCGCGGCCGCTGGTGTTTCCATTCTGTACTATCCTACGGCCGAGCGCACATTCAACAACACGGTGCAGAAATGGGGCATCAACGTCGGCGTCGATGCTGCCACCTTTGTGTTCAAGGAGTATTGGCCAGATATTAATCGCACCGTGTTTCACAATCGTGAATGAATCAAGGGTTGTCCTGAACCAGCTCAAACACCGGGTGAAGAGCATCCTGCATTCGGACGAAAACGATTCACTTGAATGGAATCTCCTGATGCTTTCACCCGCCCGTGCCGCCCGATCAACCCAGTGTAACCAAGTCAAGTATGGAAGCTAATCTCCAATCTGTCTCGCGCGAAAAAATTGAATACCTCTGGCGTTCGCTCGCAGATGGTACAGCCGATCCGCAGGCCGGCATCTTCGGGCCTCCCTCGGTAAGTTGGAAGGTCAGCCGCGAGTCTGGTTTGTTTCTGGGGGCGGGACGGGCCGCACTGCTTCAGTTGGCGCACCCCTGGGTTGCAACTGCGCTTGAACAGCATTCCAATCTTAGAAGTGATCCGCTTGCCAGGTTCCACAACACCTTCCGCGTCGTTTTCACCATGATATTCGGGACTCTCGATCAGGCATTGGCAGCTTCCCACCACGTTTATCATTTGCACACGCGCATTCAGGGAGTGCTGTCTGACAGCGTCGGCGCCTATTCCCTGGGTTCTCGCTATGAGGCCAACGACGTGAACGCGCTCGTCTGGGTGTTTGCCACCCTGATCGACAGCGCACTTCTGGCGTACGAGCGAACACTTCCGCCCCTCTCAAACGACGAGCGGGAGGCCTACTACGCCGAGAGCAAGACCTTGGCGGCGCTTTTCGGTATTCCGCCGGCAGCCTTGCCTGAAGACTGGTCTGGATTCGAAGCCTACAACCGCACCATGTTGAACTCGAATATGTTGGGCGTCAATGCGCTTTCACGAGAGTTGGCACACCGTATTCTGCATGGACTTGGATCGTGGCTGCCGGTTCCAAACTGGTATCGGGCGATCACCACAGCATCCATGCCGGGACGGCTTCGGGTCGAATTCTCCCTGCCGTATGGTGACCAGGATGAAGCTGTGGCGCTTAAGGCAAGTGAATGGCTTCCGCAGATTTACCGGCGGTTGCCAGAGGTGTTGCGATTTGTGGGGCCCTACCAGGAAGCGCAGAGGCGATTGGCCGGCCGTCGCGTAGGTACTTTGACCAGAGCCAGTAACCGGTTATGGATTGGCCAGGCACAAATGATGTTCTCGGAGCTTGATAGCTGATACAGGGCATTGAGGCAATTCCGGTGAGGACAATAATGCCATGTAAATGAAAGAACAGCTCTTGTAGATATGACGGACTGCCGAGGCGATCTGGCATACCAAACTGCCGGGCAATTGACCTGATCCTTCCGTCCAGGAAGTTCTTGCTCCAACGCGAGCGAGTCGCCGTATTCGACAAATTCATGGTTTGTAAGGGCAAATATCGAGGGGGAACTTGCCAGTTTATTTGTGACGGCAGAAAAGACTACCTGGCTGAAAAAGCTGCGCTCGAATCGATAGAGGTCACGGCTTGCCCTGCGTTACCCGGGAACAAACAGTCAAGTGGTAACCACCGCTAAGAGAAGGCCAAAGCCTCGCGTCTTTGCAGACGGGAAAGGGAAGTGGCAGGGGAGGGAACCGAACCCTGCGGTCTCCGGTTTTGTTGATCAGTTCGTTCGCTGGCTCTCGGCCAATGTACTGGAGAGCGTAAAGTTAACTGGGCTTCTCATCACTCTCCGGGAAGTCAGACTCCGTGCGGATACAAAAGAGGATATTGCATGGAAATCGTTAGGCTATCACCTTTGTTTTCAAGAGATATGACTCCGGGTGGGCAGCCAAGAGTTGAAGCTAAAGCGGTTGATTGCAGTTCAAAGATAGTCCTGTGATGTCCACCTCCAAACTGACCAAATCCATTCATTATGACCCTGCCTGCGCAAAACCTATCCCTCAACACGCTGTTTTAGTGCCAAGGGGTAGCGAAGATGAGGAGGTTGAAGCAGGGGCGTTACGCGCCTGAGTTCAAGCAAGATGCGGCGCCGCTTGTTGACCGGGTCCGACCGTAGCTGCCTCACATTGATTTGAGTCGAGCGAACAGGGAGTCATGCCAAGCGTGCGGACTATGCCGGAGCAACTTTGCTCTGAATGAACCTGAACAAACAAGACGGCCTTCAAAGAATCTTCTTGATTCCTTTGGTACTTGACGGCATGATGAGATGAATTGACGCTGTTTCCGAATTCTGGCGCTGACACCTACCGCTTAGAGCGAAGAATTAGTGAAATGCTTTGCACGGAATCCACATAACTTACCAGAAGACGTGAGCGCTTTCCTTCAGGGCCGTGAAGTGCTGATACGGAGGTTCGCGAATTCAGGATGTGTCCGACCAACGGTGGGGCAAAAGCGCACTCCTTGGGCTAGCGAATTGAAGTCTGACCTGAATGACTCTCTGTACATACAACGATAAAGGGGGGTGAATGATGCCGAACCAAGACCTGCCAGCCGAGAAGGCTATTGCGAAAGGGAGGCCGGACGATCAGAAGACTGCGAAACCCGCCGCAAGCTCCGACGGGAATCAATCGGGTGTTTCGCATCCGGCGAAGACAAGCTGGACGATTCTTCTGGATATTGCGGCGGACGGGCTGCTGGCGAACTTTGCAGTTGAGTCCTTGAAGCAGCTAAAGAGCTCCACTGGCGCGCCGTACTGCGACACCGAGTTGGCCACGGTCATGGTGGCCGCCCAGTTTGCAGTGGATGCGCCGGCGGGGCAGAAAATCCCGCGGTATATCTTTGGGCCCCAAAGCACGGGGAGTCTCGCGGACTGCATCAAGGGCTATCTCTACGCGTCGCGGACGATGACCGAACAGCAGGCGCTGATCGACTTTCTTCAATGGGCCTTTCAGCAACCTGAGCTGGAGGCCGAGCATTATGCCTTGATTCTGTGGGGGCACGGGCCGGAACTGTTGATGGAGCCGCCGCCGGGGCCTGGCCACAGCAGCGCCAGGCTTTTCCTGTCTCCTATCGACCTTCGCATTGCGATGCAGGTGGTGCTTTCGACGCCGATGCCGAACGGAAAGCATGAGCTTGACTTGATTGCTTTCGATGCCTGTTCGATGAGCATGTTCGAGGTTGCGTACGAACTCAGGAATTACTCGCAATACATGGTCGGGTCGCAAGAAGAAGTGCCCGATCTCAGCTTTCCCTACAACACGATCGTCCCACTCTTCCGGAGCGAAGGGAGTGATCCCGAAACAATGCTTCGGAAGGGCGTGTATGCCTACATTCAGGCATACGAGGACTACATCGACGACGCGGTCACAAACATGAAGTCGGCGACACTGTCGGCTCTGCGGCTCTCCAAGTGCAACGATCTGAAAGATGCGCTGTGCAAATTCTCCTGTGCGCTCTGTGCGGCCAAGGGGATGACAAGCCTGCCATCTCTGTTAATCAGGGCGCGGGAAAATGCCAGGGATTTTGTGAGCGGGTTGTATGTAGACCTGTTCGACTTCGCTTCTGCGCTGATCAGCGCGCTGGATGCAGGGGCTCGCGCCGATCTGCGCGACGATTGCAGTGACAGTTCACTCGAATCCGGACCGGCTTGCTGGAAACGGCCGATCTGCGCGGCGTGCGTAGACATCTGTTCAGCCCTAATGGAAGATACTGCGTGCAATGGGGAACTTCTGGTGCTGGCGAACCGCTCCGCGGATGAGACCTGCCACGGAGTATCGCTATATATGCCGTATCTCTCGAACGATCAATTAGCGGGAATTACCCGGCCGATGATCAAAGGTGGGGACGCCACGAGAGGCGGTAAAGACTTTTCCACCGTGCTGAATGATTCCGCTCTGCAACAACTGCTGCTAGAGCGGCGCGACTTGATCGCGGATACCGAGCACTACTACGAAGACCTGGAACTGTCGCTGGACACGGGCTGGTACCGGTTCATTGTCGAGCAGTGGACACCGATCCTGGTGAACACTTCGAATGTGAAACTGGACTTGCTGTATTCGGCCGAGCAAGCGGCGCTGAACGCCTGCCGGACGTCAGTCAAGCCAGTCAGGGTCGCGAAGGCCCTTTGTCCAGGTCAGACAGATTGTTCATAACCGCAAGAACTGATGAAACATGGATCGAAGGTTAGCTGCGAATAGATCGGAGAATTGGACGGGAGTCCGCGAAGGCGCGTGCGCTTTGCTCGCGGCGATGATGCTGGTCTGGCATGCGTGGGCCGGGGACGCGAAGATTCGGGCATGCGAGATAGCGCAGGCGGGCGGAAGTTGCCACAGCGCAGAAAAGGCTGAGAAGGAACTCAGAGAGGCTGCCGCGTTCAGGAAGAAAATGACAAAGCGCGACTTGCGTGAGGCGGTGCGGCTTTATCGCACAAGCGCCAGCGGATTCCAGAGAGCTGGAACACCAGAGCGGGCCGCAGTGGCCGAGGTGGAAGCCGGGAACACGCTGAACATGATGAGTGAGTTCGAGCAGGCGATTGTCGCCTATCGCCAAGCGCTCGCACTGGGCAGGGGCAAGGTGAGTTCGCGCTGCGAGGCGTTGACCGGTCTGGCCTGGACGCAGGCCAACATGGGGCGGAGCGCAAGGGCGCTGCGCGCCGCGGACGAGGCAGTGATAGCGTGCGCGCCGCTTAAGGATGAAGATCCGCAGGCGTACGAGCGCGCTGTGGAGGCGAAGGGCGAGGCGGAATTCTGGTCAGAACATCTTGAAGAAGCGACGGCAACGCTGACCTCGGCGCGACAACTTGCAGCCCAAGCTGGAGACGAGGACGGCGAAGCGCTGAGCGCGATGTTTATGGCCGAGATTGTGCATCCAGACGACCCGGAAGCCGCGCATCGGCTTATCGCCACCGCGATGGATCTGTGGACGCACAGCGGGAATAGTTACGGCGCCGCACGAGGAAATCTTGCGCTTGCCTATTTTGTCGGGCGCGAGGGGGACTACAGCGCCGCGGAGTGCGAGTCGAAGAGGGCGCTTGAAGTCTTCGAGAGGGTTGCCGATAACGACAACGCCGGGGTGGCGTTCAATGTACTCGGTATGGTGGCGCGCCGCTCCGGCGACCTCGAAGCCGCTGCTAGGGACTACGGGCAGGCGCGAAAGCTGTTTATTCTTGCCAAGGACCAACTTGGCGAAGGGGAAGCTTTATCGGGACTGATGGAGGTCTCGGTCGACAGAAACGACGCGAGCAATCCTGAGCTATATGTGCGCGGGCTGACGGTGGCGGAAGCGACAGGCAACCAGGGACTGCAGGCAACGGCGCTTGCGGGCACTGGCGACGTGATGTTCCGGCAGCGCCGATTCATACTTGCGAGAGCCGAGTACCAGAAGAGCCTCAATGCGGCGCGCAATGGAGGGGGAAACCCGTATGAAGAGGCGCTGGCACAGGGGCGGCTCGCTCGGGTCGAGATGGCAATGGGCAATCTTAAAAAGGCGCTCGGTTCATATTTGCAGGCACAGGCGCTAGAGGAGAAGGCTGGCGCAATCGAGGATGTCGCAAGAACGCAGTACATGCGGGCGCGCATCTACGTCGCGCGCAACGAGCCGCTCAAAGCACTTGCCGAAATCGAGAAAACGATCGCAATTATCGAGCAGCAGCGGCTGCGCATTTCGAAGTTTGAGTCTCGGGCGCAGTACTTTGCGTGGGTGCATGAGTATTACGCGCTCTATATCCGGGTGCTGATGGAGATGGAGCGAATCGAGCCGGATGGTCAGTATATGCGCCGGGCCTTTGAAGCCTCAGAGAGAAGCAAAGTGCGAGCCCTGCTTGATGAATTGGCCAACTCCCCGCAGACCGTGAACTGCGATGAACCCCTGGTGGAGGCGGCGCGGCCGGAGGAGATCTCCGCCCCGCCGAATTCGGAAGATATGCGGCTGGACAAGTCGGTGAATGCCGAAACTGCCATGGAGAGCGTGGAACAGATTCAGGCGGAGATGAGGGAGGGCGGCACGACGCTGATAGAATTCGCGCTAGGTGAAGAGAGCAGCTTTGCCTGGCTGGTGGACGGCAGAAGCATTTCTGCAATCGAACTCGCGGGCGGCGCGGAGATCCGGAGCCGCGTCGAGAGATTGCGCCAAACCTTGGAACCGCTTGAATCGTACGGCAGCGAAATGCCCGAGGAGTTTCTGGGGCGGCGCGAGGCGCAAACTCGAGCGGTGCAGGAGCAGGTGAGCGAACTTGGGCGTTTGCTATTTGGCACGATGCGGTTGCCGGCCGGCAAGCGTCTGATCATCGTTCCAGACGGGCCGCTGCAATACCTCCCGTTTGCGGCCCTTGCAACGCCAGCCGGAGAGCCGCTGGTGGAGCGCTATGAACTCGCGATGCTGCCCTCAGCCGCTGCGCTGACTGCGTTGCGCAAGAGCCGGGCCGGCCGGCCGGCGCCTCAGGATGAAGTGGTGGTGATTGCCGATCCGGTCTATGAGCGGCGGGGCGCGGTGCCGGAGCCGAGCCATGGCACGCTGACGTCAAAGGCAATCATGCGATCGGCAGAGCTGACCAGGGCGTTGGAGGATTTGCACAAGACGGAGACGATTCCGAACCTTCCGGGATCGCGGATTGAAGCGCTGAACATCCAGAGGATTCTTGGAGCGTCGCACACGCGATTGGCGCTTGGATATGAGGCTAACCGCGATGCTGTGCTGCGGGGAGTGCTGGCCCAGGCGCGCGTGATACACTTTGCGACACACGGCCTCCTCGATGCGCGGCATCCAGAGAACTCGGGACTACTGCTGGCGCTCTTCAATCCGCAAGGACAGGCGCAGGACGGGTATCTGCGTGTGAGCGACATTCGCGGCCTGAAACTTTCGGCGGATCTGGTCGTGTTGAGCTCGTGCGAGTCCGCGCTGGGCAAAGATATGGGCTCGGAGGGCATAATCGGGCTGCCGCGCGCGTTTTTGTACGCGGGTGCGCAGCGGGTGATCGCGAGCCTGTGGAAGGTGGACGACGAGGCGGCGGCAGCGCTGATGGCAAGCTTTTACGAGGCATTAAAGGCGGGAGAAAGTCCTACGGAGGCGCTTAACCAGGCGCAGCGTAAACTGAGGCGGGACCCAAGATTCAGCGATCCGTATTTCTGGGCGGCATTCTTTATTGAAGGCGAGCTCAGGTGATGCGCGCTGGGAGCACAAGAGCAGTTATGCAATGAGGGATTCGATGGACACGTACCCGTCGCAAAGAAAGGGTCTTCTCACTGCGGAGGCATTTGCCTCCTTTCTATTCTGGCTCTCGCCGGATCAGGCATATGCGGCTAGAAAATATCTGGAACTGCGGCAGGAGATCGTGAAACTGTTTATTCGCAAGGGTTGCGCACATGCGGATGAGCTAGCCGACCGGACTCTCGACCGGGTGGTGACTATCGCACACCTGGAACCGGACAAGTATCCTTCTGCGATATCCCTCTGCTGCGGTGTGGCCAGAAATGTGTGGCTGGAATATCTGCGCGAGAAAGTGCATCAATCGCTGGAGGACGATCGCATCGCCGCTCCGGAGTTCTTTGACGAAGACATAAGCGAGCACGAGGTTCGATGCCTGAGCTACTGCTTGGAGCAGTTGTCGGCCCGGGACCGAGACCTGATTGTCAAGTATCACCAGTTCCAGGGGCGGGAGAAGATCGAAACTCGCAAGCAGTTGGCAATCGCGCATGGTGGGCTGAACAAATTGCGCATCACGGCATACCGGATCCGGCTGAGGCTGCATGAATGCGTTACGGGCTGCGTGCAGCGCTCGGCCCAAAGCTAAGTTTCCTACGGTGCAGATATGGACGACTGCCTTATCGGCGAAGAAGAGATTCGCAGCTATCTGCTGGGCCGCATCGGCGCGGACGAAAAGCTGTCGGCTGCGATCGATATGCGGATGTTGGCGGACCCTGAGTTTTCCATGCTCATCGATGTGATCGAAGACGAAATCATCGAGGACTACATCGATGGCGAGCTGTCGGCAGCCGAAGTCGAGGCAATGGAAAGCCATTTTCTGCAGCCACCAGAGCGGCAGAGCAAGCTATGGAGGACGCGCTGGATAAGCCAGCAGCTTAGAAGCGCGGCTGGGGAAATGATCACGGCAACGCCTAAGATGCCGGTGCGGACCGACTCGCCGGAGCGCGGCAGAGTTTTGCTTTTTCGCAGCATGAGGACCTGGACAGAGATTGCTGCCGGACTGGCGCTGGTCTCCTGCACGATCTATTTCTGGAACCAGCAGCGCGAGTTACGCTTGGCGGTGAAGCAGAGCGGACAGGAAATGGCGCAATTGGAGCAGGCACAGGCAAGTGGGTCGATCACGGCGAAGCAGGCAGCCGTGATGACGCTGAATCTGGATGTTCCAGGGTTGAGCCGCGGCGGCAAGGCGCTGCCGGAGGTGCGTTTAATGCCGGGTGCGGCCTCGCTGCACATCTCAATCGCGCTCTCCGCTCGGCCCGCAGGCCCGATGAACGTACAGCTCAAGCAGGGCGCCGTAGTGATATGGTCGCGCGATGGGGTCGAGGCTCGGCCGGTGTCGGGAGGCGCTGTGCTTGCCGTCGATCTTCCCACGGCGGTAGTGCCCGAGGGCACTTGCAGCCTGATCGTGAACGCGCCGGACGGGGGCGAGCTTTCGTATTGGTTCAAGGCGACGATTGTCCAATAGAACGAATGCTCTTGCTTGATTTTTGCGATCAATCAAGACGATATACATAGAAGCGCTAATCCTTTCCCTCTCTATTCCAACAATGACTGAATGCCCGGGCATATCAGCGTGCCGTTGGCTCCGCGCCCGCCAAAGATACGCGTCCGCGAAAAAATTTCTCAAGAGACTCGAAATACTTTTCCGGTTCCTGCATAGCACAGTGAGGGCCAACGAAGTTCGCGCCGAAGCTAAGTAAGCGGGCAAGCAACGCCGTCACTGTGCACTGCGGGAATTAATCGAGGAGAGCGGGCGTAAGCTTGCGTCGCCAGGGCGCGCTCAATCATGTGGCCTGTGGGGAGGGGTAGAGATGTTGTTACAAACTTCGACAGGGCAGCCATTGGATCTGCAATCGTTTCTGGCGACCATTTTGGCAGTAAGCGTTGCCGTCGAGCGGGTTGTTGAGATTCTCAAGCAGACGGTTGGGACAATCCCGCTGGCTGACTGGCTGTTTACAGACAACTCGAATTCCAAGATGGAATCGCGGCGATGCGCGCTGATTCTTCTCCTGTCAGCGGTCATTGGGGGAGTGATTGCGAAGGTCTCGCAGATCACGGTTCCGGGTCTCAGCAATGACGTCGTCGGTTATGTGCTCATCGGATTGCTTGCAGCGGGTGGCTCAGCTTTCTGGAATCACGCGCTGGACCTGGTGAAGGCGGCGAAGGTGCAGAAAGAACAGACGGCCAAGGCGGCTGTTGCCACAACCAATGGCATGAAAGATGCGAGCGCAGTGAACCTGTGAACGAGCCTCCGAAGCATGCCTGCCTCCTCGGCCGCAGAAGCTGGATAGGGCAATCCGGGGAGATGCAGACGGGACTTTGCGAATTATCCGGAAGATGTCGCGCCGGGTTGCCCCGGCGTGGGACAGCGACAAGTATTCACCCCTCAACCGCAAAGGAGTGAGCCATGATTCAGAAACGGGATGCAAAAGCGTACGACACCAAGGCGCTTCTAACTCTGGTGGGCGCAGGATACTCCGGAGGGGCTTCGTCGAGGCATTCATGAAAAAGGCGTTGCCTGACTAGGAACGCAGCCTCGCGATTTTAGCGGGCGACCACAACCAGCATTCAATGTTTCCGCGTGCAACGCACATTCGCTGCGGAAACCATTCTTCCTCACCGCTGTTCACTCACAGCGAACCAAGAAAAGGAGAGACAAATGTCAGTATTTGCAGTTGACAACTCAGATCCCACAGGCACAACGTTCGTTGAGTCCCCAGCCGGGCCAGCCCAATTGATAATCAAGTCGAAAACCGGGACGGTTATTTTCGACCAGACTAACACCGTAATTCTGGACGCAAGCGGCAAAGCGGTGGCTGGTACTTCGTTTCCGACCCCTAACCAGTTCAAGTTCTCTTTGACGGCCGGCAAATTCACGCTCAAGACTTCCTACCAGTGCCATCCGCCAAACTCAACCGGTGTGCTGGTGGAGGACGCAACCAATGGGCTAGTCTTCGATGGGATTCTTCCATCGACAAACAGTCAGATTTTTACGCTGAAGGCTTAGGAGGCGGTATGCAGAAACCCGAAATCAGGTCGTTGTTGCTTTTGACTTTCATTGCCTTTACTCCGTTATTTGCGGAAACCTTATTCGGCCAACAACAGCCGTTCCCCACGCTCTTTACAAATAAGTGGTGTCAAGGGAAAGTCACGGACGCCAAGGGATATCCTACGCCAATAGAGGGATTTGCCGCTCTTTGGAAGGACTACAGAGATGCCAAGAACGTGAAGGACGACAATAAGGCGAGGGTTGCAAGACGGTTCCTTGGCTATTATCTCGATTCGCGCCAGCAGGTTGGCTGTGTAGCTGACCTCATACTTCGAGCGGACGCCAAGGTTGTAAGTCATCAGCTTGTTAGCTCAATGACCGCGCAATTTGTCACGGCAGTCGAGAAACAGGCTGGCTCATCAGTGGCGAGTTCGGGGACAACGAATGCCATTTCGAAGAATCTCACATCGAGTCTGCTGTCTCTTGCAAACGAATACGGCGCGCTGACCAGCTCTACGAGCGGCCAGACGACAACTGTGGGCGGCACACTCGATCAGTTGCTTATCCCTCTCGAGAGGTCGTCCAATGGTCTCATCTCCGACTGTGCTGTTGCCCTCATCAAAAACGCAACGTGCATAAGTAGTGACTTGCTGGGTGTCTTGGGGAGAGTGTCATACAGCGCTTCCCTTGACTTGAGTCAGCCTTCGACTATTACAGGCTCAGCTACGGAACAAGCGGCGGGAGGCGCACAACAAGTTACAGGTACTCAGGGCGATAACAGCTTTTCTTTGAGTCAATTCACAGCAAAAGTTCTGATGTACGCGTACAAGCCCAGTGCAAGCGACCTTAAAGCTGAATCAGACGCCGAGAAGTTCACGCCGGCTGCTGCTTCGAAAATCAAGGAACTCAGAGACCTCCAGGACGCCGTCGATGAAAAATGGGAGGTTTGGCAAAATGATGCGAAGGATGCGCTCCTTGCCGCTGATGAGACCAACATAGCTCATGTAATGGACGTTCAGACCCAGAAGCTAATCCAACTCCTTTCTGGTGCAATCAGCAAGAGTAACAGTGAAGAGGAACTGGTATCGATAGCTCTTGGGATCGCGGCAGCGGAGGCTAACGACGCCACAACTGAGCGAACGGTCTATGACAAAGCTCTCTGGAAGAAGCCGTTGGCGAGTTTCGAATACGACTTCAACACACCCGCCAATCAGCCGACGAACTCTACGTTCCGCCTCATCTACGGACAATCGCTTAACAAGAGCAAGAGTCTGAAAATCACCGCGAACGGAGCGGCGTCGATCTACGACTCGCAACCGTCCAGTTCCATCCCTGGAGCCAGCCGGCTGCGCGACACTCAGTTTGGCGCAGAGGGGGACTACACAATCCCTGCTGTCGGCATGCTCAACTCCTCATTGTTGAGTATGGCGTACTACTTCCAGGATCAGACCAGTCCAGCGATTCTCAACGTGACGCCAAGCTCCCCCCTCAGTGGAATCAGTTTTACCGGGCTCTCTTCTTCGGCCACTCAAGTCTTCACTCAGACCGGGCACATTCACCTCGGCCAGGTCAAATTGACTTTGGGCAACTCGAGCTCCGGCTTCAGCCTTCCCATTTCTGTGACAGCATCAAATCGAACGGAACTCGTTGTCAATAACAAGATCAGCATCCGTCCGCAAATCGGAATAAGCTACAGTTTCGATTCATTGCTCAGCAAGTAGCTGGGATCAGGCTCCGAGGGGAGGAATACCGTGACGACGGCGTAACGAAGGCCTGACTCGGCGTAGGCCGCGTTCGTGGTTTCGTAACTTTCCTCTGTCTTACGAATTGGCGACAGACCACGCGCAAAGCCCAGCCTGGACCTTGCGGCGTTTCAGGACAAATGCCCTTTAATGAGTCTTTCTCAGGCTTGGCTATTGACAATCCTGCGCTGATCGAGTCAACCTATCCATGCTGCGTAGGGCGCATCGATGCAGATCGAAAGGGCAATGCCCACCTACTGCAAGTCAACACCACTGCGCCTATGCCGAATATCGAAAACCTCAAAAAGCAAGCCAAGCAGTATCTGCGTTGGCATCGTGAACGGCACTATCCCGTCGCAGCACAAATCAGGGCCTTGTTACCCCGATTTCGGGCAATGAGGGATGTGCAGATACTGGAGGCCCGCTTCAAGCTCGCGGATGCTCAAGAGCTTGTCGCAAGGCAAAGGGGATTCGACGGGTGGCAGGCGCTCAAATCAGGAGCAGTTGCCATGGTCAATGAGCCCAAACAGACGACGCCACGTCCCGTCCTCAATTCAATTGAGGCGCAACTATTCGTCGCGGATTTCAAGTATTCCTGCGATTTCTATACGAACAAGCTCGGCTTCGCGATCGCATTTCTCCATGGAGATCCGCCTTACTACGGGCAAGTCGTTCGCGACAAAGTGCGCATCAACTTGAGGCTGGTCTGCGAACCTGTGTTCGCCGGCAATATTCGCAAGCGCGAGAATCTGCTCTCCGCTTCTGTCACGGTTGCCACTGCGAACGAAATCAAGCAACTGTTCCTGAGTTATCAGGCTGCGGGAGTCTCTTTCCATCAGGTGCTTAAGAAAGAGCCATGGGGCGCCAGAACCTTCATCGTCTTGGATCCAGATGAGAATCTCATCCTCTTTGCAGGGCCGGAATCCGACTGAGCTACTTCGAGTGAGAGCACCCACGGCAAAGCCGGGGGCTTCTTTTTGTGTGTCGCTCAAGATGTATAAATAGCTGGCCTGAAGTTGCCCCTCTTTAATGCGGCCCTCCCTTCTGCTCGGCCAGTTTGCGGAACACCTCGCCCAAATAGTTGTAGCGTGAAGTGGGCCCCGTCAGGAGCCTCCGACGTTTCGACCAACGGTGAGCATGTGGATCTTGGTAGGCAGGGCAGGGAAGCATTGGTTAATGGATTGGGCCTGGCCGCTCAAGCGGCGTGCCGTGGTCTATTCATGATCCGGCGCTTGCATCTAAGGATTCCACCCTGGAATTTCTTACAATCCACTGTGTAAAAAACCCCCTTTCCTTTTCCGGTTTGGGTTCTTTGACATAACTTCAAGTGTCTAAATGCATGAATTTAGAGTCTGGAACACGTCTTGCTATTCCCCGGGCCAGAACGGCCATTTCCCCGTCAGGAGGTTAGATTCTTACCGTTTCATTCATAAACAGAAATACTTCAACAAAATCAGGCGGCTTCGAGCAGTTGGATGATGTTTTGGATGGAGTGGTCGGCCTTGTGGAAGGCCGTTTCGAGCTTGCTG